>ERZ1026856.595-NODE-595-length-21165-cov-16.205637_pt1 | contig 21165 bp, 26 predicted proteins | sample MGYA00380158_ERZ1026856 | MGnify/ENA primary metagenome ERZ1026856 (study PRJEB33269, sample SAMEA4719794) | human gut metagenome | biome: human-associated habitat; feature: organic feature; material: feces | place: Cameroon | collected 2013-10 ...
TTGCAAATAATTTGGATATCAATAATGAAGAAGAATTCTTAAAACGTCATAATATAGATACAACAGGAAAATCATTAAAAAAATTTATTAGACAATAAAAAAGAAAAATAAAGTTTTAGAAATTATTTTTCTTTTTTTTCTTAAATAAAACCGTATATTCTTCACATCTTCTGTTTTCTTTAATATAATCCATATCTTTATAAGTTACAATGTCATAATCAAATAGTTTTTCTTCTTCATTAATATCTGAAAGAATCTTTTCTAATTCATTAATTTTATTATTATCTTTTAATAAATTCTTGGATACAAAATAACTAATAGAGCCAACATATAAACTCATAAATCCTACATACTCTGCTGTTTGAAGTATATCAGAAATAACACCTTCTTTAACATATTTAAACAAAATAGTTGGCCCGGAACATAAAATTGGTAATATAAAACCAGATGCCGTCATAAATTTTATTTTGTTATTATTTTTCCTTTCTAATTTTATAATTTCTTGTTTTACATCATCCTTAGACTTTGAATTGTTATACGTTTTTTTCATACTAAAAGCCTTTCTTTTTTTTGTATTATATCATAACATATGAAAAAAAAGAACAATTATTCATCTTCTTTTTCTTCATTATTATCATATTTTACTAATACTTCACGAGGTTTTGAACCATTAGGTGGACCTACTATTCCTCTTTCCTCTAACAAATCTATCATCCTAGCAGCCCTATTATATCCAAGACGATATTTTCTTTGTAAAAGAGAAGCACTTGTTTTACCACTTTTGATAACAAAATCTACTACTTCATTATATAATGGATCATCATACTGATCATCTTTTGAATCATATGATGAAGAAGAAGAAGAGGCTTGAGCAGCAGAAGTTAAATTAGTAAAATTCTCGTCATATTTTGCTTTTTGCTGTTTTATAGTATAATCAACTACTCTTTGAACTTCCTCCTCGGATACAAAAGCACCTTGTATTCGAGTTGGTGTACTCTCTCCCATTGGAAGAAATAACATATCTCCTTTTCCAATTAATTTTTCTGCACCTGTCATATCAAGTATTGTTCTAGAATCTATTGATGATGAAACAGTAAATGCAATACGAGATGGAATATTTGCTTTTACAACACCTGTTATAACGTCCGTTGATGGTCTTTGTGTTGCAACAATTAAATGGATACCTGCTGCACGAGCCATTTGCGTAATTCTCATAATAGAATCTTCAACCTCTTTTGCCGCAACAAGCATAAGATCAGCAAGTTCATCTATTAATACAACTATATAAGGGAGTTTTTTTGCAGAAACATCCCCGGATTCTATTTTCTTTTCCATTAATCTATTATATCCTTCAATGTTTTTTGTACCACTTTCACTTAATAAATCATATCGATGTTCCATTTCTTCTACTATTTTTTTAAGCACAATAGAAGCCTTTTTAGGATCATTAACAACTGGTGCTAATAGATGTGGTGCACCATTATACATTGAAAGTTCTACCTTTTTAGGATCAATCATAACAAGTTTTACTTCATCCGGCTTAGCACGCATTAAAATTGATGTAATAACAGAGTTAACACATACCGATTTACCACTTCCCGTTGCACCTGCAATTAAAAGGTGTGGAGTTTTATTAACTTCCATCCATCTTGGATTTCCCATAATATCTTTACCTAACACAGCAAGAAGTTTACTATCTTCTTTATCTTTAGAAACAGATGCTAAAACCTCTCTTAAAGAAACAGGGGTAGTAATTTTATTTGGAATATCAATACCTATCGTACTTTTACCGGGAATAGGAGCTTGTATCCTTACATCTTTAGCAGCAAGAGCTAAAGCTATTTCTTTATTTAAACTTAATATTTTATTAACTTTTGTTCCAGATTTTAATTCCAATTCATACTGAGTAACAGTAGGTCCAACGTGTGCTGCTACAACCTTACCATGAATATCAAAATCAGTTAAAACTTGCTCTAATAATTTAATATTAGAAGATATATTTTCTTCATTTGCTTTTGTATTTACTTTTTTAGGAATATTAAGTAATGATATTGGTGGAAGTTTATATTCTCCGGATACTACATCCTCTTTTTCTTCTTCTTTTTCTAAAACACTAACATGCGATAAATCGTTTATGTTAGAAATAACAACTTTTTTGTCTTCTTCATCTTCTTTTTCCTCATTGTTATCATCTTTGCTTAAATCCTCGCCTTTATCCTTTTTCTTAGGTATAAATAAAAGTATTATTTTCTTTATAAATGAAGCTGGAGAAATATTAAATATAAGCATTGCACCAAATAATATTAATGCCCAACATATAATCTTAGAACCAACGATATCAAAAGCTATTACAAATAAATAAGAAAAGATAGCTCCTAGAATACCACCACCTTGTATAAAATTAACATCATTAAAACCAGATACTATATTTGCTAAAGTATCTTGAAATACTACTTTTCCTATGTTAGTATCACACATTATATATTTAACATGGGACATAGAAAGTATTGCTATAGAAAATAAGTAAAAACCTACTAATTTTTTATTTAATAATTTTGGTTTTTGCCTAAATAATAAAACATAACTTCCTAATATTAAAAAGAAAACTAATCCCCAGTTATAGTAAGCCCCAAATAAAAATATACTAAAATTACTAACCATCTTTCCAACAAAACCAGATCTAAGTAATCCTAAAATAGTTAATACTATATATAAAATCCCAAATATCTCAACAGGAACTTTAGACTTCTTTTTTGATGATGATTTTTTCTTAGCCACCTAAATCACCTTCCTATCATAAGTTAATTATAACACGTAAATTAAAAGATGTAAATTTAAGTATAACTAATTTACATATTAAAAGAAATAAACTAAAGATTTATTTCTAAAAGTTTATTTCTTATTTCTACTATAATTAAATAAATACTGTATTGCTATACCACTATATTTTCCATATTTATGTACCGCAAAATCTCTTATATTTTTTTCTCCTTCAATATTATAATTTTTTTTCATTATTTTCTTAACCCAGGTATCAACCGGAAATACATCATACTTTTGATAAGCAAATAAAAGTATACAGGATGCAACCTTAGGCCCTATTCCAATATTTTCCATTAACTTATCTAAAGCATCCTTAGTATCTAAATTATAAAATGAGTTAAGATCAAGTTCGTTTTTATTTAGTCTATCTATCATAGACTTTAAATATTTGTCCCTAAAGCCAACTTTACATTTTCTTAAATCTTCTTCTGTTACACTTTTTAAATCTTTATATTGCGGAAAAAGATAGTACTCATTATTATTAAACATTACTCTTTTACCATATTTTTTAGCAATGTTATTTAGTGCATTTGCAATTGAAGGAACACTATTATTAGCAGATATAATATATTCCATTATGGTTTCAAACGCATTTTGCTTTATCATCATAAGCCCCTTAGAAAAATTTATGGCATCCTTTAATTTTTTATCATGTTTAAGTAAATACTCGTTCATTTTACCATAATCATTATTTAAATCAAAATAATCAACTACAACACTTTTCAAATTTTTTTCATAATTTGACGATACATATAAATAATTTTCTTTTTCATAAACATTTATTACCCTATCACTTAATATTATATCAAAGCTTCCGTCATTCTTTTTAAAGAACCTAAATATTTGACCACAAGTTATTGTATCCTCTAATTTAAATGGTTTTTCTAGTTTTATTTTTATCACGAATATAATACTCCTTATCCATAATTATACTTGTTATTATAAGAATAATAAAACCTAATATAACACTTGCTAAAACATCAGTTAAGTAATGAACTCCAAAATAAATTCTGCTTATTGGTATTAATATCATCATAATGCTTAAAAATGCAATAAGAGGTTTTCTTAATTTCCCTTGAACGTTTTTACTAACTATTAAAAGTAGTGTTCCATATAATAAAACAGCTGATATGGTATGCCCTGATGGATATGAATATCCGCCCTCTTTAATCCACTTCCAAGAAGGCCTTACTCTTCTTACTATTTCTTTTATTCCTTTCATTAGTAAAACACCTATTATAGTATTTATTAGAACATATTTAAAATCTGATATTTTTTTTGTTTTAACAAAAGAAATAAGTGATGTTATAAGAACAATTATAACACCTATAGTAGAACCTATTTCAGTTATAACATATAAAATGTTTGTTAAAGGTTTACACTTTAATTTTATTAATAATTCAAATAAAGATTTATCTAAAACATCCATTCTTCCTGTTACAACTAAACCCGTTAAAATAAAAAACAATACCAATAGAATAACTATTAAAACTACTTTTCTTTTTGTTATTTTATCCATGTTAATCACTCTTTTCATTTCTTTCTAATTTCTTTAAGCTATTTTTCATTTTTATATTAACCTTTTCCTTTTTATCATAATCCAAGTCTGCAAAAACTCCTAAATCATTTGTTTTTTGCATATCTTCTGTTCTTATTCTAACTTGTATATTTGATCCTTTAAAATCGATATTTGTATTTAAGGATTTATAACCATTATCCTTAGGGGAAGATATATAATCTCTCATCATACCAATTTTTGGATTTCCAATTTTATGACATATACCAAGAGCTTGGTAACAATCTATTTGTTTCTTTAATACCATTTTTATTGCAACCAAATCATCTATATTTTTATTTTTTAAGGATTCTTCATATAAAGCTCCAATATTTTTAATTCTATAATTATAATGCATTCCAATACCTAAAAGACTTAACTCTTCTTGAGCTTTAGTTGCAAATAAGTCACAGGCATTTTTATACTTAATCTTATATTTATTTCTTTTCTTTTCAAATTTTAAGAACTCCTCATAATTTAAATAATATAAACATAAATCCTGTAATTCATCTTTTAATTTATAAATTCCTAGTATTTTTGCAATTGGCACATAAAAGTTCTTTGTTTCAGTAGCTATTTCTATTTGCTTAAGTGGACTCATAAAATCTAGAGTATACATATTATGAAGTCTATCTGCACTTTTAATTGCGATAGCTCTTACATCATTATTTACACTTTCTATAATTTTTTCATGTGTTTTTAAATTAACATCTTTGCCTACCTTAGTTACATCATCAACTAAAGATGCTATTTTATAGCCAAATTCTTTTTCACACTCTTCTAATGTGTATGCAGTATCCTCTACCGTATCATGTAATAAAGCCGCAGTTAATGTAAAAGCATCAAGCCCATAATTAGCTAAAAGACTGGAAACAGCAATTGGATGAGTTATATAATCTTCCCCACTTTTCCTTTTCATATTTTTATGTAATAAAGAAGCCTTATACAGGGCTTTATAAATAATTTTAATATCACAGCTAGAAAGTTGTTTACAAGTTGGAATTAACTTTAAATAACTATCAAAATCAGTTACAAAGTTCTCATCTAGTTTTGAAAAATGCTTTTTAATATCACTCATACCATCACTCCTATAAATAGATACATATATAGTACTACAAAAACTTAAAAAAAGCACTATTATTTTCATTAGTGCTTTATTAATTCTTCAAATATTTTTAGTGATAATTTAACAGCTTCATGCTTAAGTGAATTATCTTCTAACTTAACAAAATTATCCTTTATTATTTTAACGTTTAATTTGCTTATATTTTCTTTATCTATTAAAACAGGTGTTTTTTCCTCTTCTCTGTGATATTTTAAAATATATTTTTTAGGTATCTTTCCCTCGTTTATAATAACAGTATTAATTTTTCTATTACCCAAATGATTATTTATTGCTTTTATATGATCAGAAACTGTAAAATTATCCGTTTCTCCAGGCTGCGTAAACATATTACAAACGTATAATATCTTCGCCTTAGAATTATCTATTGCATTTTTCACTTCATCGCTTAATAAATTACAAATTATACTTGTATATAAACTTCCCATACTTAAAATAATCATATCTGATTTATTTATCGCATCTATTACCTCAGGATTTATCTTAGGATCTTCTTTATAATAAATATCCTTAATTTCTTTTTTATATTGAGTAATATTATGTTCACCCTCTACTATTTTGTTATCACTCATAACACCCATTAAAATTACATTATCTTCTGATAAGGGAAGTACCTTACCCTTTAAATTAAGTACCTTAGAAAGTGACGTTATACCATCTGATATGTTACCTGTTATGTTACATAAAGCCGCAAGCAAAAGATTTCCTACGGGATGCCCATTTAAATCACTTGAAGTATTAAACCTATACTCTAACAAACTTTGAAACAAAGGCTCCGTATCTGATAAAGATGCTATTACTTTTCTTAAGTCACCTACTGCTGGAATATCAAATTCTTCTCTTAACTTACCTGTCGAAGCACCATCATCACAAACAGATACAACAACAGATAAATCAACCGGAAAATCCTTTAATCCTCTAACTAACGTAGATGTTCCTGTTCCACCACCTAATATAACAACTCTTTTATTCATAATTAAGTTCCTCATCTTTCATATATGGATTATTTAAAACTTCATCTTTTAATAAAGTAGCATACCCATGACCAGGATACAAAATAATGTTTCCATCATACTTTTTTATATTCTTTAAACTATTTTTCATTTCAAATATATCACCACCAGGTAAATCACATCTTCCTATACTTCCTTTAAAAATAAAATCACCTACAAACATTACCTTTTCATCTCTAAAATAATAAGTTACAGCATCATTTTTATGTCCTGGTGTCCTTATTATTTCAAAATAAAAAGGACCCACTTTAACTTTTCCATAATTTCTATAATCTATAACATTTACATTATATGCTTTAAGACAATCTTCTAATGCTCCTACGTGATCCACATGGTAATGAGTAACCAAAATAGCAAGTACTTCATTTTCTCCTACTAACTTTTTTATTTTATAAAAATCATCTCCAGGATCTACTATAAGACACTTTTCATCATATGATATAACATAACAATTTTCTTTTAAATATCCTGTTTTTATACACCTTGTTATCATATTATATTTCCTTTATTAAAGCTTCATAAATCAGGTCAACTAAGTAGTTGCTAACTTTTAGATTATATTTATTAATAAGTCTATCAAACACATCATCTGTTATATCCAAATTAAGATATTTAAAAACAGACTCTTTTTCATTATCAAATTCTTCTAAATAATTTCTAGTGTAAGAATTATCAATTATTAAAAGAGGCAAATCCTCTATAAACTTTTTAAAGTTTTTCATAAGTGATTTTGTTGACATAACATATTTAAAAGAATCATTATCATAATTAATCATGTTAAGTATATCAGGAATATTTATTTTACTTTTATCTAATCTATAATCAAATCTGTCTTCTAGTTTTATGCCATTTATCTTAAGTGCAGATATTTGTGCTACATCACCACCAATTACCTTTGTTGGAATAATTTCTAATATTATATATCTTTTGTTTTTAAGATTCATATTATGCCCTCTTTCTTACTAAATACAATTGTATAATTATTAACTTTTTAAGTCAACATGCATATAACAGATCATTAATTTTATATTATTTAAAAAAAGGAAATTAATGTGTCACTTAAAAAACTTAAAATTCTAGGTGTTATAATGGTAATTTTATTTGCAATAAAAATTTACTTTGTATTTACTTATCTTACGCAGGTTGTGAACTATTTAAAGATCCTATAAATAATATATATATGGAATAAAAAAGAGTACTAGTACTTAATTATTTTAAGTCGCTAACTACTCTTTTTAAAAATCCATTTTTTGAAATTTTGTTTTCTACTAAGTAAGAAATGCTAACTATTAGACTTCCTAAAAACGCAATTAACATATCTTCCATTGTATCGCGTACTCCTGTATCAATAGAATGTTGTACGTTCATGCCTAAAAAAGTATCCGCACCAAATTCTAAAAATTCCCACAAAGATGCAATCATAAGTGTAAAAGATATTATAAATAAAAAATTAAATCCCTTATTTTTTTCTTTATAAATTCCAAACCAATCAAGAATAACAAGGGCTAAAACAGATGTTAGAACACCTGATAAAAAGTGAGCAAATAAATCATACCACCAAACCCTATTATATAAGTTAACAACACTTCCTATAAATTGAGCAAGTATTATAAATATAACATAAACTAATTCCATTGCAGAAGTTATTTTTATTTTAAATAACTTACTAAAAATCCTTGGAAGTAATAGTACAAGAGGAATTGTTACATCTCCAAGTAATCTATCATATGAACCTAAATTTAAATCTCTTACCAAAAAGCAAGCAGATGCCAAAGAGCACAAAAATATCAATATATTATTCAACTTTTTCATTTTCTTCACCTTGCTTTAAAACATAGTTATAAGAATCTAAACACATTTCATTAATGTCTTTTTCTGCTTTCCATCCTAATTTTTCATAAGCATAAGAAGGATCAGCATAACAAGTATCAATATCGCCTGGACGTCTATCTTTTATTTCATATTTAACATTTACATTATTTACTTTCATAAACGTATTTACTAAATCAAGAACACTATAACCATTACCAGTTCCAAGGTTATAACAATCATAACCTGTTTCTTTTAATATTTTTTCTATTGCTTTAACATGTCCTTTAGCCAAATCAACAACATGAATATAGTCTCTTACTCCTGTTCCATCTTTCGTATCATAGTCATTACCAAATATTCCTAAACATTTAAGTTCTCCCGTTGCAACCTTAATTATATATGGCATCAAATTGTTTGGAATGCCATTTGGATTTTCACCTAAAAGGCCAGATTTATGAGCTCCAATTGGATTAAAATACCTTAATATTGCAATGCTCCAATTATTATCAGAGCTATATAAATCCTTTAATATCTTTTCTATCATAAGTTTTGTTGTTCCATATGGATTTGTTGTACTAAGGGGAAAATTCTCCTTTATTGGAAGATGTTTAGGTTTACCATAAACCGTTGCAGAAGATGAAAACGCAAGTTTTTTTACATTAAATTCATTTGCAACTTCAAGGAGACTTAACGTAGAATCTAAGTTATTACGATAATACATAAGTGGTTTCATAACTGATTCTCCAACTGCTTTATAACCCGCAAAATGTATTATTGCATCTATTTTATTTTCTTTAAAAATATTTCTTAAAGCTTCCTTATCACATACATCATTTTCATAAAAAACTACCTTTTTACCAGTTATTTTTTCAATGTATGAAACTACATCTTTTTTTGAATTTGATAAATTATCAATAATTACAACATCATAACCTGCATCAATAAGTTCAACACAAGTATGACTTCCTATAAATCCCGTACCACCTGTTACTAATATAGTCATTTTATCACCTCTTTAATAATTATATCAAAAAAAATAACAAAAGATTCTATAAAGAATCTTTTATTACATTTATTTTACTTGTTCTAGATAGAAAATCTTCTTTAGTCATTATTGTTTTATAATCATCTATCATGTTCCCTTTATCACTTTTCCATGAATCTTTTATTATTTTATATGGTTTAAAACCTAATTTTTCCAAAACTCTTTTAGACTTTATATTTCCATCAGAATATGTGCAAATAACACTATTATAACCAGTTGAAAACAAATAATTTATAACAGATTCTAATGCTTCGGGCATAAAACCATTTCCCCAATAAGAGGGATGTAAATTGTATGATATTTCTATTGCTTTATTCACAAGATTCTCTTCTAATGTTAAAATGTTTCCTATTGCTTCATTATTATGATATATAATCCAATCAAACATATGAGCTTTTTTTATTTTAGTATAATACCTTTTCATACCACCTTTAAACCAAGCATCTATTTTAGACAAATCCTGCTTTTCTAATTTACATTCCCCGTCTATGTTTTTAAGTTTATTAAAATCATATTCATACACCCTTAAATAATCTTCTTTAGTTCCCATTTTCATTACTAAACGATTTGTTTTTAGTAGAACTGTTTCATAATTCATAAATACCACCACCCAAACAACTAATTAAGGCCATCTTGCCATGTATGGTTATTTATTATAACGATTAAATTTATATTAATCAATAAAATTTCAATTTATTTTAAAACTTTTTTGAAAGTTAATAAACTAATTAATTTTTTTTATAAAAACACTTGATTAAACTATAAATTCTTGCTATTATATTAATGCAGTTTATGGCGAGATAGCTCAGCTGGCTAGAGCGTTCGGTTCATACCCGAAAGGTCGTGGGTTCGATCCCCTCTCTCGCTACCAAGAGGAATTCTGCTCGAACTTTTATAGTTTCGAGCTTGATAAATAACTAATTCAGAAATGGATTAGTTTTTTTGTGTTATTAAAAACTATCCTAAAAGAAAGGATGGTATTATGGTAAATATTATTAAAGAAGAATTACCTATTGAAGAATCGTTAAGAAAAAAATTAGAACTAATATGTGAGTTTGCTAAAACTACACCTAAAATCATAAATGGAAACATAAGAAAAATAGATAGAACAAATTTAACTTATATTGAACCTAATAGAATTATTATAAAAGATAAAACTTTCTTAATATTCAATTATTCTAACGAAGTCTTTATTGAAAATTTATCTAATACATTAGTTAATGCTCATGAACAATTAAAAGATAAGAATAATAAGATTAAAACTCTTACTGAAAATAATAAAGCACTTAACTTAAGAGTTAAGACTTTAAATGATACGATTAAAGAGCAAGACAATGAAATATCATTTTTAAAATCTAAAATTCATAATTTAAAAAATACATTAGATTATTGGAAAGATAAATTTAGTAAATTAATATCTTTCTTATACGATAAACTTCATAGTTGGTATGATAAAGATGATAAATATATTGATGTGGTTAATGATATGTATGAAGATAATGTTTTAGATGATGATGACATTGAAGAATTAGATTTAAGCAAAGAAAAAGATGACTTTGAGAGATAAACCTCATTGCCATCTTTTATATTAATTCAATTCTAATTCCTAAAACACCATATTGTTCTTGTTTTTCTTTAGTATAAAATTGTTCAAGAACGCCAATTAATTCTTCCTTAGTCATAGATTTATCAGATAAAACAGAAATATCAAAATCTCTAAACATTTCTTCAAAAGTGTTATATCTTAATAATCCAACAACCTTAGCATTAAAAGACTCATTCAATTCAGGTTCTTTTAAAAATTTAATTGTATCTCCAATCTTAATTTGTTGTCTTTTTTCATCAAAAAGTCTTATTTCAATTCTTTTAGTACCATTAAGTATAAAATTATAATACTCAGGCTGTAATTTCATTTCGTGTTCCATATTATTTTCTTCCTTTCATTCTAGCTTTTTGCAATATCTTTTGTTTTGTTTTGCTAGGATTGTCACATAAGTTCCCATCTAAACTAAATGCTTCATCCCATTCTCTAATAACCTCATATAATGGATCATTATCATAAATAAATTTAATGTATTGTGGCATATCAGCATTTTTTGAAATACTTCTCATATCTCTTAAAGATAAATATTCTTCAAATTCAGTAACATCATACAAATGTAAAGCATAGCAATTTGGATTATTTTTCCCATAATATTCAACTATTTCATGACCATCTTGTCTCGTATCATATCCTGTAGCACGTAAAATCTCATCTATGTTACCATTTAAAATATCGCTTACTTTAAAATATCCAATAATTGCTTTATCTTCTTTGGCAGAATATACGTAAATTTTTTTGTTAAGTAATTCATCTCTCAATGGCGATTTTCTAAATTCATAAAGTTTAGTTTCATCGAATATTTGTCTAGCATAATATGTCATTATTGAAATAATAGCAATTCTATTTCTACGACTTTTATCCATTTAATCCCATCCCCCTCCTGCGTAAGTATTATATCATAAATTGACAAATATGGCAAAAAGTGGTATTATAAACAACAAATTTTGAGGGGGGGAAAAGCTAATATGATAAATATTGAGAGTTTAAAAAAATATGTAGGAATTATTCCAGAAGAAGAATTTATGGAACTTGCCACAAAAATTTATATGATAACAGATTTTGTTTGTGATGATTACCCAAAATATTTTACTAAACAATTACCAGCAACTATAAGTAGTGACGAACGAAATATATTATTTGTTAGAAATCCTGAAAATGATAATGAAATAATTTCCATGGCTTGTTTAAAAAGAGATGAAGAAGAACAAAAAATATGTACATTATATGTTTCTGATAAATGTAGAGGTTTAGGAATAGGTAAAGCGATTGTTGACGAATCAATGAGATGGTTAGGTACTACCAAACCACTTATAACATTAGCTGATTATAAATTAGAAATGTTTAAACCAATTATTAATAAATATGGTTGGGAATTAACAGAAGTAGTTTCAGGATTATATAATGATAGATCTCAAGAATTATGTTTTAATGGTACATTAACAAAGGATAATGATGAAACATTAGAACAACAATTACATAAAAAACTAATTAGAGTATTAAAAAACAGAAGTGAACAAATTAAATAAAAAATATTCTAATTTAGTAAAAATCATGTTATTATTATTTTAGTGATTAGTTGTTTATCAACTATTCCTAAGGTTTCGGATATACTATTTATCCGTACCAATAATAGTAAATAACTAGGTGATTCCCATCTAGTTTTTATTTTATATAAACGACTTTTCGTAAAAAAGTACTTTGTAGTAAAATGAATTCATGATATTATTTAATTAAATGAAGAAAAACCATATAATAAAGAATATTAAGAATATATTATGCTAAAAATGTACTATAATCTAAGCAGAGGTAATTATTATGACTTACAAAGACGTATTAGATAACTTATCAAAATCTAAATTCAGAAGCAGCTTTCATTTAAGAAAGTACATGATTAGTTATGTAAATGAAAAAGGTTTTAAAAAGATAAAAGAACACGCATATGATTTCATAACAAAAAGGCTTGCTCCAAAGGACATCCCAAACGATGGAAAACAAACTCCTATGAAAGGTCATCCTGTTTTTATTGCTCAACATGCCTGTGCTTGTTGCTGCCGAAGTTGTTTGGAAAAGTGGCATAAAATTCCAAAAGACAGAGATTTAAGCGAAAAAGAAATTAATTACATCGTAAACTTACTTATGCTGTGGATAAAAAAGGAATATGAACGATTATAAATTCATATTCCTTTTAATATTATCTATTTCAGTTTGTAAAGCAAAAACCATTTTTTCTAGCATAACAACGGTTTCATTATCAGCTGTATGGCTCGATGAGTTATTACCACTAAAATCAGAAAAAGTATCAGCGTTATTTCTGCCTGTTTCAGTAGATCCTTTAGGCTCAAGTCCTCGCTCCTTCATTACCGCTCTATAAAAAGCGTTGGTAGATAAAACTTGTGCAACAAGCATAAGCCAGTTACCAACAGCATTTTGTTCATTTGCAGTCATATCATCAATTAATATGTAACCAACTACTACCGCACTTAAAGAAAATAATTTAGGAGGAACATTTGGTAACAAAATAAAATCCCTCCTCGTTATTTAATTATATTCAAAAACATCATAATTAATTAAATGCAAGTTCAACATCTAAATTTTCATCTTTAATTGCTATATATAAAAATATTATGCCACTTATCAAGATAAGAAAAGAACCTAAAAACGATAAATAAGTTAAATCTTTCTTACTTTTAGAATCACTTTGCTTTAGCTTTAAAATATCATCATATGAACTTTTTGTAAAATAGAAATACACCACTAATAAGATAGTAAAAATAAGAACCATTAAACGTTGATATTTTTCCTTACTTTTTAAATCTCCAGTTATAAAATATTTTCTTTCTACGTTGTTAGAATACCAACTAATTATTATGATTCCTATATATAAAAGCCATATATAATCTTCAGTTTTAAGTTCATCTAATTTTTCTTTCAACTCATTACCATTCATACTTAATTATATGATAATTATTTAAATATACTATATAATTTAGCTAAAAATGCCTCTTGTTTAGGTGCCCTATAAACACTTTTAGGATGTTTATCTTCTATAGCTCTAACAATTTGAACGACAATAGAATCTAAGCTTTTTTTCTCAGCCATTTTAAATGCAAAATTCTCTATCTTTTTTAGTTTTTCTTTTACATCCTTAAAATACTTACCATCATCATATTTATTATTTAAATAAACCTGGTTAAAACCAGTATGATAAAGTCCTGGTTCTATTAATATTACCTTAACGTTAGATTTTATAAAAGAAAGTTCTTTTTGAAGAGACTTAGTAATGGACGTTATACTTGCCTTTGTTGCAGAATAAACACCTGAAAAAGGTATTGGAAACATGCTTGCAAGTGAAGACATAACAATTATTCTTCCCTTATTTTTTTCTATCATATTTCTTAATACGATTTGTAAAAGTCTAAATGACGAAAAAACGTTAACTTCAAAATTTTCTCTAACCTCATCCATATCAGCTTCAATAATACTTCCTCCAAGTGCTATTGCTGCGTTATTAAATAAACAATCTATGTCCAAATCCAAGACTCTTAATCTGTCTTTTTCTGATGTTATATCAAGCTTTAAAACAGTTATGTTCTTTCGATTTCCTATTTTTTCCTTTACTTTTTTAACTTGTTTATTAGTATGACAAGTAAGATAAACTTTGTGTCCTTTTTCTGCTAATGTTAATGCAGTTAAATATCCTATGCCACCTTTAGCGCCTGTTATTAATATTTTCATAAAAAAATCACCATTAATATGGTGACCATTTTAATCATTTTTATTCAAAAGTAATGCTTCATATTTATCTAATAATTCATAAATATTAGTACAGCTCATAAAGCATATTGCAGCGTTTTTATGTTTTAATAACTTATCTACTGTATCAAGTGATATTTTTTCTGCGTTAGGAACGTTTTTAATTATTTCATCACTTGAAACTCCAGGATAATCTTCCTTTCTTTCTCTATCTGAGTGTATGTCCATAACGTATGCTTTATCAGCGGTTTTAAGAGCACTTATAAAATCACTCATTAAAGCTTTCGTTCTAGAATATGTATTAGGTAAAAATACTGCTACTATTTCCTTATTTGGATACTTTTGTCTAGCTGATTGTATTGTAACTTTAATTTCTGTTGGATGGTGAGCATAATCATCAATTGTAACTACACTTCCAAACGTTTTTTCTTTAAACCTTCTTTTTGCATTTTTAAAAGTATGAAGTAAAGTGTGAATCTTTTCAGCATCTACTCCTTCCATATTGCAAACCGTAATGCACGCTAATGCATTTAATATCATGTGGTTACCAAATAGTGGAATATCAAAGTGTCCATATAATTCTCCTTTTATATAAACATCAAATTTACTTCCGTTTTCATCTAAAATAACGTTTTTACATACAACATCGTTGCAATCATCAAAACCATAGTAAGTAACATCGTTTTTTAAGTTCATTTTTCTTACGTTTTTATCATCACCACACGCTATTACATAATGTGCTTTATTAGCAAATTCTTCAAATGTTTTTATAATTTCATCTATATCTTTATAACATTCCGTATGCTCAAGTTCTATGTTTGTTACAATGGCATAATATGGATGATATGCTAAAAAGTGTCTGTTAAATTCACAAGATTCAAGGGTAAATAACTCATTTTTTCTATCAGCAAAGCCTGATCCATCACCAATAAAATAATTGCATCCCTTTGTTTCTCCTAAAACATGTGAAATCATGGTTGATGTTGTTGTTTTACCGTGAGTTCCAGAAACACCAATAGTCTTAAATTCACTACTTAATTTACCTAATAATTCGTTATATGCAATTATTTTTAAGCCTAAGCTTTTAACTCTTTTTATTTCTGGATGATCCGCGCTAAAAGCCTTAGAATAAGTTACTATCGTATCTTTTGGAATATCATGCGTGCTATCATAATATATTTTAATACCACGTTTATCTAAACCTTCTTGTGTAAATTTATGTTCTTTATAATCATCATATCCCGATACTTCATGTCCTAAGTCAAAAAGTATTTCTGCAAGGGTTGCCATACCTGAGCCTTTTATACCTATACAATAATATTTCATATTGATTCACCTCTATATTAATTATATCATCATTTTTTAAAAACTATATAGAAAAATAATAATAATTATGATATAATTTTATTGTTGATGCCGGTATGGCGGAATTGGTAGACGCGCTAGACTCAAAATCTTGTGGTAGTAATACCGTGTCGGTTCAAGCCCGACTACCGGTACCAAAAAAAATAAAAGGACTTTAAATTATAAGTCTTTTTTTTACATTTTTAGAGATGATTTATACTAACAATATAAGTCCCTTAAAATAGTTTAGAGATTTTGACTTAGTCTAAATATGCTAAACCAATAAAAAATATATAAATATCTTAGATTCGTAAACTATACTATAGATACTATGGATACTTATTAAGATGAAAATTAGTCAAGAAACAAAAGGGTAAGACTTTCATTACAATTTTATAATAAACAAAAAGGTAACAAGTTAATTTGTTACCTTTTTTATTAATAACTTTTGAATATAAATTTATTTTGACTCATGATATCTGGAATTAAACAAATCTTTCTCTTCTGGATTTAATTCTTCATTCATTTTTATTTTTGGCAAATCCTCTTTACAAGATAAGTTAAAATAGTCTAAAAACTTATCAGTTGTTTTATAAAGCATTGGTTTCCCCGGAAGATCACTTTTTCCCGAAACATCTATTAATCCTTTAAATAGTAACTTTCTAACCATATCTCTTGAAGATACACCTCTTACCTCATCTATTTGACCAACTGTTATGGGTTCATTATATGCAATTATAACAAGTGTTTCTAAAGCCGATTGTGAAAGAACGCCACTTACCGTTTTGTCTACAAGTAATTGATAATATTTCTTATGTTCTTCTTTAGTTGTTAACTTATATTTGTTACCTAAATATACTAACTTAAGTCCCCTATCTAAAGATTCTAAAGATTTTTTATACATATCTAATAATTCTAAGGCCTCACTAGAGGAAATATCTAATATTTTTTCTATATCTTCTAGAGATAATCCATCTTCTCCCGTCACAAAAAGAAGCCCTTCTAATACTCCAAATTTCATTTTATACACCTTCTTTTAAAGAAATAACTATGTTTTTAAAATTACCCTCTTGAGTCAATAATATTTCATCTTTTTTTACCATTTCTAGAACCGATAAGAAGCTTATTATAACTTCTTCTTTCGTTGGTACCTCAAAAATTTCTTCAAAATTAATTTTTTTCTTATTTTTTAATATATTTTTTATTTTATTAACTTTTTCAGAAACTGATAATTCTTTCTTGGTTATTTTAGTTGCTAATGGTCTGTCAAGTTCTTTTCTTTTCATAAGATTATTAAATGCATCTATTAAGTCACTTACTCCAAGCTCTTCATCTTTTACTTCTTCCCTTATATAACGATTTAAATTATCAGGTTCTTTAGTAAATACCATTTTTCTTGTTAATTCTAAATCTTTAAATTCTTTAGTTACGTTCTTATATTTTTTATAAGCAAGTAATCTTTCTATTAAAATTTCTCTTGGATCCTCTTCATAATTATCTTCATCCATTTCTTTCTTTTTAGGAAGAAGCAATTTAGATTTGATTTCAATAAGTTCTGATGCCATAACTAAATACTCACTAGCCACTTCTAAATTAAGTTCTTTCATCTTTTTAATATAATCTAAATATTGTTTAGTTATGTCTTCAATTTTTATGTCATAAATATCAATGTCTTGCTCTTTAATTAGGTGTAATAAAAGATCTAAAGGTCCATCAAAATTATTTATAGTTACTATATATTTTTTATTATCTTCCATTATTTCACCTAATTTCTTTTACAATTATAACATATTTAGACAATATTTAAAATATCTGTTATAATTCTTAAAAGGGTGATAGGTATTGAAAAAATTTACTATGAAAGATGAAAACTTTATTTGTGAAAAATGCAATAGAAGTGTAAAGAAATTAAAATACACTGCAAGGGATCACTGTCCATACTGTCTTTATTCTAAACACGTAGATATTAATCCTGGAGATAGATTAAATACATGCAAAGGTATGCTTAAACCAGTAAAAATAGAAAAATTTAAGAATACGTATAAAATAATATATAAATGTGAAAAATGCAAAAGTTTGCATAAAAACATAATGGCAAATGATGATGATATGGATTTGATAATCGAATTATCAAAAAACGGATAAAATCAATTATCCGTTTTTTCTTATATATAAACTAGATTTAAAGGTAATACCATCATCTTCAAAATTTTCTTCAAAAGAAATATTTTTATAAATTGGTGATTGCTCTATCTTTTCTCTAATTAAATATAATTTATAATACTTATCTAAATCCCCCAAGAGTCCATTTGATGTAATAACTATATCATTATCGCTGTTTAAGGCTTCTTTTATATTTTTTTCCTTACCTATATTTATTAAATCAAATGTTATTACCCTTTTGTTTGGATTAAAGTTTAAAACCTCTTCCAAATGATAATTAAATATTTCCTCTAATGAAAGATTTAATTTCATTTTTCTTTTATATTCTTTTACCCTTTCTAAACATTCTTCTTTGGTTAAATACTTACTTTTTGATACTGCTTCATGTGATGCCATTCGTATCATATCCTTTCATTTAGTATTTACTACTTTAATTAGGCACAGAAAACATAGTATCATTATAATAAAATTTTGTCAATTTAATCGTCATTATTTTCCAATTTGATTCTATCAACATTATTTATAGCATCAAATCTTTTAGATATTTTATCAGTGGTTATATGTATATCATTTGCATCGCGACTTACTGCATCTATACTTCTGGATAATTTATCCCATCTTTCTTTATATCTTTTAAAATCTATTGCAAGCTTATTTAGTTCTTCATGTATTATACTTGTATACTTATCCTTCTCTATATTTTTGATAACTAATTGTATAGTAGTTAAAGTACTCATTAACGTCGTTGGAGAGCAAAGCCATATACGTTTTTTATAAGCATATTCAATTATATCTGAATGATAGGCATTAAGTTCTGCAAAAATAGCTTCTGCTGGTAAAAACATAATAGCTTGATTGCTAGTTACACCATCTATTATATATTTATCAGAAATAGCATCTATATGCTTTTTTACATCCTGTTTAAATTGTTTTTCAGCATTTTGTCTTTCTATTAAGCCAGCTTTTTTATCTATCATAAGTCTATAATTATCAAGAGGAAATTTAGAATCAATTGCAATTGTTCCTAGTGGTTCTGGTGCAAATAAAACGCAATCTGCTATTACACCCGTTTTAAACGTGTATTGCATTTTGTAAACCTTATCATTATTTTCCCCAAAAACGCTAACTAAAATATGTTTTAAATTTACCTCACCAAAAATACCTCTAGTTTTTTTATCAGTTAAAATAGATTGCAAAGATATTATATCAGTTGACAAACTATCTATCTTTTTTTGAGCCTCATCTATTTTTGATAGTCTTTCTAAAACAGATGTAAAAGTCTTATTAGTCTTTTCAAAATTTACATCTAATCTTTCATTAACATGATCATTTATCATATTAAGTTTATGTTCTATTCTATCATTAAGTTTTTCAAAATCACTGTTTAAATTAGTATTTAACCCTACTTTAAATTCGCCAAGTTCTTTTATCATATTAGTTTCTAATTTTCCTAACCTCTCAGTTATATTACTTTCATTTATATTTTTAGATATAGAAAAGATAACCAATATAACTATTAATATAAGTAATCCTATTATTATGTATTCCATATAAGTTACACCTCCATACTATAACTAATTATAACATAATGTGATAATTTAATAACTTACATATGCATTTTTTTAATCATTTTACATAATTTTCAAGTGATTAAATTAAAAATTATATTATTATGAAAAATTTATATTTTATGTTATAATCATCATAGTAGGGAGGTATTTTAATGCAAAAAAACGTTTCTGTTGCTGAAAGAAAAAAAACTTATATTTGCTTTTCTATTATTTTTAGCATACTATTTTTATTTCTTAAACTACTAACACTTGGTTGGTATACCATATTATTTTTTGCTTGTATACCTCTATATCTAATTTTATATAACATTGCAGCCATTCTAACTGCATGCATAAAAAACAAAACAAAAGCGGATCATATAAGATTTTGGATCTTAAGTTTTAGTTTGATATTGTCTGGGTTAACTTTTTGTGATTCCGGCGATACAGGACCTACTGTTAAAATTATTAGATTTTTACCAGACATTGTCTTAGTAATTATATGCCTTTGTTCTATTATTACATGTGTTGTTTTATCTATCATTTCAATAGTATTTTATTCTAAAAAGAAAAAATTACAAAACGTTTAATTTTTTCTTTTTTTATATGGTCTACAGGTCTTAATCTTATATCCATTTTTATTTAATTTAATTATTATGCTCCCTTCTAAATCAGTTCTATAAATCTTACTATTTTTTAAAGTGTCCAATACTTCTTTATTTGGATGACCATATCTATTATTCTTTCCAACACTAATTATGGAATACTTTGGTTTTATCTCATCAATAAATTTTTTATCACTACTTGTCTTAGATCCATGATGTCCTGCTTTAAGTACATCTATATCACTTAAATTATATTTTTCTAATACATCTTTTTCTCTTTTTTTCGAAGCATCTCCCGTAAATAAAAATTTATAATTATTATAATTTAAATAAATAACAGAACTATTATCATTTTCATTATCATATATACCTGTATTTAAAAATCGCAATTTATAATTACTTATATTTAGTTCTTTGATACACGAACAATATTTTATATTTTTACTGTCTAATATCTTAATTAATTCTTTTTCTAAATTATTAAATTCTCCACAGTTAAAAATCACATTTTCTATTTTAAAATGATTAACCAGATCTATTGCTTCTCCCATATGATCAAAGTCTCCATGAGTTAAAATAAGTAAATCAATTTTACTTATTCCAAGAGAATTTAAATATGGGATGGTTTTGTTTTTTGATATATTATACTTGTTTAAATAAAGTCCCCCAGTATCAATTAAAATGGTTTTACCAAAAGGAAGTATAATTACGCTAGAATCCCCTTGCCCTACATCTATAAAAGTTACCGAAGTTTGTCTAATAAAATATCTAATATT
>ERZ1026856.597-NODE-597-length-21155-cov-81.151043_pt1 | contig 21155 bp, 33 predicted proteins | sample MGYA00380158_ERZ1026856 | MGnify/ENA primary metagenome ERZ1026856 (study PRJEB33269, sample SAMEA4719794) | human gut metagenome | biome: human-associated habitat; feature: organic feature; material: feces | place: Cameroon | collected 2013-10 ...
TTGATACTATTATACTATCACACTTTATTATAAGAGTCAAGGCTATTTTTTATGTTTATCATTAAATTGTCTCCAGATAAAATAGTCCAACATATCTTCATCAAGAGAATTATCTTTATATTTCTTTCTTTTATTTAATTCTTCGATTTCCTGCTGCCGTTCTTCATCCGTCATTTCGCTCCACATGATTATATTGATAATAAATATAACCAATGTGATACCAAAGGAAACAGCAATACTCCATAATCCGACATTCCCAAAGATGCTAATAATAAGAACCTGAATAAAAGCCATTATCAATAAAAATACAAACAACATTACAGTACCTCCCGTTGTGCCAACATTTTTTCAAACTGCTCTTTGCTAAAATCAAATGGGCTGAATTTATAAGCGTCCGGATATTCTGTATTATATATTACACTGATCGAACAATATCCTTTACAAATATCAACAATTTTCTTCACATTATTGATGTATGGCGTAAATTCTACCTCGTTATTCAAATGAAAATCGCTGTCAATCCCAATAATGATTTCTTCAATACCTAATGATAATAACATTTTCAGTCTTAATTTCCCAAGTGTTTTGCCGAACATTCCTAAAGTTATACTTCTATTCCCGTACCAAGTGTCAGATTTTAGGACAGATTTTTCGCCCTCTACAAGTATGACTTTTTTAGAAGCCTTAATAGCTGCAATATTTTCGTCCCATCCATAAAAAACATATGAAGTTGGGAATTTAAATATTTCGCCGTTAAGCAGCTGGAGCGGGCGATATTTGCCGAAACTTTCATCATCACCGAAGAATCTTGCTCTTATTCCTGCTAAATTTCCCTCAAAATAAGTGGGTATCGTAATAGCATTTTTTAAGGGGTACAAGCCGATTTTATACTTATCCATAGTTTCTATCGAGATGCCTTCTTCAATCCATTCTGACGGATAAAAACCTCGAAAAACATTAGGAATTTCATTGTCATATTTAGGGATTTCAATATCAGTTTCATATACCTCATGTTTAGAATATCTTTTTAAGAGCCTGCTAATATTAAAATCGTTGTGCTTATAAGAATTTAATCTCTGAACAGACTCAATTTCCAGTGATGAATTATCTAAAATAAAACTCAATATATCGAAAAAAGTAAAATCTGTTTCTCCAATAAGTTTCCATCGAGTCTCAATTAAAGATATTATATCATATGAATTGCCGCAAGTATAACAATGGAACGATTTATTTTCTTTATAATAATATAGTTTTGGTGAGCCATCCAAAGAATCTTCGTTGTGATCGCCTGTATAAAATATCAATTCCGAAGTTCTGTTATTCACTAAAGGAATTCCGATTATATCCAGCAGATCAATAATATCATCATCTGACAGCTGCGATTTTATTTTTTTTGCGTCAATTTGATTCCTCATTAAACCATTCCTCGAAATCTGGAAGCTCTCCTGTCTCGAAAATACTGTCTAAGACTCTTGGAGAATAATGCCTTTCTGAGAGTGTATTCAAAAGATTATTATCATTGTTATAAAATCCTTTGAACGCCTCAATAATTCGTAAATTGTCTTTAATTTCGCGTCTTTTCGCGTAGAGTTTGGATTCCCAGACTGAAATCTTTGTTCGCTGCGACGCATTTAATTTATATTGAGCGCCATCATTTGAAAACTCTAAATAATGTGCTACATCTGTAATGGCTCGGCTAACCTTTATTAGTTTAGCCTTGAGACGCTTTTCTTCATTATCAATAAGCGCAGGCATTTTAATAAATTCTTGATACTTTTCCTGCAAATTAAATGGCAACGGAGTATCAATAAAGTTAATTGGGACTTCTTCATCACATAATGTTTCGATGCTATCTACCATTGACATTCTGAGTTTAGGTTCTTTTTCTTCTACTTCAATAGTTCCAATCTTTAAAGTTTTCTTTCCAAGATTGGAAATCATAACATTTTCTGCTTTGTGTCTTTCGTCAAACAACCAGGCCTTTTTAACATCTGTTACCCAGCTCCTGTCCTTAGCAATAAACTTATCTTCTGCCGGACTACATAAATAATACTTTTCCATTTAAAACACCTCCCTGTATCTGGTACTATTATATTACCACAAGCAAGGAGGTGTGTCAATATCAAAAATGAATTTTTGTATCTTTATTTGTAATTATTACTCTGGAGGTTCTATTAACTCGTGATAATTCACTTTTTAATGCTTCAGCAAAGGCTAATTTTGCATCTTGATCACCGTGTACCAAACAAATTTTCCCATACTTTGTTGCTAAATAATATTCTAAAAGGTGCTTATAATCACAGTGTGAGCTTAATGAATTTAATGTAATGATGTGCGCATTATTTTTAACTCGTTTGCCGTCTATTGTAATCTCATGTAATTCACCTGATTTAATCTGTCCTGCTGGGCTTTCCGGAGTCGAATATCCAGTGAATACAATATAATTATGTCGCTTAGGGAGGTTTTCTTTAACATAAAATGGCGCGCGACCGCCTTGTAAAAACCCCCCAGATGCTATAATTAAAAGAGGCTCTTCCAAAGAATTGAATGCCAGCGAATCCTTAAAATCTTTTACCCAATATATATCATCCCAATTTTGAATGTCCTCCCATAATTCCATATCTTTGTCAATATATTTGCTCCAAAGTTTACTGATTTTTAATCCCAATGGACTATCAACCACAATTCTAATTGGGGACTTACCATTATAAACCTCATATAAAATAGCTAAAATTGTTTGCAACCGATTAAGGCTAAAAGTAGGAATGATGACTTTTGATTTGTGTTCTAAAGCATAATTTACTGCCGCTTGGAGCTTATTTATGTCTGTCTTTCGATCTCTATCTTTATGAAGTCTTTTAGCATTCCCATAGGTACATTCCCCTACAAGCACATCTGTATATGGAAGAACATCATTGTCTTGCAGCCAATAAGTGCTGTTATAAGACGAAATATCTCCAGTAAATCCCGCTCTTTTAATGGTTATACCGTCATTCAATTCGAAATATATTTGCCTTGACTTAACAATGTGCTGGCTATTGTAGTAAGTAAAAGTAATGTTGGGATTTATAGGTGTCGGGTGATAAAGGTCTATTTCTTGTATATATTCCCGCATGTCGTCAATATCATCCTGAGTATATAATGGCTTGTGTCCATATTTTTCTTTATTCGCAGAAAGAATTTTGACAGTATCTTCCCACATAATTAAAAGCAAAGACTTTGTTCCTGCCGGAATATATAAAGGGCAAGTAGCGCCTTCCGCATAAAGCTTGGGGATAAGCCCACAATGGTCAATATGACAATGTGTTAATACAATAGCGTCAAGTTGTTTTGGCTTAATATCTTTATGCCTTTTGGAATTGATTAAATAATCTTCTTCAATATTAGAGGATTGCCGGAGTCCATAATCAACTAACACTTGATAGTCTAAAAATCTAAGGAGTGAGGCAGAGCCTGTAACCTCGGTTGATTGACTACCTACAAAGCTAATACAAGGATTTTTAAGTTTCTGATTTTTATTCATAGTCTGCCTCAAGTCGCGTTTTATTCATTCTATATGGAGCGCCTTCTGTGTCTACAACAAACAAATCTTGACATCTCCCCGTTGATAGATCGCAATAGATAAATATTCTCAAATTCGGTTCTTCATCCCCAAATCGGGCTTTATATAAGTGAATACAACGCAAGCCTTTTGGATCATATTCAAAACTTGGATGTTGTTCTTGCCAAGCATGAAAGCATTTCCACTCTCTATCTCTAAGACGCAGCATAACCGCCCCTACATCCGCTTTGAACGCCACACCTGCACCACCCATAATAGCTCTTTCATTAACAATAGGCTCATTTACCCCTTCTTTATTTACCTGTGTCCCTGTATAAACAGCAATTTTATATTTAACACAAAGGCTTTTTAAGAAATCGGATAAAGCAATGAGTACCTGGTATCCCGATGTAACAGTATTATTTTCCTTTTGAATTTCCCTATTGATTGCTCCGCCTTCTTGAATATAATCCCAAAATAAATATTTAACACCTTTATTTAACACATAATCCCGAACAATAGATTCAATCTTTCCCTTGGTAAAAGACGGGATTAAGACCTCATAAACATTGGATTCCTCAAGGATTTCCATTGCTCTTTTAACTCGTATTTCTTCTTCAGGAGTACAATTACCTTTCGTTATGCGTTTATAACTTACACCACTAACATATGAAATAAATTTTGGGGTACATTGAGACTGTAATTCCATCTCAAACTGACAATAAAGAACAGGTTGATGCTGACAACATGGATTTTTTACAAATTTCTGTTCTTCATCATCCCAAAGTTCAGTCGCAGCAATTTTGGCTAAAGTTGCAATGCCTATAGATGTTTTACCAATACCAGAGGACGCAGAAATTAAAGTCATTTGACCTTCTTGAAAGCCATTGGTTGCTGTGTTGAAATAATCACTAAAGAAACTTGCCCCAACTTGAGGTTTTTCTTTATACATTTCATAATAATTATCGAAACTTGTGCCGACTTTAACTTCTTCAATGTCATCATTCTGTAAAAACTTTCGCTTGGCTTTTTCTTGAATTGTTTCAAAATAATCAACTATCTCGTTAACATCATATTTTGCTAATTTTTCAAGTTCTTTCTGTTCATTAAGATTTTCATTATAGAACAACGACACATCAAATCCATTAGAATTATAGTGTCTTAGTAGACTAAATTTCCGAATACTATTATAGTAAAACTTAAAAGTGCCACTCTTTGATATTTCTTTTAGAGTTGGGATAACCTCAAGAAAATTATTATCTTCTAAAATTTCTTTGATTTCTGGATATTGAGAAACAAACCTATCAATAACAACCTCGTCAATTTGAGAAACACCCTCATTGTATACTAAATTTTCAATAACTGCAAATAATACTTTATGGAATAAGCATGGCTCAAAATCTTCTCTGTCTAACGGATATCTGCCATTGTCAATTATGCTTGGGTCATTTAAGATGCAGCCAAGCAACAATGTTGCATTTTCATGTGAATAAAGCATTTTACACTCCGTTTCTCAAATCTAAATCTGGTCGTCGATTCTTCTTAGGATTCGATGTCAAAACAACCTCTTTATCGTCCTCAAAGTTTTCAAAGGCTTGTTGGATAGCTAAAGTTTCTATATAATATTCCTTAGTTTCATTATAGTAATATGGGATTAACGGAAGAAAACTGCGGGTTTCTGCAATTTTCTTCACTTCAAACATATATCTTAGTGTTAATTCAATTCCTTTATATGTGAAGCCATATTTCTTAATTAAATTAGAAATAATCCCATTAACCATGCTCCAATATTGCTGATCGCCGTCTTGAATTTGTTGGATATAATCTGTCAGCTGGACTTTCTCTGGTTTTAGTTTCGGGAGTGGAATTGGTTCTCCTTTATGTGCAATCTCATATTGCATTTTGCATTTCTGAGAACATACATATACCCTGTCTCGAATTTTAATCATATCTGCGGAAAGAGGGCGACTCTCCCCGCAGATTTTACACTTAGGCATACTCTATAACCTCTAAAATGGCAGGTCTTTTGCAGAAATCTTGTTCTTCTTTCCCATTCCCTTAGAAACAGGCTTTTCTTCATCGTCACCCGCATCATTTGAATTATTGGTTCTTTCCTTAATACGGTCAAATTCAGCGTCAAGGAACACACTATACTCCTTCATTGCATTCGTAATATCATCTACTGTCTCAACGATATTATCTTCTGAAAGACTTCCTCCCTTAATATGCCATTCAACACGATTGAAAGCAGGCGTGATATTACTCTTTTTACCAAATGCTACTTTATTTGCCCTTGGCGTTGAACCGTAAGAGACATTTTCAATGTCCCCAATAAGGTTAATCATATTCATTTCATTTTCATTTTCAGCTTCGGTGCTGTCAATAAACTGAGTAAAATCCTCTGAACTAAAAGTTTCTCCGTCTGCCGTCCATTCTTTAGGCACTCTGAAAGTGAATACATCAATATCTCTATAATTCGGAACAATGAACTTTACATCCAGTTCACCTGTTTCATTTCCATTTGTGTCAACTCTTGGAAGAACTTCATAGACATATCCAGAAATCGTAAATATTGCGGAATCGTCACCCTCAATATTTTTATCGATCCCCTGAATCGAAATCTGTTTCCCCACAATCAAATCATTCTTGTCCTTATTCAAGAACAGATTTCTACTAAGATATCCCTTTGTTCTAATTACTGTTGGATCAGCAGCCCCCTTTACATTAGTCTCTTCTTCGCCCTTTTTAAGTCTCTTAACTGTCAGTTTGCCGTTAATCTTTGGAAAAATTCCCGGCTCAGAAAAATCATATGTCGCTTGACTCTTGTTCTCATCATATCCGCAAACAATATTAAACGCCTTACAAAGATTTTCAAAAATATTACTGATTTCACCGTTTGCTCTATGCTTGCTTGTCAAAATATTATGCTTAATCGTAGCACCCGAAGAATCCACTACCAAAGTTCCGTACATTAAAGCGCTAACAATTTCTCTTTCGGTTCCGTCCTCGTCTGTGATTTTCATTTTCCGTTCAGAAATAACCAAATTGTATTCACTAACAGCTCCGACAACTGTTACATTATTTCTGCCTTGTTCAAGTCTCTTGCTCTCGCTCATTATTCTTCATCCTCCATAGTCTCTTTATTCATTTCCTCAACGCAACAGTCCATGCACATCTTCTTACCAAACATATCCATAGCATTATCTGCTACTTGCTGTGGAGAAAGTCGGCCATTCTTGCCATCAGCACCCTTAATTACTTTTCCGCATTTTTCGCATCTAATAATTTCAGGTTCCTTTCCTTCTGCCAACCACTCTTTAAGTCTTGTTCCAAGCTCAGGAGTGATTATATCATTAAATCCTTCTGATTCAAGGAATGTGTTATCCTTAATAATTGTTGCTTTATGCGTCGCTTTATCAAGGTCAAGCACGAGCATAAATTCATATTCAAAGTCATTACGCTGTTCCGGAGCAAGACCCAATTTCTTAATCTCTGTCCGTCCAGTTTCTGGGTCTTTTTCTTGTGCATATTCAGCTTTTGACCGTAATGTGATAATTACATGACAGTCTAAGTCCATAATAGTATCAATGAATCGATTTTGAATTCTACCCGCATCACTCCACGCTGAAAAATCAGTCTTACCTCTTTGTTCAGCAACTTTCTCCTTGTATTCAAGCACCCCTCCGGTTCCTTTCCAAGCATGAGAACCAGAATCAATAATTACAACCCCATCAGAGCCAACTTCTTTTGCAGCCTCTACCATGTATTCAATATATCTATCTACAGAATATGGAGGCTCAAGGTCTGCTTGAAGAAATTCACCAATTTCTAAATCAGACCGATTCGCATAAAGTTTTGACCTATTCCGTTCTGTGTCAATGACTGCAATTTTATCCCAATCATGCGTCATCCCATAGGCAAGATAAAGAGCCGATACAGTTTTGCCGCTGCCAGAAGTTCCCGTCAAACAAATTCTTGCCTTTGATTTTTCTCTTTTAGCTTTTGAAAATAAATCTCCCACTTACTTAATCACCTCATCAAATAATTTATTAAGTGCTGTCAACACCGCGTCCCAACTATATGATTCTGTCATATTATACCGCTGAGCTTTCAAATCGGCAAGTCTTTTCTCTGTTTCTCGAATAGTTTTATCCAAATCTTCGATTTCAGCAATTTCATTTTCATACTTTTCAACCTCTTCTCTTGAAAAGAAAATCTTTCCATTAATCTCAAAACATTCTCTCATTTTTTATTTCTCCACTTTCTCAATTCTAATAATTTTACCTTTAAGCCATTCATTATTGTTAAAATTTCCTGAATATATATGCCCGTTTTCTTCTTTGGCATAACTCATCTTTTCGGTATCTACTACAAATTCTATAATTGATCCATCAGATTTATGTTGATAACCATTTGAATCGGTGTCTTTATCCGCCTTCTCTTCAATCTTAACCACGCGCAATTCAACACCTGTGTCAAGCGTGAATATATACCGGCTTCCGATATCCCCAAAATAAGAACCTAAAGCCACCCCGATATAATCTTTCCCATCAACCGTTCTAATAAATCCGTCGTCACAAATATAAACCTCACTGCTGTTATAAATGTATTGATATTGGGGGCTGCTAACATCTGTAATTTTTCTATAATCCATATATGTTTTTACGGGACTATCACCAAGCAAAGGAATTTCTGTTCGTTCTACCCCTCTATTCGGCTCTTCTATCATCATAGAATCATATTGTAGATAATACAAATCCCCTTGTAGTTCTTCAATTTCAGCCTGTAAACCTGAAATCTCATTTCTAAGATACTCGTTTTCTTTGTGTAATATATTATATCTATAAATCAAAGAACCAAAACAGATAATTAAAATGACAATTATTAAATTCTTATGTTTTATTTCCAATCTGATAAAGCCTCCAATTCATTTTTTAATTTATAAATTACACTTAAAGATTCATATAGCCCAATTTTAATATTTGATAACTGCTTAAATTGAGCGCTCTTCCATCCTCTATCATATATCTTTATTTGATTAAGTTCATCAGATAAACTATTGATCTGGTTTTGATAAGATGAAATGATGCATTCTATATCTTTAATACTTTGCTTCAGAACAGCTTTCTGATATCTTGAAATTTCTTCTACTTTAGCTTTAAGTTCTGGGTTGCGTCCATACTCAATTAAACTAAAATCGAGTTCATTTTCTCGGCAAAATTTTTCTGCCTGCGCCAAACTGTTAAATACTCTGTTTTCTACTTTAACATACTTGAGAGATTTATCCGTAAAATTTGAATATTGCATCATTCCTCCACGCTAATTCCTGTAATTTCCTTAAAAATTTCCTTATCAAAGTTAGGCAGACTCATAACAGCATCTTTATCTATATCTGAGAGTTTGTTCCACCACATCTGTCTTCCTGTTTCTTTTTCAATATATTCTAAGAATCCACCTGTCACTGAACATTCAGGATGGTTCTTTTTTTCTTTATCGGTCATGTTCCCGCATGTTCTCCATTCAAGAATATTACAAGGACACATCCTTAGAATCTCTTTTGCTTTTGAATTCAACCAATCCTGATATGTCCAACCAGACGGCTTATTAAACAGGAAAATCTTTGGTGATTCTGTATTGAAACAACCATTTGAAAAGTAAGTCTTGTTCCAATCACCACTGTTGTAATCGCCTCTGTTGTAATCACCGCTGTTCCGATTACCGCTGTTGCCATTACCGCTGTTCCGATTACCGCTGTTGCCATTACCGCTGTTGTAATCACCTCTATTGCAAAAACCAGTGCAGGCTTTTCCAAGGTTCACCAAGTCAAGCACTTCCGGCCAAGCGATTTCCCTAATAATATGAATTTTGTTGGTGCTACATTTGCTGTCATTATTGTTGGTGTCAATGTCGCCAAGTGCTTCCACTTCAGCAACCTTGTTATCAGGGTTAAAACCATAATAGTTGAAACAATCTGTTGCTTTTGTGCAGAAATGAAATCCCCTGTCACAACATACTGGTATGACATCTTCTGTGAATGTTTTTCCTACTTCAAACTTAAAACCTCTGCAAGTCCAGTCTGGATTGAATACTTTATAGCCTCTCATTACAGTTCTCCTTTCTCAAATGGGATAACGATTTCATTTATAGCTCTTTGAGCTAATTCTTTTGATTTGAAATAAATTCCATTGATGATTTTAAATGTGATATAACGCGTTGGCACCCATATTAACTCATTTTCTTTTAAAATGGTGTATTTATATTCATCCATATTTTCCCAATCCGGCTCCCAGCCTTCATTCACTTTATAGGCGAAATTCGAGAGAAGATTATAAAGTTTAATTTCCTGTGCCCGACGCTCCATGTAGGCCTTATCTTTGCAGGCGTTACCGAATTTGATCAACTTTTTACAAAATTTGTCATTATCAAAATCAAAAGCGACAATTCCACCATTAGCGGAAATGTAATATCCTGTATCCCCTTTATTAAAACTAAGCAAATCGTTTTTCGGCTCTATATATTCAGCTTCCGCCCATTCAAATCTGGATATATTACAATCCGTTTTCCTATAATAAAAATTACATATTTCACAATTCTTGGGATTGCATTGAATTAAATTATTATTACTTACGCCAAAACTATATCCATCCAAAGCGAAATCAATAATTTCTCGTTTATAAAATTCTTCATTCTTCATTAAAGAGCCTCCGTTTAATTGACTTCCATTCTTCCAACTCGTGAATTTCTGTTGTTTTATTTTTATCAAAATGAATAAATACCTTGTATCCTTTGAATATCGCATAATTTACAAATCCTAAGTTTGTCGTTCTTACGCTTAATCCTTTGGAGATTCTTTTCATTACAGAAATATAATCATTATAACTTGAAACACCGTCGTCATATAACACAACATGTAACTCTTTATTCCAATTCATTTTCTTCCTCCAAATATCTTTTCACTTGCAACTCATAGACCCTATTGATAATATCCCCGTCTGAAAAATGATCAGAAACAATATATCCATTTCTCTCAAAAATTTCTTTTACATTTTGAATTGTATTCCAACCATATACAAATTCAGAATCATCGTCATCTGGTGTGTGGAATCCTGTGTCTAGAATTTCTACAAGCACCCCACAAAATTCTTCGAAATTATTTTCCTCAAACGAACCTACAAACCAATCAGAATCAAAACATTCGTCGCAAAAGAGTTCATCATCGGATAATTCATAGGTGGTCACAAAATATCCACCCATATGTGATTCGTATAAATAATATCTCATTTCTCCTCCTTATAATGAAATACTCAGCATTGCATTTTTAATATCTTCATCTCTGTCATGACAATATCTTGCTGTCGTCCGAATATTGCTGTGTCCTATAATCTTCGATGCCTCGTTTATGCCGTAATTGTGACATAATTCACTTGTAACAGAATGCCGGAGTGAATGAACATGAATTTCACTTGTAATTCCGGCTCTCTCAGCAATCACTTTCAAGGTTTTATTCAACGAAGCATTCTTCATTGGAGTTCCTTGATTTGAGACAAACAAGTTGTTGATATCAGTCTGCTTCCGGATTTTCAAATATTCGTTTACATATCCTCTGCACATATCGTTTAACCAAATTGCGCGGAGCTTGTTTCCTTTTGTCTTGACCATGATTTTCTCTGAATCATAATCATCAAGTGTCAGGTTAGCGACCTCTGAAAACCGAAGTCCAGTTGAAAGAAATACCGCGATTATAGCTTTATCTCTGGCATTCTTCCCATATTTAATAAGTGTCTTTGCCTCATCAAATGGCACATATAATGCCTCCTTTTGCTCTGATTTAACGAGAGTAATGTTATCCATCGGATTTTCAGAAATCGCCCCAATATTGGTCAAATAAGTGAAGAATTTCTTGGCAGCGTTAATTCTCTTATTCACAGTTGCTGCGGACATATCTGAAATGCTGCCAAGCCAATCAATGATATCTGCATATTTAATTTCATTAGCTGGCTTCCCAATATTTCTAAGCATGAGTTCAACTTCATACTCATAATTCTTAATCGTCACTTCTGAAAGCCGCTCTGCTTTTAAACTGTTTACAAATCCTTTTAAGTCTGTCATCTTTCAATTCCTCCTCTGTGGTATATTATTATACTACCACATCAGGAATATAAAGTCAATCTAAAATCCCAATTCTTTTTAGATAATGCCAGCAATTTCTTAAATCGCGAAATTCAGTCGGGTTGTAGTTTTTCTTAATTATACCCCATGGGGTATTCTTTTGTCTTTGATATTCAATTTTCATTAAGTCACCTTTATCACACTTTACATTAGAGTCAATAAAAGCGAATGCCTGTTCTGGCGACAATCCCAGAACAATTGATAAAAAAAGCGCTATATAATTATAAGTCATTTTCTATCCTTTCTATGTTTGTTACACCTAATTTGTTTACATTTAGATTGTGCAAATTTAAGAAATCAATAATCGTGTTAGCAATTTGTAGATTTAAGGCTACTTTCCAATGAATTGGAACATCCCAATCATCCTCAAAAGTATTCCTATACTGTTCTTTTAATTTTTTAATCACATTATCTACTACATAAATATCCTCAAACGAAAAATTTATTAAAACACCTTTCCCAACATAGCCACATCCATATTCTGTTTTCAAAGTCTCAATAGCAGTTTGTTTGGAATTATATGGAGTATCGAAAAAGAAGTTATTATCTTCGCCCGGTGTTATATACCAGTCACCTGTATATTCTAATTTCATTTCTCCTCCTGCTCAAAATAAAATTTAATAGGTTTTTCATTTTCAATTATATTTTCATAAGCTAATCCGACTTTATAAATATAATTTGTTTTTAATTTCCTCGGAATTGATTCAATCATTTTCCGGAATGATTCTAAGCTATTTGCCCTTTTATAGTGATTACACATCCGGCAAGCAGGCATAAGGTTCTCTATATCATCCGTCCCGCCTCTTGCCTGCGGTATAAAATGGTCTACCTGCATGTCTTTGTAATCAATATGCCGTCCGCAATATGCACACCGTCCATCGTATTTTTTATAAACAAGTTCACGATTTATTTTCATGGTTTATTCCTCAATATACTCCGGTATCTTTGCCCACGCAATAACTTTGTCCCCGTCCTCAAAACAAGGTAAGAGACAGCAATCATAGAGCCATTCACAGGTTAGAACTTTAACATGCCCATTGTTTAAAGCAATTAAAATTTCCTCTCCCTTTTCCGGCACTACTATTTGATTGCTCATATCCAAAACATAACAATCCGGATATTCTATATTTGCCTTTTCTTGGGCAGTTAATTGCCTTGTGGTAACTTTGTGCCATGTTCCTTGTATCTCTGTTTTACATTTATGATAAATTTCCATAAGGTGCTGGAAGTCTTTATTTTTCATTTTCAATAAATGTGTCATTACATCATCGTTATAAGTGGCGCTTTTATAATAATGAACAATTGCTTCTGCTTCTTCCTTTGTTAACTCAATCATTGTTAAACTCCTTTTCAAACGGAATGATAATCTCATCGATTGCTCGTTGAGCTAATTCTGCTGTTTTGAAATAAACTGTGTTTAAAATTACATATCTGAAAGAACATTTTATCCCTACAACATCACTGCTATAATTCTTGTAGATATACCATTTCGCTTCATTCTCATCATCCCAATTAGGTTCCCAGCCTTTATTCACTGTATAAGCGAAGTTGGAGAGAAGATTATATAACTGTATCTGCCTTGCCTTTTCTTGAACAAATTCTTTATCCGTGCAAGCGTTTCCATTCTCTTTCTGAATATTGTCAAGATTATCATTCGTCCATAGCGCATACTTTACTTCATGTAATCCATCAATCCAAAAATAAGTATCGTTAAGCTGTGGTTCGAAAACTTTATTTTCTGGTTCAATATATTCCTCAGCAAGCCATTCATCAATTGCTTCTTCATTACAGGAACCCATTTCATCGCGCCAATCACATTCCATACAATTCACATCATCACACGGCTTTGGAACTCCTTTTATACACCCTGCTCCTGTATGATGAATATAACAATCTAATAAAAAGTCCCCATAAAATTCTCTGTTAGTCATTAACTATGCCTGCCACTCAAAATGTGTTCAAATATACTCAAACACATCGAGAAATTAAAGTCCTTGCGGATACTTCTTACTGCTTCGACGTGTATGCTTTGACGATTGTAAACAATACGCTACTCACAAGTTCGTGTACACTCCACAGTCGTAAATTCCTGCGATAGCCCGCAGTACATACTTACGTTTGCGTTTATTATGCAACTTCGTAAGTTAAAGCATCTCTTAGATTAAGAGCAGCATTAAAATCCCTATCCTCGACATAGCCACAATCACAACGGTATATTCTATCTGAAAGCTTCAAATCTTTCTTGATAGCACCACAGCAATGACATATTTTGGATGATGGATACCATCTGTCTACGACTCTTAATTCAATACCATTTTCATCACATTTTGCTTTAAGCTTGGTTCTAAATTCATAGAACTTCTGTGACGCAACAGCTTTTGAAAGATGTCTGTTCTTCATCATTCCTGATACATTCAAATTTTCAATAGTTATATAAGATGGCTTGGTTTTCACTATCTCAGCTATTGATTTATTGATATAATCAGTACGGATATTATCTATTTTATGATGAAGTCTTTGCACTTTGAGCTTTTGCTTTTGTATATTCTTTTGAGTGGACTCTCCTTTCTTTAAATTCTCATATTTTCGTGAGAGACATCTTTGTTCTCTACGCAGTTTCTTTTCCAATTTTTTAATTCTTGTTGACTTATTGATATTTTTATAAGTTTTACCATTGGAAACAATAGCCAAGTCTTTTAAACCCAAGTCAATTCCTATACCACCATTGCTATTATTAGCAATCTTAACGTCGGGAATTTCTACAAGAACTGATACATAGTATCTATCTGCTTTGACGGATACTGTACCGCTTTTGATTTTCCATCCATCTTTAGTTGTTGGTATATAACCTTTTTCTTTAATCCGTACCCAACCTAAAGTGGGTATGTTCAACCTATGTCTCTCACATCTACAGTCTTTAGTATTGTTCTTTACGAAATACATTTTTACATCAGATTTACCTTTCTTTTTGAAATTAGGAAAAGCGCTTTGATGTTTAAAAAATCTTATAAATGCAGTACATCCATCTTCAATAGACTTTTTTACGGCTTTTGAATATGCTTCTTTAATCCATATTTTATCAGGATTATTAGGAATATACTCATTATTGAGCCATACACTGAAACTCTTGCCAGTCATAAACTTTTCACCGTTATCATATAAAGTTTTGTTGTGGCCGAGATAGAAGTTATAGACGTACCTACAAGTGCCAATAGTCTTATTGATCTTGATTTTTTGCTTAATTGTCGGATTTATTTCCGTCTTGAAGCTCTTTAGCAATTTCCTCATCCCTTTCTAAAGGTACTGGTCATAGGTATAATAACGCCTATCAGTCAGAGTTCGATTTGCCTTTAAAGTTCCTTCTCTGTCCCAGCGTTGTAATGTCTTAACAGGCACACCTAATAATTTACTCATTTGAGTATATTTAAACACATTTAATCACATTTGACAATATGTTCAATTACTTATTTTCGCCTCCTTAAATTTCTTTAATTTCTGTTGAGCTTCTTTTACCGCTTCACTATTTTTTAACAAATTTGCTACCATTGTTATCAACTCTGGGGTGACACTTTCGACAGCGGCTTTCTTAGTTCCAAATGTAAGTCCTATAGACAGTCCTGTTGACAATTCCGTTCTTACCCATTTTTGATATTCGTTTTTGTGAAATCCAATTTTAATTCCATCAAAGGACTCTGTATAGCCGGAAACCTCAACAAACTTCTTTTCGTTATTTACTATTTTGTAGATATAATAATTTTCTTTCTTCATTTCTACTTTGATCCTCCCTAAAATTCAATAAAAGATTCGTTGTCATCATCCTCGCACATCTCAATTAAATCAATCGGGACTTCATTCTGTTTTACCCAAAAGCAGCCATCTCCGACCCCTTTAGTATAGACCATCATACATAAATTGCCGTCAATATCCTCCTCAATTACATCCTTAAAGAAATAGTCCGCTTCATTTTCCGTCCCAAACCAGCCTTCTCCTTCGCTGGTTTCTGAGTTGTATTTTGTGTAATACCAGCCGACTCCTTGTTCTACTCCTTTTACTTTGCAAGGAATAAATTTTACGATTTTCATTTTCAATTCCTCCTCCTTGTTTGATTTATTACCACTCTGCATTAACTATCAGTTTGTAATTGTCGTAGTTTTGGATATAACACGCTTTCTGGTTGTACTTATCTGTGTATTCAAGGGTCTTGAATAACTTATCTAACAAAGGGCTGTTTCCGGTATATCCGTCAAATTCAAGAGTATATCCACACTCATCAAATGTCCCAAAGTACAGGTAGATAAAATCTCTGTCTTTAGTCATTGAATATTCAATTGCTCTTTCCCAACATTCTCCGGTTCTATTTAAGAACTTCTCATGTTCTTGTAAGGCATTACTAATTTCATCGCATGTGAAGGTAGCAATTCTAACAGAATATTCATCAGTGATTTTTTTATGGTAGCATTTTCCCCCACATTGTGGGCATATTTCATTGTCATAGGTAGCACCATGAGAAGGGCAAATATATCCCTCATATCTGACTGATTTATGTGTGTATAATTCAACTTTCATCTTATTTTCCTCCTCCTTGTTTTGATACTACCATCCTATCATATGTGCTATAGCCTGTCAAGCACTTTTTTCGAATTTAATTATAAATTAGTGAACAACCTGGCTATTGAATAACCGGGCATCTGGGACGAGAGAACGCCCAGAGTGCGTCCATGACACTTCTACTGCTGACAGTGGTTGTTATCACACAGCTACTTTTATAATGCGATGGTAGACGCTTTGGAGTGCAGATGGTATCGGAGATCTCTCCCGTTGTTGCAAATGCAGTCGAAGGATATTGTATGCACCTACGACATCTGCGTTCCAAGATAGATTTCCATCTTTGTAGAGTCCACGCCGGACACGATTCTTTTTAACTGCATATTCTTCTGACACACCAGGAGACAACGGGCTGCACTGGCTTGAATATGCCTCATCCTGCATGATGAGACAGATCCCACGCATAGATAGCTTATAGGATAAGAGTTCGCATATCCGCTGATAAGGGAGCGCATGGAATTTTTGATTTACCATAGGCCCCATATCATTATCCTCTCTGATGCCGGTAATATCTCCGAGTATAACAGTATGGATGTCTCGGTCATCACAGTACACGGCGATCCAGTGTGTCAGCTTATGGAGATAGTCGTTCAAGCAGTTTCTTTTCTTTGAATGGAGTTTCTTAATATGCTTGGAGGACTTTGGATACTTGACACCTGTATCCGCTTGAACCTTGCTCCATTGAGATTGGACTCGTGCCAGTTCTTTATCATACTTGCGCGAAATAGAGAAATACTTGCGACCAAGGATAAATGGATCTCCTTCGGTAGAATAGCAGGTCATCAGGTTGTGGATTCCGATGTCGATGGAAAGATACTTTCCGTTGTCTGGTTTGAGTTCCACATCTTGGACCTCATAGACAATAATGATCTCCATCTTACCATTCTGCGGCGGGTATAGCTTGAGCTGCTTTACTCTCTCGATGTCTTTGAAACACGGGTTTCTCAGATAAAGATAATCAGCGTCGATTGCGTAAGTACCCAGCATATACGCCTTCAATGATTTAGAGATCTTTAAACGCATAGTATCACCGTTTTTGCGGATACCATTCTGCATATAGGTGACGGGGATGTTTTCCCGCTTATATCTTGGTGGATGTGGATTTTCAATCCCACTGGTTCTCTTCAACGCATAGAACGACTTCCATGATTTGTCGAGGACTTTGCATACTTCCTGCGCGGTTTGAGACGGGAGACTTTTGAACCAGAGATCGTCTTTGTGGTTTTTCTTCTGAGAATACCACGATGGGGCTTGTTCCAGGTCAAGTGCTTTGTAATTGTGTCGTTCGTAGTTACAAACATTCCAGAGCTTCCGAGCCGCATAGGTCATATGACCTATGATATTAGACTCAGACTCATTGACCGATACGACCGTTTTCTTGGATAACCTCATGGTTCACGCCTCCTTTCTCAGTATGCTTTGGATTGTTTTTCGATGTACTTGCGGATGCTTTCCTCTGACACGTTACCTATCGTCTCTACATAGTAAGAATGATTCCAAAGCTCTCCTTTCCACAACTTGGTTCTGAGTTCCAGGTAGAGTTCAAAGAGCTTTCGCCCGGAAATACTCTTCATCATTTTTACGATATAGGTGATAGATAATTTAGGTGGTGCCGAAACAAAGCAGTGTATATGGTCCCCATCACCAACCTCTGCTAGGTGGATTGTAAAGCCCTTTTCGGAAGCAACATCCATCAGTATCTCCTTGAGAGATGTCTCGACCTCAGCGGATAACACTTTTCTCCGATACTTTACTGACCACACCACATGGTAGTTGATATTATAGACACAGGTCCTTGAATGTATTAGGTTTTCTTTCATTCGTATAGTATAGCATGCCATGCTGATATATGCAACTTTGGTATAGTTTTTGTAAGGGAACAAGGTATCGTCTGTATCTCGGCACTTGAAGAACCGAGGATTAGACGATTGATTCTCCTAAAATTGATGGAAACGGCGCATTGTTTTCTGCGTTCCCCTCCTCATCAGTAAACTTCAGGTGACCTCTTAGAAAACGAATTTCCGCCTTGCCATAAATATAATCATGAAACCATTTAGTGTCGGTTCGAGCTGGAATAAGTAATACAATCTTAATTCCATTTTTAGCCTCTTCATAGGCTTTCTGTACCCATTTTCCGATCTCTCGTCCGTAAGGAGGGTTGCAAAATACAGCTCCACCAACATCCCAGTTTTGCTTCAATCCATCTATTTCAGGCGTAAAATATTTGGCGCACTTCGCCGACTTATCACTTGCCGCAGCATCAAGCACAAAATGAAATTCATTGTTGATTTCATCAAAGAAATCCTGTGGTGTACACCAATTCATGTTCTTTGAAGATAATAAAGCTTTATTCATATAATCTACCTCCCTTAATTATCAAAAATATTCTATCACATAAATAGCTGATATTCAAAAATCAAATTTCATTTTTAATTCTGGAGTCGAATTTTCGATTTTGATTTTCATTTTTAATTTTATTTTTTGTGTGTAGAATAAAATTTTAATGATTTTTGTTTATAAGATACAAAATTTTATGTGTAATTTATCAAACTTGTGGGGCCAGAAAGAAAATAGTTCAAGTAAAAATTTCAACAACCCCAAAATTTTTCTTTTATACTTTTGTTTCCATCATTGCCCTCTGCATAGTTAAAAACTTTTTTCCTTATTTGTTTGAGTCCACGATCAATTTATATTGTTGTATCATATATATAAATATACAATGTTATGTATGATTATGCAATAAATCTCACATACAAAAATTAGCTACGATTTCACAACTATATTTTCTCTATTGATAAATTACTCGACGAATAAGTTTTCTTTTGATTTCACCCTTAAATTTTTGAAAAATCTAAAGGAATTCTATATTCGCTGCTATGTAATACCTCATATGATCTTCTCTGCCTGCCATAATATATACACATATATCAGTTTATGACCTTCCATGCGACTCTTATAAGTATACAGTCATGACGCGGCAAGCAGGCAGGGTGTGGGAAAATTTTTTATATGCTTTACCCCTCCCCGAATTTTGAAATTATCTGAAAATTTTCTCATTTCGGGATTTTTAATTTTATGAATTGTCTGACAATTAAAAAAGTCGGTGAGGAAACAAGCGTTCTTGCCTATCGACTTAAGGTGAACATCTGTTCTCTCACCGACTTAGAGAGTTAAAACTATTATGAAGTTTTAGAATTATCTGATTATTTTATAATTTTATAATCAGATATACAATTTTTACAAGTGCTAAAATAATTAGCACCGTTCCGGCCATCATCATTTTTTTATGGAAAAAGACGGGAAGGACCCCGCCCCCGCCCCGATTGACGGGGAACGGTGTCCCCGAGGCTTTACAGCCTCTCTGCCGCCAGCAACAGCAACCCGACGATCAAGTCAAGCGCCGCTCCGGCAAGTAGCTCCCGGATTTTTTCCTTTTCCATTTTTCCACCTCCTCTTTTAACTGTTTCTATTTTACATGATTTTTATAAACTTGTCAATAGCTTTTTTGAAAAAATTATAAAAAAATACGATTGTTTTTTAAATCGAAACCGCGCGCAAACCGCCTATTTTAACGCCTGCTGCATTTTATTTTTTGTCGATACTTAATATTATAAGTTTGAAAAACTTGCTTAAAACGGCTCTCAGGACTTCCAAAAAATGGAAGTAGATAGGTAAAAAATTATTCTTCCGTTTTAGGAAATTGGGCTGCGTGTTTTCCAGGCAGGCCGCTAAGAAGGCGCTTATTTTCCTGTTCAACGAAAGATATTTTTTGTTGATATAAGTATCAACCAACATAAACAAAGGCGCTCACATAGGAGCTAAGGGCTTCCATTTACTGGAAATTTTTTCAATGCATAAAGAAATCATCCTCACCGTTTCAAGTGAGGATGATTGATAATGTTTTTTGTTCTTTACGCCTGCAAAATTTCGATAAAATCAATTATCATATTTCCTTTTTTTGTTAAATGATAAGTCACTTTCCGCGGATTGTCTTTTTTGTTCAAAAAGCTATAAGCACAAGCCGCATTTGAAGCGGTCTTCCCGCGAAGGCAAGCGCCTTCTTCGCTTGTAAACTCCCCCCAATAGCACGGATTGCCGTAAATGCTATTATTGAGCCTTGCATATTTTGTTAAATATCCAGAAAATTCATACTTCTTTATCATTTTTATTCCCCTCTATTTTTATCATTTTTGTTATGCCGATATAATAGACATCGGTTTTTTTGTTGTATTCAATTACAACGCGTTTACCAGATTTTAACATCTGGTCTATCTTCTTTATAACTGCCGGCCTCATTTTGCCGTTACCTCATAATAATAAGTACTGCCATTGCGGTATTCGATTGTATACAATCCCTCTGCATGGCCGGCTTCGATTTTAACCGGTGTGAGGTTGTAACCGGCAGCAATCGCGCCGACTGTCACGCCTATCATAAAGGCTATCAATGCTGCAAACATATGTTTTTTCATTTTTTGTTCCTCCTTTTTTATTTAATTGATCCGTTCGCATCCGACGAAAACCGCTTTTTTATTGGGCTGATAATATTGAAAGTTTTTGTCATTTTATCACCTCTATTTCAAAACATATTTTTGCATCTCTTAATCTTTCGAATTCGGTTACCAACTCGTTATTTTCATCATAAACCAAGAACCAACCGGAAGATGTTTTTTGAATAATATATTTCCCGTCATCCCTAATATACATAGGAAGTGTCGCTCTTTCTCTTTTGAACTTATGTATTCTCATTGTTTGATATTCCATGTTTCTCCTCCTAAAATCTTTAATTTGATACTATTATACTATCACACTTTATTATAAGAGTCAAGGCTATTTTTTATGT
>ERZ1026856.600-NODE-600-length-21113-cov-5.212128_pt1 | contig 21113 bp, 21 predicted proteins | sample MGYA00380158_ERZ1026856 | MGnify/ENA primary metagenome ERZ1026856 (study PRJEB33269, sample SAMEA4719794) | human gut metagenome | biome: human-associated habitat; feature: organic feature; material: feces | place: Cameroon | collected 2013-10 ...
CAGCAACATCCGGGAAAAGCTGCTGGCGCTGAGGGAGCAGCAAAAGGAGAATCGGTGCGTATGCGGAAATTGCTACAGCAAAAAGTATGACGGCTATGTTTTTGTGGATGCCATGGGCAATATCTTCAACCCCAGAAGCGTTACCGCCAATTTCAGCAAGCTGCTGGAGCAGAACGGTCTGCGGCACATTCGCTTTCACGACCTCAGACATAGCTGCGCCTCACTGCTTTTGGCAAACGATGTGCCTCTGAAGCAAATCCAGGAGTGGCTGGGTCACAGCGATATTGGCACAACGGCGAATATTTACAGCCATTTGGATTACAAGTCCAAGATCACCTCGGCAAATGTAATGGACAATATCCTGACTCTGCCGGACACAAGGCAGACCGGCTGGCACACCTGAGCTCTTGCCGAAAATCATGTACGCCGATGTGACCTTGAGAGAAAAGAAAAGCCCAGTCATATGGGCAAAAGCCTTGATATGACTGGGTTTTTGGCGGAGAGTTAGGGATTCGAACCCTAGGTTCCTTTTGGGAACACGACATTTCGAGTGTCGCACCTTCGACCTCTCGGACAACTCTCCGTATATCTCAAGTGTAATCCCTGCTCCGGAAGAATGCAAGAAAAACACGCAAGAACGATATGAAATTGTGAAATCCGAACCTGCGCAAAGCCCTGTGCGGCGGACATTTTCAGTGGACGAAACGGCCGGAGCTTCCAAAAATTTCGAGTGCAGCTCGTTACAACCACTTCGATACGCTTCCATGTATAAATATTCACTTTTGGGGACTAATCACACGATTTCGAGTCAGGGCCGTTATGACCACTTCGATACCGCTCCTTATTGCTCTGACATTATATCCAATACGGAGCAAAAAATCAAGTCGGGATTTTTCAAAATTTGTTTATATAATTCGTTTAATTTTTTATATATATCTCTTGACAAATTTGCAGAGTGGGTATATTATATACTCAAGAAATAAGTCAGGAGCGTGATCGCGATGAAAAAGACATTATACAGCCTGATGCTCAACGACGAGGTTGTGCGCGAGGTCGACGCGCTGGCCCACCGCATGGGGACCAACCGCTCGAACCTCATCAACCAGATCCTCGCGGAGTATGTGGACTACACCACGCCGGAGCGGCGGATAAACGATGTTCTCTCCGCCGTCGACCAGCTGATGAGGCCCTCACGCGAGCTGGTGCCGTTTTTCGCGCCCAACAGCTTTTCCATGTCGCTCAAAAGCTCGCTGGAGTACAAATACCGCCCCACCATCAAGTACGAGGTGGAGCTGTACCGCGGCGCTGGAGAGGACATCGGCGAGCTTTCGGTGATGTTCCGCACTCAGTCGCCGGCGCTCATCAACGCCATGACGGAGTTTTTCAGGCTGTGGAAGCACATCGAGGACCTGCACCTCGCCCCCCGCACGGGCGCGAAGCACAGCTACGCCCTCTACGACGGCAAATTTGTCCGGAGCCTTGCCGCGCCGGATAAGAACTGCACCGCGGAGGAGCTTGCCTCGGCGCTCTCGGAGTATATCACGCTCTTTGACAGACTCATGAAGGATCATCTCACCGGCCGGCTCGACTCTCACGAGGTCGAGGCCGCCTACTACTCCCACATGCTCAGCGTGCCGGTACACATCTGATCCTTGGAAAGGAGAACACCATGAACGCACAGAATTTTACTCAGAAAACCCTTGAAGCGGTCCAGACCGCCCAGTCCATGGCGCTGGAAAGCCGCAACAATTATATGACCCCGGAGCATATCCTTTATGCTCTCGTGGATCAGGACGGCGGGCTGATCCCGTCGCTGCTCTCCCGCATGGGCGTGGACTGCAACGCCCTGCTCTCGGAGCTGGACGGCGCCATCTCCGCCCTGCCCAAGGTATCAGGAGACTTTCAGGTATACCTCTCCAACGACGCGAACAGAGTCTTTACCGCGGCCGAAAAAGCGGCCTCCGCCGGCGGGGACCAGTATGTCTCCGTCGAACACGTCATGCTCGGTATCTTCGCCGCACCTACCGCCGCGATAAAAAAGCTTTTTGCCGAGCATAACATAACGAAGTCCGCCTTTACCGCACAGCTCTCCGCCGTCAAATCCTCCCCCGTCACCAGCGACGACCCGGAAAGCACCTACGACGCGCTCACGAAATACGGCACGGACCTTGTAAAGCGCGCGCGGGAAAACGAGCTTGACCCCGTCATCGGCAGAGATACCGAGATAAGGAACGTCATCCGTATCCTCTCGCGTAAGACCAAGAACAACCCCGTCCTCATCGGCGAGCCGGGCGTCGGCAAGACCGCCATCGCCGAGGGTCTCGCCCAGCGTATCGTCCGCGGCGACGTGCCGGAGGGGCTGAAGAACAAGACCATCTTTTCCCTCGATATGGGCGCGCTCATCGCGGGCGCTAAGTACCGCGGCGAGTTTGAGGAGCGTCTCAAGGCCGTCCTTGAGGAGATCCGCCGCAGCGAGGGCGGGATAATCCTCTTCATCGACGAGCTGCACACCATCGTCGGCGCGGGCAAGACCGAGGGCAGCATGGACGCCGGCAACCTCCTCAAGCCTATGCTTGCAAGGGGCGAGCTGCACTGTATCGGCGCGACCACGCTCGACGAGTACCGCAAGTACATCGAAAAGGACGCCGCGCTCGAGCGCCGTTTCCAGCCCGTGACCGTCAACGAGCCTACCGTTGAGGACACGATATCCATCCTCCGCGGACTCAAGGAGCGCTACGAGGTCTACCACGGCGTGCGTATCCACGACAGCGCTCTCGTCGCCGCCGCGACGCTCTCCGACCGGTATATAACCGACCGTTTCCTCCCCGACAAGGCCATCGACCTCGTGGACGAGGCGTGCGCCCTCATCCGCACGGAGATAGACTCCATGCCCGCTGAGCTGGACGACGTCCGCCGCAAGATCATGCAGCTTGAAATAGAGGAAATGGCTCTGCGCCGCGAGGACGATCAGCTCAGCCGCGACCGTCTCGAGGCTCTGCGCAAGGAGCTTGCCGACCAGAAGGAGACCTTCAACGAGATGAAGACCCGCTGGGAGAGCGAGAAGAACAGCGTCGACGAGGTCAAGGCTCTCAAGGCCAAGATCGAGCAGACCCACGCCGACATCGAAAATGCCCAGCTGCGCTATGAGTACGAGACCGCGGCAAGGCTCAAATACTCCGTCCTGCCCGACCTTGAGCGCCAGCTCAAGGAGGCCGAGCAGCGCAGCGAGGAGCGCAAGTCCGACACCATGGTCCACGACACCGTGACCGAGGACGAGATATCCTCCATCGTCGCCAAGTGGACGGGTATCCCCGTCTCCAAGCTCATGGAGAGCGAGCGCGAGAAGCTGCTGCACCTTGACGAATATCTCCACCGCCGCGTGGTCGGTCAGGACGAGGCCGTGCAGCGCGTGACCGAGGCCATACTCCGCTCCCGCGCCGGCATTTCCGACCCCAACCGTCCCGTCGGCTCGTTCCTGTTCCTCGGCCCCACGGGCGTGGGCAAGACGGAGCTTGCCAAGGCGCTGGCCGAGTGCCTGTTTGACGACGAACACAACATCGTCCGTATCGACATGACCGAGTACATGGAGAAATTCTCCGTGTCGCGTCTCATCGGCGCGCCTCCCGGATACGTCGGCTACGACGAGGGCGGACAGCTCACCGAGGCCGTGCGGCGCAAGCCCTACAGCGTGGTGCTGTTCGACGAGATCGAAAAGGCGCACCCGGATGTGTTCAACATCCTGCTCCAGATACTCGACGACGGGCGTATCACCGACTCTCAGGGCCGCACTGTGGACTTCAAGAACACCATCATCATCCTGACCTCCAACCTCGGCAGCCAGTATCTGCTTGACGGTATTTCCGCCGACGGCAGCATTACCGAGGAGGCGCAGAGGGCGGTCATGGAGGAGCTTCGCCGCTCCTTCCGTCCGGAGTTTCTCAACCGTCTGGACGAAACGGTCATGTTCCGCCCGCTCACGCGCGAGAATCTCAGCGGCATAATCGACATCATGGTCGGCGGCCTGCGCGAGCGTCTGGCCGACAAGTCGCTCAAGCTCGAGATCACCGACGCCGCAAAGGCTCTCATCATCGACCGCGGCTTCGACCCTCTGTACGGCGCGAGACCTCTCCGCCGCTACCTCCAGAGCAGCGTGGAAACGCTCATCGCGCGCATTATCCTCTCCGGCAAGCTGTCCGCAGGCTCCACCATCACCGTGGACGCGGAGAACGGCGAACTTGTCTGCAAGTAAGATCATAACGGGCGGGAGCTTTCTCCCTCCGGAAAAGAAAAAAGTGTTCCCTGCCGCCGGCGCCGTCCGGAGGCAGGGAATTTTTTACGTTTATGGAATTTTATTCCTCGGGGATGGTGACGCTTATGCCGTTGACCTCGACGCCGCCGTCGGCGGGGATGAGGATGTAGCGCCGTCCGTCGATAACGCGGGTGCTGATGAGGGCGCTGTACTTCGGGTCGACCTTCACCGTCACCTCCGGGGTACGGACCTCAAAGTGCTTGGCGTCGATGATGTTCATGGGGGTAAGCTCCGCGTCCTTTCCGAACTCCTCGCCGCACTTCTCGGCGAAGCTCCCGGCGCGCTCGGCGCTCATGCCGCTGCTCTCGAGGATGTCCGCGACCTCGTCCACGGTAATGCGCAGCTGTTCCGGGTCCTTGCTCTCGCGGTGCAGCTCGATACGCTCGGAGATCTGCTCGTGGACGGACTGCACGACGCCGTAGCTGCACTCCTGCTCGAGCGCGGCGCTGAGAGCCTCGCTGAACGCCTCGCGCTGGCGGACGGGGGACATGGGGACGTCGGTCCTGAACACGGCGTCGATGAATTCCCGGTGTATGACCTCGGCGCTGCGGGAGTAGAAGAGCGCGGCGTAGATATTCGCGGCGCGGTCGTCAAAGGCGGGGAACATGAAGCCCAGCTCCGGAGAGGAGACGATCTGGTTGACGGCGCAGGAGTGGAAGCGGTTCTCGTCCGAGCTGAAGCCCAGCGCGGCCTTGCCCGACTTCACCGGGCATATGCAGCAGAGTATGTAGCTGAACACGCTGTCGCCGTCCTCGATGTACTGCCCGTCCTTTCCGCGGTGGGGGACGTCGTAGTTGTCATTCGCGAGGAGGATGAGATAGTTCGAGTCCTCCATGTCGAGCGCGCCGATGACGCATTTGTAGAACTCGTCCCTCAGTGCCGCGTCCTCGAGCTTCGTGCGCCTGAGCGCGGAGAGGAGCCTGTGTTCGTCGCTGTCCATGACCTGCTTCGTGGCAAAGGATATCTCCATGAGACTGCGCCCCAGCGTGCCGGAGAGAGACTTGCGCAGGAGAGTCAGATACTCCTCGCCCTCCTCCTTGCTCATAAGCCCCATGGACTCGTCCACATAGGAGATTATCTCCTTGGCTCCGTTGACGTAGCAGCCGTAGATGTGCCGTATGGCGCTGCGTTCCGGGCGTATGCGGCGGCGGATCTCGCCAAGTTCCTTGCTGTTCATGCTCTGCCTGCTCCTTCGTGATGTATTTCGGAGGGTGATTATAGCACAAAAGCCCTCTCGCGGCAACGGGGAAAATGGCGAGGGGGCGCGGCCGCGCCCCCTCTCCGACGGAAATGACCTCAGCGGTCCGTTATTTTATCACGATGTCCCTCTGCAGGCCGGATTCGGCGTCGACGTAGATGACGACTCCCCGGCCGTCCTCGTCGGTATAGGACATCTCCCAGCAGGCAAGATCGCGGCCGCCGGCGCTTTCGATGACCACGGGGCGCACCTCGCCGAGAGTCAGCCCCTCCGGCTGCTGCACGGAGGTATATATCTCGCCCTCCGGCCACACTATCTCCGCCGGCTCAGGCTCGTAGCCGTCCGCGCGGAAGGCGTAAATGCTGCCGTCGTCCAGCGCGACTGACACGGTGATCGTCCTGTCGAGACACAGCGCGTCGCCCACGAGCTGCGCGTAGGTGAACACCGCCGCACCGCCGTTCTGCGACCGGGCGGTTAGCTCAAGGCCGTCATAGCCGTGCTGCTCCAGAAATTCGCCCGCGGCCTTCTCCGCCTCGGCGGCGTCAAGCACCGCGTCGCCTATTATCCTGTCGCTGCCCATGCTCACGACGCCGCGCGAATCCACGCACACCTCGACTCCGCGGCAGGAGTAGCACCGGCGGGAGTCCTCGCCGGAATACTCGTACTTAAGATCGAGCGACGCCTCGCCCACGCCGAGGAAGTCCGCTGCGGTCTTTTTGAGCTCCTCGGGGGTTTTCTGCGCGGTCTCCTCCCCGTCTCTCGCGCCGTAGCGTCCGTCGTATTTTAGCGCCGCGGGAGCGGCAAAGCTCTCCTCATACTCGCTCAGCTGTTCGCTGAGCTTCGTCTGCTGAGCCGCCTCGCCCACGTTCTCGATACGCACCTCCCGCGTATCCATGGTTATGGTGCCGTCCGTGATGCTTCCCTGCATTTCGCTGAGAGCCACGGCAAATTCCTCCGCCGCGGCGGACATGTCATAGAGCGCGCTGCGCTGCTCGTCGCTGAAGCCGTTTGCGGCGGCCTCGGGGCAGAGCGAGTAGGCGTAGTCGCCCGCGACTCCCAAAAAGCCGGATATCCGCGCCATCTCCACGGTGGAGAAGGGCAGGGTGGCCATGGCGGTCTCGGCGGCGCGCGCGTCGGCGTACACGTCGGAGCATATGCGGCAGCACATGCCGCTGTCGGTGGCATAGAGGCTCTTTCTCAGCGCGAGGCTCAGATTGCCCACCGCGCCGACGGTCTCCTCAAACGCGCGGCTCGAGCTGTAGCGCGCCGCAAGGCGAAAGTCCGAGAGCCTGCTGCGGCTCAGCCCCGCGTACAGCCCCAGCACCGCTATCGCCGCGCAGGCATAGATACATAAAAGCTTTCCCGTTTTTCCCTTCATAACGCTCCTCCGTGCGGTGTTTTTACTTTAAGTCGAACGGGGCGGATCCGGCGGCTTTTCGCGCCGCCCGCGCGCTGTGACGCGCAGAAACGCCCCGTTCGGCTTTAGCATTGGCCGGACGGGGCGCGATTATTAATGAAAATTATGCCAGCTTTTCAAGCGCGATGTTAATACGGCGAAGAGTTTCCTCCCTGCCCAGAATGCGGCAGATCTCCACCGCGCCGCCGGGCGTGACGGCCTTGCCCGCCGCAGCGATACGCACGGGCCACATGACCTTGGCGTTCTTGACCTCAAGCGCGAGGGCAAGCTCCTCCATCGCGGCCTTTATGCTCTCGTCGTCCCAGACGGGGAGCGCCTCGAACACGGGGACGATACGTTCGAGCATTTCCTTTGAGCTCTGCTCGTCGGACTTGGACTTCTTGTGGACAAAAAGCTCGGTGCCGTACTCGGGCAGCTCGTCGAAGAAATCGACCTTCTCGGGTATCTCGGTGAGGACCTCGGTGCGCTGCTGCAAAAGAGCGGCGATGGCCGCGGCGTCGTATCTTTCGTTCTTCACGCTCCGGCGGATGAACGGCTCCGCCGCCTTCGCGAAGTCCTCCGGAGACATGGCGCGGATATATGCGCTGTTAAAGTATCTGAGCTTTTCGATGTCGAAGATGGCGGGAGACTTGGAAATGCCCTTCATGTCAAAGACGGCCTTCAGCTCGTCCATGGAGAATATCTCCTGCTCGCCTCCGGGACTCCAGCCGAGGAGCGCGACATAGTTGATGACCGCGTCGGTGAGGTAGCCCTGAGCGATAAGGTCCTCATAGGAGGGGTCGCCGTGGCGCTTGGACATCTTGTTGTGCGCATCGCGCATGACGGGGGAGCAGTGGACATACTTGGGAATGCTCCAGCCGAAGCCCTCATAAAGGAGGTTGTACTTGGGCGCTGAGGAGAGATACTCGCTGCCGCGCACGACGTGGGTAATGCCCATCAGGTGGTCGTCGATGACGTTGGCAAAGTTATAGGTGGGCAGCCCGTCGCGCTTTATGAGTACCTGATCGTCGAGCGTGGCGTTCTCAACGGTGATGTCACCGAATATCTCGTCGTGGAAGGTGGTCGTCCCCTCGTGAGGGATACGCTGGCGGATGACGTAGGGCTCGCCCGCGGCGGCGCGCGCGGCGGACTGCTCACGGCTCATGCAGCGGCAGGGGTCGTCCCCGCGGTCAAACTCGCCGGAATCCTCCTCGCTCTCGCTCTTTTCGCAGAAGCAGCGGTAGGCATGTCCTTTTTCGATGAGCAGCTCCGCGTATTCCTTGTAGAACGGGCGGCGCTCGGTCTGCACATAAGGGCCGACGGGGCCGCCGACGTCCGGACCCTCGTCATGGTCAAGATGGCACTCGCGCATGGTCTTGTAGATGACGTCGACCGCGCCCTCGACAAGACGGCCCTGGTCGGTGTCCTCGATACGGAGCAGGAATTTGCCGCCGGCGTGGCGGGCGATGAGATAGGTGTAGAGCGCGGTGCGGAGATTGCCCACATGCATATATCCGGTGGGTGAGGGAGCGAAACGGGTGCGCACCTCGCCGGTGGGAATGCGCGCCTCCATCTCCTCGAACCATTTCATGTCCTTCATTTATTGTTCCTCCGATTTTTCAGGTAAATCGCTTTTCTATATTATTTTATATTTTTACTGTTGTCAAGACGAAGTTAATTTGGTAGAATATATGGAAGCAAAAATGGCTCGACTGCTTTTTCATACAGAGAGGTATTGATATGGACAACAACACACCCGCCAAAAAAACAATGCTTTCCGGCATACAGCCCTCCGGCGACCTTCATCTGGGCAACTATCTGGGCGCGGTGAAGAACTGGGCGGCCCTTGCCGACGAGTTTGAGTGCTATTACTTCATGGCCGACCTGCACAGCATCACCGTCCGCCAGAACCCGGCCGAGCTGCGCCGCCGCTCCGTCAACCAGCTCGCGCAGTACATCGCCTGCGGCCTTGACCCGGAGAAGAACATACTCTTCCTCCAGAGCCACGTCCACGAACACGCGGAGCTTGGCTGGATACTCAACTGCTACACCATGTTCGGCGAGCTGAGCCGCATGACCCAGTTCAAGGACAAGTGCGCCAAAAACGCCGACAACATCAACGGCGGTCTCTTTACCTACCCCGCGCTCATGGCGGCGGACATACTGCTGTATCAGGCCGACTATGTCCCCGTGGGCGAGGACCAGAAGCAGCACTGCGAGCTGACGCGCGACATCGCCATCCGCTTCAACAACCTCTATGGCGAGACCTTCAAGGTCCCCGAGCCCTATATCCCCAAGGTCGGCGCGCGTATCATGAGCCTCGGCACGCCCACCTCCAAGATGTCCAAGTCCGACCCTCAGGGCTGCGTGTTCCTCATGGACTCCCCGGACGAGATTAGCCGCAAGTTCAAGCGCGCCGTCACCGACTCCGATTCCGAAAACTGCGTCCGCTACGCGCCGCAGGAGAAGCCGGGCGTCGCGAACCTCATGAGCATTTACTCCTCCGTCACCGGCAGGAGCTTTGAGGAGATCGAGCGCGAGTTCGAGGGACAGGGCTACGGCAAGCTCAAGCCCGCCGTCGGCGACGCCGTCATCGAGGCCCTGCGTCCCATCCGCGAGAACGCCGAGCGCATGATAGCCGACAAGGCATACCTCCAGCAGGTCTACACCGAGGGTGCGCAGAAGGCGAGCTATGTCGCCCGCAAGACTCTGCGCAAGGTCTATAAGCGCGTGGGCTTCGTGGAAAAGCCCTTCTGATAATATTTACGGGAGATAGAAATATGTTTCCTAACATGGCCATGTGGCTGAAGATAGTGCTTGCGGCGGCTCTGTCGTTCGTTATCTCGCTGGTGATGACCCCGCAGGTGAAGAAGTTTGCCGAGACGATAGGCGCAATGGACGTACCCAAGGACGAGCGCCGCGTACACAACCATCCCATCCCGCGCATGGGCGGACTTGCGATATTCATGGGCTTTCTGGCCTCCATCCTCATTTTCTCCGAGATGGACACCAAGATCATGGGCATGCTCATCGGAGCGACCATCATCGTCGGAATGGGCGCGGTGGACGACATCGTGAACCTCAACGCATGGGTGAAGCTCAGCGTGCAGATCGTGGCGGCGCTGGTCGTTATCCGCTGCGGCGTGGTCTTTGACGCCATCACGAACCCGAACGTTCTCTCCGATACGATGACCATCCCCGTGGGCTGGCTCACCATACCGCTGACGCTCCTGTGGGTCGTGGGCTGCACCAACGCCGTCAACCTTATCGACGGGCTGGACGGTCTCGCGGTGGGCGTTTCGGCGATAAGCTCGGTCACCATGCTGATCGTCTCCCTCTTCGTGTCCGAGCCGGGAGTGGCCGTGGTCCTCGGCGCGCTCACGGGCGCATGCCTCGGCTTCATCCCCTATAACCTCAACCCCGCGAAGATATTCATGGGCGACGTAGGCTCGCAGTTTCTCGGCTTCGTGCTGGCCGTCATGTCGATGATCGGCCTGTTCAAGCTCCATACGCTCATCACCTTCCTCGTTCCGCTCATGGCGCTGGCCATCCCCCTCGCGGACACGACCTTCGCCTTCTGCCGCCGTATCCTCCGTGGGCAAAGTCCCTTCCACGCCGACAAGGGCCACTTCCACCACAGGCTCCTCGCCATGGGTCTCAACCAGAAGCAGGCCGTGGCGGTGCTGTACGGCATTTCCGCCGTGCTGGGGCTGCTGGCCGTGCTGATCGCGGGCGCGAGCGGCGTTATAAAGATCATCTGCATAGTCATCGCTTTCGTCATCGCTTTCGCCGTGTGGGCGGCCATTTTCCTCAGGAACCCCAAGCTGCGAAAGCCTCCCCAGAAGGACGCGGAAAAGACCGGCGGCTCCGCCGAAGAGAGCGCCGGGAACAAAATTTAAGTAATGTTAATAACACAAACCGGGCAATGTGCATTATAATATTTGCACAGGGCCCGGTTTGTTCCTATAGGAGAAACATTGCCCCCATTATTATCAGCAGCTCACTGTCGCCGCTCTCGCGGTACATGAGATATAAGATAAGAAGCAATATCACGTCGTCCGTCTCGATATCCGTCAGGTCCGCCGGCAGCAGCTCCGAGAGGACGCGTCTTACCGGCTGGAAGGGCGCCGGAGGCGGCTGGCGCGGCACGGGCGGAGCATTGGGCGCGTGCGTCTGGGGCGGACGGGGAGCGCCGGAATCCGAACGGATGGGTTCCTCGATCCGAACATGCTTCCCGGTGTTCCCCTGCCAGCGGTTAACCATCCCCGTCATCCCCCATTTCCTTCATGGCGATGCGCGCGATACGGGCAAAGCGGGCAAGCTGAAGGGCTTTGTCCATTTTGTGCCGCCGCTTTTCGCTCAGATAGGGACGCATCGCCTCAAGGAGCGCGCGCTGCTCGCTGTTCTGTGCGCTCCCGTCGCTCATCAGACGGCTCAGCCGCCCCAGCATTTCCGCGTCAAGGCCGGGCAGGGGGGCGTCGGTATTCTCCTGCGGAGCATTCTCACCGCCCATGAGCGATTTTGCCATCTGAGTTATCTTCTCCATCTGGGCGGGGTCGCCGAGAATGCTGTTTATCCTGTCTTCAAATTCGCTCATGGCCTCACTCCCTTAATCCTTCATCATTCTGCGCACGCTCTCCGCGAGCCGTCTGCCCTCGTCCGTGCTGAGTACACGGCGCAGCATTTCCTGCAGCGCCGCGCTGTCGCCGGCTCTGGCGGCGCGCTCCACATCGCTCGCGTCCACCATCCGGCCGAGCCTCCGCCCGTCCTCGGACTCGGCAATGCGCTTTATATCCTCTGTTTTGCCGCGGCGCTCAAGCTCACGGCCCAGCTCTTCAAAGCTTTTCATGATACCACACTCCCGTCCGTTACATTATATTCATCCCAGCGCCGGATGATTTCACATCAACACAGAAAGTGAGACAAAAGCATGAAAGCAGCGGTTTTTTCGGACACTCACTCCTGCACGGCGCTGGCCGTCGAGGCGGTGCGACGCTGCCGCCCGGATCTCATCATCCATCTCGGCGACTATGCCCGCGACGCGCAGACCATCCACGAAGAATTTCCCGAGATACCCATGTATTCCGTCAGGGGCAACTGCGATATCGGCTCCGACGCGCCCGATACCGACGTCGTGCCGATGGGTCCTGTCAAGGTGTTCATCACCCACGGACACCTCTACAACGTGCGCTACGGCGACTGCACGCGCCTCGTCTACGCCGCGATGGAGGCGGGCGCGAAGATCGCCGCCTTCGGCCACACGCACGAGGCGCTCTATGAGGAAATGGTCGGCCTGACGGTACTCAACCCCGGCACCGCCGGCATGGGCCGCAGGCTCACCTGGGCGACCATAGACGTGGCGGAAAACGGCGGCTTTGCAGTTGACATAAAAAACCTGTAGCAAAATTTGTGTGCTTTACACAAATTTACATAATTTTCGTAAAAAATCAGTTATTTTAGAAAAAAGGGTCTTGCAATTTGTTTCAATTTGTCGTAATATTGTAACCGAATGATACAGATGGGTTACAAAACACCGTTTTCCCTGCGTCGACAGGGCCCTGAGAATCGCCTGAAGCGCTTGAAATATCAAGGGTTTCGGGGAACAGTAAACAGTCATGTGTAAGAATCTTGGTCCTTCAGCAAGTCTGGGGACCTATTCAGGAGGGACACCAATATGAAGAAACGGATCATCAGTCTGCTGCTCACCGTCCTTATGGTCGCTGGCATGTTCACCTGCCTCACCGTAAGCGCGTCCGCAGATTATGACAAGTCCAACATGATCGCCTACACCATGAAGAGCGGCGACAATGTGTACACAGTGTGCAGAAGCAAGGGCATAGATTTCTATGCCAACTACGATCTGATCACTGCCGTCAACGCGATCAGGAGCTACTCCGCCATCGCTCCCGGCACGGTCATCTACCTGCCCAAGCCCGGCGTGAGCTACGCCGACGTGAACAAGGATACCGGCAGCACCGGCAGCTCGACGAGCGGCAGCAGCACCTCCACAGGCTCCGCCTCCGGTGTTACCATCCCCGCCGGCGACTTTGTTGCCTACTACCTTATCCCCTATAAAATGCAGCCCGGCGACACCGTATACAACGTCTGCCGCAGCATGGGCATAAGCTTCAACACCTACTCCGAGCAGATCAAGGCGATCAACGGCCTGAAGAACTACTCCGGCATTGCCGCCGGCAAGACTCTTCTTCTGCCCTCCTCCACCGCGCCCACCAGCACCAGCGGCGCGTACAAGGTCATGGGCCATAAGATAGCCTCCGGCGAGACCGTCAGCGGCATTATGAAGTCCTACAAGATGGACTACAACTCCAATGCCGACATGCTCAAGAAGCTCAATAACAAGACCGACCTCGGCCGTATCCAGGCCGGTCAGGTCCTGTACATAGCCGTTCCCGCGACCGTCTCCGGCGGCACCAACTCCAATACCAGCGGCAGCAGCTCCAATAATAACAGCAATAACAATAATAACAATAATGGCAGCACCAGCGGCACCACCTACGCCATCAATGCCCAGACCGCTTCCAACGGCAGCTTCAGCTGCCAGGTCGGCGGCAAGGCCGTTACCAAGGCCGCAGCCGGCGAGGTCGTCACCGTCGTTGCCAAGGCCAACAGCGGCTGCTCCGTGGAGAGCATAGTCGTTACCAAGACCTCCAACGGCGCGAGCGTCGCCGTGGCAAAGGACAACTCCTTCGTCATGCCCGCCTGCCAGGTGAACGTCAAGGTGAACTTCACCAACGAACACAGGATATACTTCAACAATAACGGCAACGGCGAGGCCGGCAGCACCATCAACGGCGTGCTCAAGTTCTGGGCGGCCAAGGGTCAGACCGTCGGTATAAAGACCCAGTCCTCCAAGGGCTACTACGTCAAGTCCTTCATCGTCACCAACAACAAGACCGGCGCGCAGATACCCACCACCAACGGCACCTTCGTCATGCCCGACAATGATGTCACCGTCGACGTGTACTTCGAGAAGAGCAGCACCAAGAGCTACTACATCAGACACGACACCGGCAAGGGCTACTTTGAGACCACCGTCAACGGCGTCGCGGTCGACGTCGTTCGTCCCGGCGACACCGTCACCGTCGTCGCCACGGCCGGCAGCGGCAAGGAGATCGACACCGTCTCCTACTGGCGCAACGACAACAAGCAGACCTACAAGCTCACCAAGACCACCAGCTTCAAGATGCCCGAGTGCGACGTCGCCGTGAGCGTCACCTTTAAGGACAAGGCTGCCTACGGTCTGACCGTGAACGCCTCCGAGGGCGGCTCCGCTTCCCTGCAGGTCGGCGGCAAGAATGCCTCCAGCGCGAATGAGGGCGCGGTCGTCACCGTCGTTCCCACCGCCAAGGACGGCTATCACCTCAAGAAAGTCACCGTCACCCCGAAGGGCGGCTCCGCAAAGGACATCACCGAGAGCCTCTCCTTCAAGATGACCGCCGCCAAGACCACCGTCGAAGTGACCTTTGAAAAGGACGCGGCATACAGCATCACCTTCGTCAGCACTCCCAGCACCTGCACCGCAGAAGCCCTCGTCAACGGCTCCAAGGTCGTTAAGGCCTCCGCAGGCGCTCTTGTCGAGATCAACCCCAAGCCCGCAGACAATTACAGGCTTGACTCCGTCAACGTCATCGACGTCAGCACCGGCAGGACCCTCAAGGGCTACACCGCCGACTCCACGCAGTTCATCATGCCCGCCGCGGACGTCAAGATACAGCTTGAGTTCATCGCCGGCAACTACACCGTCGACACCGTGCAGTCCGCCAACGGCTCCTTCAGAGCAACCCAGAACGGCAAGGCCATCACCGAGGCCAAGGGCGACTCCACCGTCTATGTCGAGATCAAGCCCAACGCGAACTACAGCGTCTCCGATGCCTACTTCACCTACATGGAGAACGACGAGGAGCAGAAGGTCTCCCTGATGGGCAACCTTGATACCAGCACCAACGTCACCTTCTTCACCATGCGCAAGGCGGACGTAGTCATCTACGTCAAGTACAGCGCAGGCAGCTTCTCCATCACCAACAGCTGCGGCGGCGACCTGCCCGCCTCCAACATCACGGTCGACGGCAACCCCGTCAGCAGTGCGGTACCCGGCGATGTGGTCAGAGTCGTCCCCGCCCCCGCGGCAGGCTGGACCTACACCACCAAGGTCATCAAGGCCGGCGACGGCACCGTGATAGTCGCCCGCAAGAGCAACGGCGAGTTCAGCTTCACCATGCCTGACTTTGCCGTCGAGATCATCATGGAAACCAGCGCCAACACCATGACCCTCAAGGAGAACTACACCGGCAATTTCGACGCGAGCCACATCACTATCGAGTCCGCGTACTTCACCAAGGTCGACGACATGCACCTCAACGTCACTCCCGGCGCATGGGTCGTTGCGGAGCCTCTCTACTACGACAAGGATTGGGTCTATGAAATGGTCGTCACCAGAGACAGCGACGGCGCGGTCCTGTACAGCTCCAAGGATAAGCCTCTGAGCTTCGCAATGCCCGACTGCTCCATCACCATCACCGTGACCTACGCCAAGTGATTGGACAGTCCGCAGAAACACAGTTAAATAGCCATCGCCCCGGTGCTTTCCGCACCGGGGCGAGTTTTTGTGTATACCAAAGAATGAAAGAACGGACGGCTGGCGTCTGTCCACGCTTCCTGCAACAGGACAGGAACACAGCGGAGCGCCGGGGCAGCTTATCCCCGGCGCTCCGCAATATTCTTATTTCAGAGCGTCCTTGCCCCCGAATACAGCTCCTGCAGCTGTCCGAGAAAGGCCATGTTGCTGAAATCCTTTCTGTAGCAGATGTGTATCCTGCGCACCATGTTCAGGTCCGATATTGGCAGCACACGGAACCGCCCCTCGCTCACCGCCGCGGCGCACGCGCGCCCCGACAGCACGGAAATGCCGTAATTGCTCTCCACGAGCCGCTTGATGGTGGATGTGCTGTCCGCCTCCATCATGACGTTGAACTGTTCAAGGCTCATCCCCAGCTTTCTCAGGCTCGCCTCGAAAAGCGTCCTTGTTCCTGACCCCGACGGCCGAAGTATCAGCCTTTCCTTTTTGAGCTGGTCGAGTGATATATGGCCCAGCGCCGCGAGAGGACTTTCGTTCGGCACGGCGGCGGTCAGATAGTCGGTGTCTATGAGCAGGGAGTTGAACTCGTCGCTCGGAAAGGGCGTATCAACTATCGCGAGATCGAGCATGCGCTCCCTCAGCAGCGCGAGGAGCGCGCGGCCGTTCTCGGAGACCATGCGGAGCTGTGCGTTCGGGTGCAGGCGCGTGTACTGCGCAAGCATTTCGGAGACCGCGCTGTCCTCTAAGCTCGGCGAGACGCCGATCACGACGCTGCTCACCTCGCGGCGGCAGGCGTCGATATCCAGCTCCATGCGCCGTCTGAGCGACGCTGCCTGGCCGGCATAGTCCGCCGCGATATCGCAGACCTCCGTTGGGACGAGCCTGTTGCCGCTCCTTACGAACAGCTCCGCGTCAAGTTCCTTCTCCAGCGAGTGTATCTGCTGCGCGACGGCGGAGGGACTCAGGCTCAGCTTCCCCGCCGCGGCGGAGTAGCTTTTCAGCTCGCGGACGAGCCGGAGCGCCTCAAAGCGCTGATCGAATACCGCGGGGCAGCCCACAGGTCGGTCCCCTCCTTTCCGTGTCTTGCATATGCGCACTCAAATGACCGGCGAACCCTCGGCCGAAACGATGTGATCGCAGCGCTGCATAAAGCCGTTTATGTCCTCAAGCGATATCTCACGCTGCATTTTCAGCGACAGGTCGCAGCAGAGCCTCCCGGCGCTGTCGCGGCTCAACTCGCTGCGTATTATCTGCGCGTCCCACTGGCGGAGCTGCTCGTCAAGCTCACGCTTCAGGTCGGGCGTGTACTCCGCCGTGAAGCGGAAACGGTTTATCGTGAATGAATCCGCGCCCACGGTAAAGCGGTGCATGGTGATTTGGAACACCGCGATAAGCACCGTCACCGTGAAGCCGAGGAAGTACATCCCCGCGCCGAGCGCGAGGCCGATCCCCGCCGTCGCCCAAATTCCGGCGGCGGTAGTGAGTCCCTTGACGGCGCTGCCGTTTTTGAATATGACCCCCGCGCCGAGGAAGCTTATTCCGCTGACCACCTGCGCCGCGATACGCGCCGGGTCCGCGCCGCGGGTGCCGTTGAACACTCCCCCGCCGGCGTTCGTGAGATCTGCAAAGCCGTATTTGGAAACTATCATTATCAGCGAGGCCGCGCAGCAGACTATGATGTGCGTGCGTATCCCCGCCTCCTTGAAGCGCTTTGTGCGCTCAAAGCCGATACACGCTCCGCAGAAGCATGCCGCCAGTATACGCAGCAGGAAATCCAGATTCTGCGCCAGCGTGAACTGACTGTTGAGATATTCGCATAGGGTCATTTCTTCTCGTCTCCTTTTTCTCCGCGCTCCGACATTTTTTGGCGGAGCAGCCCCGTTCGACGGTCCTCGTCCGGCACATCGTCCCAGCCGGCGGCTAACGCTCCGTGCCGGCTGTATATGCCCAGAGCGGCCTGCATTGCGGGCGAGTTATAGATATCGGCGTCTGGCTTTTGCCGCATTGCAGTCCCTCCTTCTTGACTTTTTCCGTCTCGGATGTTACCATCATATTCCCGGAAACGATAAAGTCAAATTATGTTTCTGACTGAATACATAAATTTCTGTTATGGCGGTGCGCAATGATAGACAATAAGCTTTATACTCTGCTGAAGGTGTACGAGTGCAGGAACTACACTCAGGCGGCAAAGCAGCTCAATATCACCCAGCCGGCCGTGAGCCAGCATATCAAGGCGCTCGAGAGCGAGCTTGGCGTGAAGCTTTTTGAGCATTCAAACGGAGATATCTTTGTCACAAAGCAGTGCGAGGAGGCCGTAAAGTTCGCGAAAAAGATCGTCGGACTTTATAACAGCCTCTATCAGAGCATGCGTGACAACAGGACCCGTACCACTCACCTCACCGTCGGCATAACGCACACGGCCGAGAGCAACGCCATCGCCGAGGCGCTGGCCAAATACTGTGCCGAAAACGAGGGCACGAGCATTAAAATGATTACGGACTCCATAAACAATCTTTATACCATGCTCAAGACCTACGAGCTTGATCTTGCGATCGTCGAGGGGCGTGTGCCCGACCCGAACATACACTATCTGCTGCTGGACACGGATTATCTTGTCCTTGCGGTTTCGACGAACCACCCCTTTGCGAACCGCAGCATGGTCACGCTCAACGAGCTAAAAAAAGAGCGCATGATACTGCGTCTGCCGGATTCAAACACCCGCAACCTCTTCGTCGCCCACCTTGAGAGCAACAATATGAGCATAAACGACTTCAACGTCGTCCTTGAGGTCGACAACATGGCGACGATCAAGGACCTCATCCGCCGTGATTTCGGCGTATCCATCCTCGCGCGGAGCGTCTGTCTCGACGAGCTTCGCAAGGGCAAAATAACCGTGCTGCCGGTCGAAAATCTGAGCATGATGCGCGAGATCAACATTGCCTACTACGGCGATTTTACACAGTTCGACGTGCTGCACGGCATAATGAAGAAATATAACGAAACTGTACGAATATATAATTGAGCTTTTTTCTCTTTCCCTGAGAAGGCGCAAAAAAAATCAGAGGTAATGAATTATTACCTCTGATTTTTTATTCGGGTATCGGTCAGACCAGCTCGATGACTGCGACTTCCGCGGCGTCGCCGCGGCGCACGCCGATGCGGGTAATGCGGGTGTAGCCGCCGTTGCGCTCTGCGTACTTGGGAGCGATCTCGTCCTTGACCTTCTTGGCGACATCCTCGCGGGTGATGAAGCTGTTCATCTGGCGGTAGGAAGCCAGGTCAGCAGCCTTGCCAAGGGTTATCATCTTCTCGGCCAGGGGTGCGATCTCCTTTGCGCGGCTAATGGTGGTCTCCATGCGGCCTTTATCCAGAAAATCTGTTACCTGCTGGCGGAGCATTGCCATACGCTGATCGGTGGACTTGCCGAGCTTTCTTGTTCCGGGCATAATTGCATTTCCTCCTTCTTGAGAGCTTTACTGATTATCCTCGTCTGCCAGAGACAAGCCCATCATAGTCAGCTTATGCTCGACTTCTTCAAGGGACTTGCGGCCGAGGTTACGGACCTTGATCATCTCATCCTGAGTTTTGCTGACCAGGTCTGCGACAGTATTAATATTGGCGCGTTTGAGGCAGTTGAAGCTTCTCACACTCAGATCCAGCTCTTCAATGGTCATGTTGAGCACGGTGTTGGGTTCCTTCTCCACCTTCTCAACGACGGTGGAGTCGTTGCCGATGGTGTCGGAAAGGTCGGTGAAAAGCGTGAAGTGGTCGCAGAGTATCTTTGCGCCCAGAGAAACGGCGTCACGGGCGGTCATGGTCTTGTCCGTCCAGACCTCGATGGTCAGCTTGTCGAAGTCCGTCTGGTTGCCCACACGGGTGTTCTCGACGGTGTAGTTGACCTTGAGTACCGGGGTGTAGATGGAGTCGACGGGAATGGTGCCGATGGCGGTCTGGGGCGTTTTGTTCTTCTCGGCGGAAACGTAGCCTCTGCCGTGGTCCAGGACCAGCTCCATGTTGAGAGCGCCGTCGGGACCAAGGGTAGCAATGGGCTGCTCGGGATTGAGTATCTCCACCTCGGCGTCTGCCTTGATGTCGCCGGCGGTGACAACTCCCTCGCCCGCGGCCTCGATGTAGACGGTCTTTGCTCCGGTGCTGTGGAGGCGCGCGATAATGCTCTTTACGTTAAGAACGATCTCGGTCACGTCTTCCTTGACGCCGGGGATGGTGGAAAACTCATGCTGAACGCCGGCGATCCTTATGCTGGTGCAGGCCGTTCCGGGGAGTGAGGACAGGAGTACCCTGCGAAGAGAGTTACCAAGTGTTGTGCCGTAGCCACGTTCCAGAGGCTCTATGATATATTTGCCGTAAGAGCTGTCTGCGGGTGTTTCAACGCACTCGATACGCGGCTTTTTAATTTCGATCATATAGTTATATAACCCTCCTTTTAAGTGTTGCGTCTATCCAACGCTTGCGGTGATTCAGCTTACCAATTTGAGGGTGTCTTTATTACTTGGAGTACAACTCGACGATGAGGTGCTCTTCGATGGGCAGGTCGATGTCGTCTCTTGCGGGGGCGGCGACGACCTTTGCCATTGCGTTATTTGCGTCATACTCAAGCCACTTGGGTGCGGGACGGAATGCGTTTGCCTCAATATTAGCCTTGATCTTTTCGATACCGCGGCTACTCTCCTTGAGAGCGACGGTCATGCCGGGCTTGACCTGATAGCTGGGGATGTTGACCTTGCGGCCGTTGACGGTGATGTGGCCGTGGCTGACCATCTGACGTGCCTCGGCACGGCTCATGGCGAAGCCCAGACGGTAGACAACGTTGTCAAGGCGGCACTCAAGAATGCTCAGCAGGTTCTCGCCGGTCTGGCCGGGACGGCGCTCGGCCATCTCGAAGTAGCTGCGGAACTGGCTCTCAAGAACTCCGTAGAATCTCTTGGCCTTCTGCTTCTCGCGGAGCTGCTGGCCGTACTCGGTACTCTTGCTGCGGCCCTGGCCGTGCTGGCCGGGGGCGAATGCTCTGGCGTTCATTGCACACTTGTCGGTGTAGCAGCGGTCGCCCTTGAGGAAGAGCTTCTGGCCTTCTCTGCGGCACAGGCGGCATACCGCTTCAGTATATCTTGCCATATTCGTTTACCTCCTTCAATTAAACGCGACGACGTTTCGGAGGACGGCAGCCATTGTGAGGAATGGGGGTAACGTCCTTGATCATCGTGACTTCAAGACCTGCGGTCTGCAGGGCGCGGATTGCGGCCTCGCGGCCGGAGCCGGGTCCCTTGACGAAAACTTCGACGGACTTCAGGCCATGCTCCATGGCTGCCTTTGCGGCAGTCTCGGCTGCGGTCTGCGCTGCGAAGGGGGTAGACTTCTTGCTTCCACGGAAGCCCAGACCACCGGCGGATGCCCAGCTGAGCGCGTTGCCCTGGGTGTCGGTGATGGTGACCATGGTGTTGTTGAAGGAAGAGCTGATATGGACCTGGCCCTTTTCAATGTTCTTGCGTTCTCTTCTGCGGGTTCTTACGACTTTTTTCTTACCGTTTGCTGCCATGATCTATATCCCTCCTTACTTCTTCTTATTTGCGATGGTGCGTTTCGGACCCTTGCGGGT
>ERZ1026856.603-NODE-603-length-21019-cov-11.756726_pt1 | contig 21019 bp, 16 predicted proteins | sample MGYA00380158_ERZ1026856 | MGnify/ENA primary metagenome ERZ1026856 (study PRJEB33269, sample SAMEA4719794) | human gut metagenome | biome: human-associated habitat; feature: organic feature; material: feces | place: Cameroon | collected 2013-10 ...
AAAAAAGCATCCGAACTTCTCCCGTTTTTTCTATCCTATGCAGCGGCGCGCACGCTGGTGCAGCACTTTTCACTACGGCTGCCATGCGCTGCAATGCATCAAAATCTGTGTCATCGCTTTGAATAAATTCCGTTTTTTCGTCCATGCTCTTTTCATAGCTTTTCAATCACAGGAGGCAATGTCATGGCACTCAACAAAGTGGAAATCTGCGGCGTCAACACCGCCCGCCTGCCGATCCTAACCAATGAAGAAAAAGACGCGCTTTTTATCCAGATCCGACATGGCGACGCCGAAGCACGGGAACAGTTTATCAAGGGAAATCTGCGGCTCGTTTTGAGCGTCATCCGCCGCTTTTCCTCTGCCGGGGAAAACGTAGACGACCTATTTCAGATTGGCTGTATCGGTCTGATCAAGGCGATCGACCATTTCAATACCGAACTGGGAGTACGGTTTTCAACTTATGCTGTTCCCATGATCATTGGCGAGATCCGGCGTTTTTTGCGGGACAACAACTCCATCCGGGTCAGCCGTTCGCTGCGCGACACCGCCTACAAAGCCATCTACGCGCGGGAAATGCTTTTAAAAAAGAACCAGAAGGAGCCGTCCATCACCGAGGTTGCCTCCGAGGTCGGCATCTCCCGGGAGGATATCGTCTATGCCCTCGACGCCATCCAGAACCCCATGAGCCTGTATGAACCGATTTTCACAGATGGCGGAGACACGCTCTATGTGATGGATCAGATTCGGGATAAAAAGAACCGGGAGGAAAACTGGGTCGAGCATCTGTCTTTGTCCGACGCGTTAAAAAAGCTCAATGCCCGGGAACATGAAATCATTTCCCTGCGCTTTTTCGAGGGAAAAACGCAGATGGAGGTTGCCGAGCTGATCGGGATTTCCCAGGCACAGGTTTCCCGGCTCGAAAAAAATGCCCTCCGCATCATGCGCGCGTATTTAAGCGCATGATATGGAGGGTTCGCTTCACTCTCGCACCATCTCTTTTTTCAGCCGTTTCATGATCTTTTTTTCCAGCCGGGAAATATAGGACTGGGAAATTCCCAGATATGCCGCGACCTCCTTCTGGGTCATTTCCTGTCCGTCCGGCGTATCCAGTCCAAAACGCAGGCTGACGATTGTGCGCTCCCGCTCGGAAAGCTTCGCCACCGCGTTTCTCAAAATCCTGCGCTCTGCCTCAGTTTCCATGTCCCGGTAGATCACGTCCTCATCCGTCCCCAGGATATCTGACAAAAGCAGTTCGTTTCCGTCCCAGTCCACATTCAGCGGCTCGTCGATCGAAACCTCCATCCGCGTCTTATGGTTGCGGCGCAGATACATCAGAATTTCATTTTCAATGCATCGGGATGCGTAGGTTGCGAGCTTGATATTTTTCCCGGGGTTGAATGTATTGATTGACTTGATCAGTCCAATCGTCCCGATCGAAATCAGATCTTCCACGCCGACGCCCGTATTATCGAATTTCTTTGCTATGTAAACGACCAGGCGCAGGTTGTGTTCAATTAAAATCGACCGCGCCTCCTGCGCGTATTCCTCTGTCGCCAGATCCTGAATTACTTCGTTTTCCTGTTCCGTTTCCAGAGGCGCCGGAAGCACATCTGCGCCGCCGATATAATGAATATCCCCCTCATGCGCCATAAAAAATGCCGGTTCCCGGCGGATCAACTTAAACTGCACTTTTCCCGGCATCGCTACTTTTAATATCATGGTCTGCTCCTTTCTTTTCCTCCAGTAATGCTGGATGCAGAATCATCTGGTATCCGCCTGACCGGCTCAAACGCCTGGGTCCGACCGCAACCGTCACGTCTGCAATCTTTTTCTCCTGTCCGTCTTTTCTCAGATACAGTTCTGAAACCGTTACCGCCCGAAGGAGTCCGTGGGTCCTGCCGATGCTGTGATAAGGAATCAGCCGAACCGCCTTTTCCGCGGAAATTCCAAGCTTTTTCGCCGTTTCTTCGTCCAGAATGCAGACCGGGCGCCCCGTGTACGGGTCTTTCAGGGAATTTCCGCTGTCCATCAACGCATTTCCGGAAAAAAACTTCGTTTTCCAGAGAAAAGAAACTTTCCAGATCGGATTTTTCTGCCGCCTGCGCTCCCGTTCCAGAAGCTTTGCGCCATACCAGACGACAATCGCGCACCAGACCAAAAGCTGCGTCATGGGAACCTGCCCGCCGGTCCAAAAACCGTTTTGATCGGTTCCAAACAGCTCCCGGATTTCGGAAATGCCGCTGCAAACGCCGCCGAGCACGCAGGCACAACACATATAGCAGATCCAGACACGCCGCATTCCTTCCCGGCTTTTGACCTGAAAACATCGATGTACCCACCAAAGCGCTGCAATCAGACAAAGAAAAGTTTTCCCCGCCAGAATGCTTTCAGGATTTTCCTGTAAGCTCGTCGGAGCAGGCAGCAACAGGATTGCCGTAAAGCACAGCGCATTTCCAGCTGCCATTCCGATAATTCGTTGAGCCCCTACCGTTAACCCGGACAGTTTTGCTGTCAGGAATAACAGCATCGCATTGATACAGGTGTGCATTATCCAGACCTGGTCTGCATAAATTCGATAGCTCACAAGCCTTTCCTCCCGCACGTTTTCCAAAACTGTATGTCCTTATTATAAAAATACAGGCGCGTGGATTTTGTCGAAACGCTGCATGCCGCCGGGGAAAGTTTCGACAAAAAAACACCGCGAAATGACTTTTTCAGTCACCTCGCGGTGTTTTCTGTTTCGTTTCTAAAATTGTTTATTTTTTCTGAAGGAAATCCGGAATCTTTAAATCTCTCTCCTGTACCTTGCTGCGCAGTACCGTAGGAGCAGGCTGAATGCCGTTAATGCCTGCAGGCTTCTTTAATTCCACATTGGAAGCGGCTCCGGGATAACCCGGCTGCTGCAGTGCGCTGTTATACGGTCTTGTCGTGTTCGCGCCGGTTGCGCTCACTGTGGACTTCATGCCGGTCTGACCTACGGAAGGAGTGATCGGCTTTCTTGCAAAGGAAGTACCGAAGCGGGAAGCCGGTGTCTCCTCGATACCGGTTGCAATTACGGTAATCCGGCAGTAGTCTGCCTGGTTGGAATCGTACATGGCACCGAAGATGATGTTGACATCATCGCCCGTGATCTCACGGACATAATCCACCGCATCGGAAGCATCGAACATGGAAATATCGCCGGATACGTTGATGATGATATCGGTTGCGCCTGCGATCGTTGTCTCTAACAGCGGGCTCTCTACAGCGGCTTTGACTGCCATAACAGCCTTATCGTCGCCCTTCCCTTCGCCGATACCGATGTGGGCAATGCCCTTGTCGCGCATAACGGTCTGTACGTCCGCAAAGTCGAGGTTAATGACTGCGGGAACGTTGATCAGATCGGTAATTCCCTGTACCGCCTGCTGAAGGACTTCGTCGGCCTTCATCAGGGCTTCCGGCATACTGGTACGCTTGTCCACGATTTCCAGAATCTTGTCATTCGGGATAACGATCAGAGTATCCACACTGTCACGCAGCTTCTCGATACCGGACATCGCATTGTTCATACGGGTCTTTGCTTCAAAACGGAACGGCTTGGTTACAACGCCGACGGTCAGGATTCCTTTATCCTTGGCGAGCTTTGCGACAACGGGAGCCGCACCGGTTCCGGTTCCGCCGCCCATACCGCAGGTAACAAATACCATATCTGCGCCGTCTAAGGATTTGGAAATTTCTTCTGCACTCTCCTGAGCTGCCTGCTCACCGATTTCGGGCTTTGCGCCTGCGCCCAGTCCCTTGGTCAGCTTCTCGCCGATCTGCAGATGCTTTTCTGCTTTGCAGAACTGCAGAGCCTGTCGGTCCGTATTGACTCCGATAAACTCCACACCGTCAATTTTCTCATCAATCATTCTATTTACAGCATTATTGCCTGCACCGCCAACTCCAATGACAAGGATGTGCGCTGCCGCTTCTGCGTCATTTACTTTAATCTCCAGCAAGGGTATTTCCTCCTTCATTCCTGACAAACTTCATAATATTTATCATATAATCATTTTCAGAATTACGCAACCTATTTTTTCAATTTCTTTACGGTTATCCATCTTTCTGAAACGTCACATTTTTGCGGTCTTCCGAGTAATTCTGCAGATCGAGCACTCCGCTTTCGCCCGACAAATTCGGTAAAATCTGCTCCAGGCGCATCACCTTTTCCTCCAGATTATCCTTTCCCAGCTTTGCCCGGATGTTGTCGAAATAAAGTGTTATTTCATTTGATTCGTTGAAATATATTTTATCCGTCGTGATCTGGTACTTGGAAAGCATTTGCGTAATTGAAAGAATTTCCTGAAAAATATCAGTGTTCTCCACCGGAAGCGCCTCATACAAAACAACATGGTCGAACCGGATTCCCGTCACCTGAGGAATTCCTTCTGTCCTCGTCTCCGAAGATTCCACCACGATACCGTCCCGGTCAAAATACATGTAACGCCCCATGTATTCCACGTAGCCCGCCACAGACTTTTCATAAACATGGATCGTGATGCTGTCCGGCGAATCGACCCGGACACTCATCGTTTCGATAAACGGAATGTCCCGGATTTCCTTATTCCGGTATTTTAACGAAAGATAGAGCGAATTGTAGGAAAGCCGGTCGGTCAGAACCATCGCCTCAATCTCTTCACTCGTGTAGTGGACGTTTCCCTCGACCGAAACGTTCTGCACCCGAAACACGGACACCACGACGAGGGCAGCCGCCGCCAGACAGACGATCACGATGCTGGCAATCAGTGCACCGAGATTTACACGCAGCCACTCGCCCGGCGTTGCCGCTGCATAGGAATACCCGGCAGCTTTGCCGCTGCTTTTTTTCTTTTTTTTGCCGGAAGCTGATTCCTTCCGACTTTTTTCAGATTTTCCGCCGTCCAGCAGCTTATATTTCTGTTTCTGTGCCAATGTCTGCTCCCAACTCTCTGAAATCCCTTACGATATCTTCATATCCTCTCCGGATAAAATGACAGTTTCCCACGACCGTCTTATGCTCTGCGCACAGCCCCGCCAGCACGAGCGCCGCACCGCCCCGCAGTTCTTTTGCAAAAACCCGCTCTCCGTGCAGCTTCCTGCCTCCGATGACCTCCGCGCTTGTTTGTCCGGCGACGATCGCAGCACCCATCCGGTTTAACTGCTCGTGCACGCCAAACCTTCCATTAAAAACACGCTCCGACACCATACAGTTTCCTTCTGCGCAGCACAGTGCCGTCAGCATCGGGGACTGCAGGTCCGTCGGATAGCCCGGATATACGTCCGTTTCCAGCAAAAGCGGGGAAACCAGCCTGCCTGCACGTTTTACCAACAGTCCTTCTGAATCCGGGACAATCTGTGCGCCCATTTTTTTGGCAACTGCAATCACCGCTGTAAGCTGCCCGGTCGGCGCCTGCCGCAAAAACGCTTCCCCACCTGCCGCGAGTACACCAATCAGACAGGTTCCTGCCACGATCCGGTCCGCGTCGATGGAAAATTCTGTGCTGCAAAGCTTTTTTACGCCCTCAATTCGAATCGTTTTGCTTCCGACTCCTTCGATCCTTGCCCCTGCGCCGTTTAAAAAGCGGCACAGCGAAACGACCTCCGGTTCCTTTGCACAGCCTGTCAGCACCGTTTCTCCCTTTGCGCAGACCGCGCATAAAATCGCATTCTGCGTCGCACCGACGCTCGAAAACGGAAAACGGATCTGTGCACCGTTCAGACGTTTTGCAAATACCGTCAAAAAATTGTCATCCTCTCGTCTTATCTGACAACCGAAGCGTGCAAAGGCTTTCAGATGCAAATCGATCGGGCGGTCGCCGATGACACAGCCGCCCGGATCGCAGAAGGACGCCTGCCCCAGCCGCCCCAAAAGCGCGCCGGTCAGCACGATGGAAGAACGCATCCGAACCACTTCCTCTGCTGGAAGCCTGCTTTGCAGCGCACCAGAAGCATCCACGCAGATCTCGTGACCGTTTTTTGTCACTGTCGCACCGATTTTCTGCAAAATGCGGCACATGCAGTCCACATCCGAAATATCCGGGCAGTTTCGCAGTGTCGTCTTTCCGGCAATCAGAACGGTCGACGCCAGAATCGGCAGCACGGCGTTTTTCGACCCCTGCACTGTCATTTCCCCGTAAAGAGGTCTTTTGCCCCTGATCCAGATTGCATCCACAAAACCACCGTCCGCGCTGCTCTTACCCTATACTATGGCAAAGATGCCGCACGCGTGACAAATTAGCTGCACTGCTGCCATCCGTGCCCGGACAAAACGCTCGTCTTCTTTGATCCCGGTGAAGGCACGATACGCGCATCCCCCATTACACATCCCGGACCTTGATGCCGCGGGCAACGCTCATGACGAGCCCCATCTCAATCAGCAAAAACAGGATCGATGAGCCGCCGTAGCTGATAAACGGCAGGGACACGCCGGTGTTCGGCATTGAGTTCGTTACGACCGCAACATTTAAAATAACCTGAATTGCGATATGCCCCAGCACGCCGACAACTAACAGCGCACCGAACAGATCCGACGCGTTGTTCGCAATAATCATCAGACGCCAGATCAACAGCAAAAAAATCAGGATCACAGCGATGCCGCCGAACAGCCCCAGCTCCTCACAGATGATCGAAAAGATCATATCATTCTGCTGCTCCGGCAAAAAGCCCAGCTTCTGAATACTCTGACCGAGCCCTTTTCCGAAAAGTCCTCCGGAGCCGATCGCATAGAGCGCCTGCAGTGTCTGAAACCCCTTTCCGGACGCATAGGCTTCCGGATCGAGCCACGCCATGATACGGGCGAAACGGAAATCCAGCCCTTCGATGCTCTGCAGCTGCTTGACACCGAAAATTACGCCTATAACTGCGAGTGCTCCAATCCCTCCTATGACGAAAAATGGTTTGTATTGCGGACTCGCCACAAACAGCATCAGGACCGCAATTCCCAGCACGATAATCGCAGAGCTCAGGTTGTTGGTGATTTGCCAGATACATACAACGTGCGGCAGGGAAACTCCAATAACCGCCAAAAAGCCTCTCGACGTTCGAATGTTTCTTCCGATCTTGCAGATAAACGTCGCCAGAAACAGAATCATCGCCAGCTTTGCAATCTCCGCAGGCTGAATCGACATACCCAGATTCAGCCACCTTCTTGCACCGTTGACCTCGACGCCCAGCGGCGACAGCACAAGTACAATCAAAATCAGGGAAACCACATAGCCGATTACCGCAAACCGCTCCCAGAAATGATACGGGATGTGGGAGACAAAAAACATTCCCCCAATCCCCAGTGCCGCCGCAAACGCCTGATGCACCAGATAATAGTCCTCGTTCAGATTCTGCGTCGTCGCATCGTAAGCACTGGCGGAATAAATCATAACCAGTCCGAAGCCTGTCAGAAACAGGATGATGAACAGAAGACTGTAATCAAAATAGTATTCTGTTTTCTGAGATTTTCTCCGTCCTGCCACTTGCTCACCCCTTCAGGCTGTTTACATATTCCTTGAACATTTTACCGCGCACTTCATAATTCGGGAACATTCCCCAGCTCGCGCATGCGGGGGACAACAGCACCGCGTCGCCCGGACACGCTGCCTTTACACAGGTATCCATCGCTTCTTCAAAGCTGTCCGCCAAAACGATATTTTCCATTCCGTGCTTCTTTGCGCACTCCGCGATCTTTTCCCGCGTCTGACCGATCAGCACAAGCAGCTTCACCTTGCCGTCGAACGCTTCAATCCACTCGTCGTAGGTGTTCTGCTTATCATAGCCGCCGCCGATCAGCACGGTAGGCCACTTCATTGCGCGGATCGCCTGAATCGCCGCATCGGGATTGGTTCCCTTGGAATCGTTATAATAAACGACGCCGTTTTTGGTTGCTACATATTCGATTCTGTGCTCTACTGCCTGAAAATGTTTTACGGTATCCAGAATTGTTTCCATCGGTACGCCGTATGCTGCTGCAATTGCAATCGCCGCCATCACGTTTTCAAAATTATGTACGCCGATCAGCTGCATCTCCTCGACGTCCATCAGGACTTCTTCCCCATTTCCGAGATTTCTGCAGATTTTACTGCCAACCAGATAATAGCCTCTCTCCAGCTTTTCTTTGGACGAAAACCAGATGACCTGGGCCGGGCACTCCGGTGCAAACGCCTTTAGCCAGCTGTCCTCGTGATTGAGCACACAGAAATCGTCCTTTGTCTGGTTCTTCGTGATGGATTCCTTGACCGCCGCATAGTTCTCCATCGTATGATGGCGGTTCAAATGATCCGGCGTGATATTTAAAATCGCGCTGACAGTCGGATGAAAATGCACCGCAGTTTCCAGCTGGAAGCTGCTGATCTCCGCAACCGTCACGCTGTCCTGATCTGTTTTTAAAACCTCCTGCGTATAGGGGGTTCCGATATTGCCGACAACAAACGTATTGTCCTGATAACGCTTCATGATCTCGCCCACCAGCGTTGTCGTCGTGGTCTTTCCGTTCGTGCCTGTAATTGCAAGCACCTTTCCCTTTTCATAGTTCCAGGCGAGCTCAATTTCGCCCCATACCGGAATATCCGCCTCTTCCAGTGTAGAAACAAACGCTTCTTCAATGGAAATACCGGGGCTTAAAACCGCCAGCGAAAGCTCGGAAAGCAGATCCTTCGGAAGGCTTCCCAGTACCAGCGCAGTGTCTTTTGGATAATCCTCCCGTGCGCAGAGCGCCTTCCCATCCAGCTTTTCATTTTCATCAAACAGAACGGGAACGGCTCCCGCTTTCTGCAAGAGTCCGGCGGCTCCGAGTCCGCTCTTTCCGCATCCGGCTACCAGTACCTTTTTTCCCAGTAAATCCATGTTGATTCTCTCCTTTCGCTGCCGCAGACAGCACTTTTGTTCTATATTTTTCTGCAATTATTTGCGGTTTATTGTTTCATTCTTCTCATAATACCCTATTTCATCCAGATAGGGAAGAATATTTTCAAAAAGCTCGCGCACTACCGGCGCCGCCACCAGTCCGCCATAATAGACGCCCTGGGGATTTCGGATAATGCACAGTGCCAGCACCTTCGGATCGTCTGCAGGCGCAAAGCCCAGAAACGAAGAAATATACCGACCAGTACCGCGAGGAAGCGTCTCGCTGGTCGCCGTCTTGCCGCCCACCTGATAGCCTTCGACTTTTCCATTTTTTCCGCCGCCGTTTTCCACAACCTGAAACAGGATGCTGCGCAGCCGGGCGCTCGTTTCTTCCGAAAGAATCCGTTTTTGCTCCGTTTCCTTCTGTACCGAAATGCGCTCCGAACCGTCCGTCTTTTCGCAGTACAGTCCCAAATGCGGTGTAATCCGCGTCCCGCCATTAATGAGGGAGCTGACCGTCGCTGCAAGCTGGATCGGCGTGATCTGAAAGGACTGCCCGAACGAAATCGTCGCAAGCTCCACCGGACCGATCTGATCCAGCCCGTGCATGATCGTACCGGCTTCTCCAGGCACGTCAATTCCGGTCTTGTTCAGCAGCCCGAACTGCTTCATGCTTTGGTAAAACGTATCCGCGCCCATCCGCAGTCCTACTGTCACAAACACCGGATTGCAGGAATTCATCGTCCCCTGCACAAAATTTTCGGTTCCATGTCCCCGAACCTTTGCACACCGGATTCTTCTGCCCTCTACGACAATATAACCCGGGCACTGAAAGGAATCCTCTTCCCGGACAACGCCGTTTTCCAGCGCGGCTGCCGCCGTAATAACCTTAAAAGCGGAGCCGGGCTCGTAAGTATCGTTGATGCAGGCGTTTCTCCACATTTTGTTCAGGGCTTCCTGTTTTTCTTTTTCGGTCATGGGTTGTTCCTGCTGCTCTTTCGGAAGTGTGAACGGGTCGTTTAACTGATATTCCGGCACATCCGCCATTGCGAGGATTTCCCCGTTATCGGGGCGCAGCACCAGAATTGAAACGCTTTCCGCTTCTTTTTCCAGGCAGACCTGCTCCGCCAGCTGCTGTGCGTACAGCTGGATGTTGGCATCCAGACTGATGTATAAATCTTTTCCATCCACCGGCTCTACCCGGCTCTCTCCTTCTTCCAGAAGCCGGACGCCGCGTGCGTCCGTCATTTCCAGAATCAGGCCCTCCTGCCCGGAAAGCACTTCCTCATACCGGCTTTCCAATGCCAAAATTCCCTGATTATCGCCTCCGGTAAAACCGATCACTTTGGAAGCGAGATCCTCATACGGATAATATCGTTTATAATCCTCGTCCACCTTGATGCCGTCCAGCCCTGCCCGGTAAATTTCCTCTCCGGTTTCCAGATCGACATTGCTTTTGATTTTTTCAATGGACGATACCTTTTCCACTCTTTTTCGAACGGTTTCTTCCGACAGTCCAAGCTTGCTGCACAAAAGTGCGGTCACTGCGTCGGGATCGCGGATCTGGTTATGGATGACAGAAATTGTACAGACCGGCTGGTTATCCGCCAGCACGATCCCGTTCCGGTCTAAAATTCTCCCGCGCTTTGCCTTGATTTTGCGCTCTCTCTGATGCAAATCCAGCGCGAGTTCAGAATAATGCGCCGCCCGAAATACCATCAGATATACCACTCTGGCGGACAGCCCTGCAAAAATCAGGACGCACATCAGAAAAATTACAACAATCTTTTTGCGGTGAAATGGTTTACTCAGTTCCATAAGTTCCCTGCAAAGCAGAAATTACTATACCTTATGAAATTGCCGTCTGAAATATACCCATGCCGCCGCTGCGCGCTGTGACTACGCCAGACAGCGTTCGAACACTTTTCTGCCATTTATTCCATCGGATTCTGCGTATTCCCGCCGGAGTCGCCTGCTGCACCGTTTCCCAGAATGCCGGAAACCGGCACATCATAGCCGTCCGAATCCTCTGTGATCACCTCTCCAGTTGTCGGATCGATCAGCTGCCCGTCGCTGTTGACATACGGATTGTCCGCTTCTGTTCCATTCGCAGTATCTCCGCCTGTTGCAGATGGGTCGCCGCCCGCAGGCTGCGCAGTGCTGCCGTTATCCCCTGCCGCAGTATCTTCAGCGGAAGAATCCCCGGCAGACGAATCCCCACCGGTATCGGTTGTATTTCCACTGACATCATCCCCGCTGACATCCGACGCCGGTGCGTTTGCGCTCAGCTGCTCGCGGATTTCGATCTGCATCGCTTCCAGCTCTGCGCGCTCTTCGTCCGTCAGCTCCTGTGTCATGAAGATGTTTAAATAAGGAAGCACTTCGGTCAAAATGTTTTTGGCGATAATACATGCTTTTCTCGTTTCCAGATCCTGCTCCTGGGCGTTTGGTCTGTTTAAAACCACATAAATAGCGATCTGCGGATCTTCTGCGGGCGCATAACCCAGAAACGATACAACGTATTCATCCTTTTCACGGGTACCGCTGGCGCTGACAGTTTCTGCCGTACCAGTCTTACCTCCGATGCGGTAGCCTGCAGGCTTTGCACGTTTACCGGTTCCGTTTGCACCTTCCACAACCTGAATGCAGTATTCGCGGATTTTCTCCGAAGTTTCCGCGGAAACGGTCTGTTTTAACAGTCTCGGCTCGATATTTTTTACCACAGAGCCGTCCGATGCCGTAATTTTGCTGGCCATGTGCGGCTCGTAATAATAGCCTCCGTTGATCAGGGAGCAAAAGCCCGTGATCATCTGGATCATCGTCACGTTAAAGCCCTGTCCGAAGCTCGAGGTTGCAAGCTCGGTCGGTCCCATCGTCGAAGAATTGAATACCAGGGACGCGGTTCTTGCTTCGCCCGCCAGGTCGATATTGGTTTTTAAGCCGAAATTAAATTCCGACATGTATTTTAAAAATTCGTCGGTGCCGACCACCTGCGCCATCCGGATCAATGCAATATTGCAGGAACGCTCGATCGCTTCGCCCATCGTCAGCCACCCCTCCGCGCCGTTTCTATAGTTATGGCAGCGGATTTTGTAGCCGCCGATTTCGATGATACCGGTGCATTCAAAGGAATCGTTGCTTTTAAGCCTGCCGTCCTCCAGCCCCATCGCTGCAACGAAGGGTTTCATCGTGGAACCCGGCTCGTAAGTGCTGTTGATGCAGTAATTTTTCCAGAGGGCATTTAGGTTCTGTACAAGCAGATCGTTATTTTCCTCCTGCTTCATCGATGCTGCGATCTCTTCGTTGATGACCGTATCCGTCGTGTTTCCGCTGACATCGATCAGTTTACTGCCGATCAATGCCTCCGGATTTCTCGTATCGCTTAAGTCAAAGGTCGGATAACTCGCCATCGCGAGCACTTCCCCGCTGTGGACATCCATGACGATACACGCCGCATCCTGCGCGCCGTTTCCTTCGCGGGTGCTGTCTTTATTTTCGTCGTTATATTTTTTGAGGTACTTTTCTACAATGCCCTGAATCGTCGCGTCGATCGTGGAATAAATATTGTAGCCGTCCACAGCAGCCTCCGTCGTCCGCTGCAGATTATCGTCCCCGTCCATATATCCGTACTGTCTGCCGTTTACGCCGCTCAAAACATCGTTGTAATACTCTTCCAATCCGTAGGTTCCGGTTCCGTCCGTCCGCGTAAAGCCGATGACATCGCTTGCGAGGGAGTTATTCGGGTAAACCCGCTTATAGCTTTCCTCAAACCAGATTCCCTTGACATACTGGTTATATTCTTTCTGGCTCGTATCCGCCATCATCTGCTGATAGTCGCTGATTTCATTGTAGGACATTCTCTTTTTGAGGACGTAATACTGGGAATCAGGATGTTCCTGTGCATAAGCGCGCACCTGAGCGCCGTCGACGTTAAAATAATTCTCCAGTGCCTGGATCGTAGGCTCCACATAGTCCTCTTTGCTATTCATCTGTTTGATATCCAGCACCAGATCGTAAACCTTTTCACTCGATGCCAGCTTCGTTCCCTTGCTGTCCAGGATTTCTCCCCGCTTATAGGGAATCGTCGTGCTGGAATACTGCTGCTGGGAAAGCACCTGTTTTTTGTAGCTGTCGCCGTTATCCCGGTTAATTAGAATCAATCTGACGCTCAACCCTGCAAAAGCCAGCAGTACCAAACAAAACAGTACCACCAGCTTTCTCTGCATTCGTATTGTAAACTTATTTTTCTTATCCAATCCGGCACCTGCCTCACTTCTTGATGTCTGCATACTGTCTTACATAATCGCTTCCATCATCCGGGATTTCCACGATCTGTCCCTGTCCTGCGTAAGTCATGCCAAGCTCCGTAATTGCAATTCTTCTGATTTCCTCCAGATCGATGGAGCTGTCAATCCGGTTTTTCATTTCGTCATTTTCCATTTTTAAGTTATTTAGCTGGCTCTGCAGCGTTGCAACCTGCTTTACGCTCTGGGTGATCGAAGATTCCAGCCGGATATAGCCGATCAGCATTACGCTCGTGACTGCGAGCGCCACGGTCAGAAACAGCACATAGGCTGCATTTCTGTAGCGCAGGCGTCTCATTTCCTGCTTCTGCTTCTCCAGCTCGCGTCTCGAAATCCGTCCGGAGCCCTGATCCAAATGGCGTTCCAGCCCTTCGCCCGCCTCAGCGCGTCTGACTGCCGTACCGTTTACATATGCTGTTTTCTGATAGGGCGTTCTTTTGTACGCTGCCGATTGGCTTCTTCTGGCTAAATTCGATGTTCTTGCCATTTGCTCTCCTCACCGCCGTCTGTTCCGGCTTCTAGCTCTCTATTTTTTCGAAAATGCGCAGCTTCGCGCTTTTCGCTCTGGAATTTGCTTCCATCTCTTCCTCGGTCGGAAGAATCGGTTTGCGGGTCACAACATGTCCCCGGCTCGTCTTGCCGCACACGCACACCGGAAATTCCGGCGGACAGGTACAGGGATTTTCATTTCTGCGGAAGGCATTTTTTACAATTCTGTCTTCCAGTGAATGGAAGGTGATAATGCAGAGCCTTCCACCAGGCGCCAGCCGATCAATAAAGGCGTCCAGGGAATTTTCCAATACTTCCAGCTCTCTGTTGCAGGCAATCCGAATCGCCTGAAACGTTCGTTTGGAGGGATGTCCGCCTTTTTCCCGCATCTTTGCCGGAATCGCTGCCCGGATGATGTCGTTTAATTCTCCGGTCGTCTCAATCGGCTTCTTTTCTCTCGCCTGCACGATGTGTTTGGCGATATTCTGTGCAAATTTATCTTCTCCGTAGTCCCGGATACACCGAAACAGCTCTGCCTGTGACCACTCGTTGACGATCGTTTTCGCCGTCAGTGTCTGGCGCTGATCCATCCGCATATCCAGTGCGGTATCATAACGATAGGAAAATCCTCTCTCGGCGTTGTCCAGCTGATAGGAGGATACGCCAAGGTCTAGCATAATGCCATCTACTTTGTCGATGCTAAGGCTGTTCAATACTGCCGGAAGGTTACAGTAATTGTCGCGCACCAGTGTCACGTGCTCCTGCCACGGCTCCAACCGCTTCGTCGCCGCTTCGATCGCCTCCGCATCCTGGTCGATACCGATCAGCCTGCCGTTCCTAAGGCGCGCTGCAATGTGGCTGGAATGTCCTGCCCCGCCCAGTGTGCCGTCCACATAGATGCCGTCCGGTTTGATTGCAAGTCCTTCAATTGTCTCCTCCAACAGGACGGATGTATGTGCAAATTCCATCGATTTTTCCTTTCTTCGTTACAGCGGTTACAGTCCGAGGTCGTCCATGCGCTCTGCGATATCCTCCATGGATTCCTCCGCCTCTTCTTCCAGGGCATCCCAGCGCTCCTGGCTCCAGATTTCAATATGTCCAGCAGCGCCCACCAGCACAACATCTTTGGTCAGCTCTGCAAATTCTCTTAATTTGGAAGGGATCAGGGCACGTCCCTGCTTGTCCACTTCCACCTCCGCGGCGCCTGCCAGAAAGTGACGGACAAACATACGGGTGTCTTTTCTGCTGATGGGCATTGCCTGAAGCTTTTCTTCAAAAGCAGTCCAGCCGGCATTGTCGTACACAAATAAGCAGCCGTCCAGTCCCTTAGTCACTACAAATTTCTCACCGAGCATCTCTCGAAATTTGGAGGGAATGATCAACCTGCCTTTTGTATCCAACGTATGATTGTATTCACCCATAAACATGTACAATCACCTGCCATTCATGGAAAAGGTCTGCCACCTCGTTCCACTTCGTACCACTTTCTACCACTTTGAAACCATTTTAGTATAAAATGCCCTCCTTGACAAGCGATTTCAGAAAAAAAAGACAGCCGGACTATGAAAAGTCCAACTGTCTTTTTCGTCATTCGTGACAACAAAATGTCCCAAAAGCGTACCTTTTGTTGTATTTATGATTTTTTGCCCTTTTGGTGAAGGACAATTTTTTCTTCCCAAAATCCGGGATTTTCAGTTACAGTTCACTCGTACCCTTCTGAGTTCAGATTCCGTGCTTGCACGAAAAGCTGAACTCAGAAGGGTACGAAGGGAGCGCCATTTAATGAGCAAAAAGAGCTGCAAAGCAGCGGAAAGCATCGAAGATGCGCTTTTGCGAATGGCGCGAGTGAACAGTAACGATTTTCTCAGACATTGAAGCGGAACAGGATTACATCGCCGTCCTGTACCACATATTCCTTGCCCTCCATGCGGACAAGTCCCTTTTCTCTCGCTGCCGCGAGGGAGCCGTTTTCCAGCAGATCTTTGTAATTGACAACCTCAGCCTTAATAAAGCCGCGTTCGAAGTCGGTGTGAATCTTGCCGGCTGCCTGCGGTGCCTTCGTGCCCTGTTTGATCGTCCATGCTCTCGTCTCATCCTCACCGGAAGTTAAAAAGCTCATCAGGCCAAGCAGGTGGTAACTTGCGCGGATCAGTTTTTCCAGACCGGATTCTTTTAATCCCAGATCATCCAGAAACATCTGGCGTTCTTCATCGTCCAGCTCGGAAATTTCCTCCTCGATCTGTGCGCAGATCGCAAATACCTCGCTGCCGGTTTCTTTTGCATATTCTCTGACTGCCTGTACGCCTGCGTTGTCCGCACCGTCGTTTGCCAGATCCTCTTCCCCGACGTTCGCTGCATAGATCACCGGCTTTGCAGTCAGCAGATTCAGGTTCTTGAAGTATTCTTCCTCGTCTTCATCCTCTGTCTCGAAGCCGATTGCAAGCTTGCCGTCCTCCAGACGCTCCTTGACGCGCTCCAGCATCGCCAGCTCTTTTGCCTGGTCCTTATCCATTCTCGCGCCCTTTGCCACCTTGGCGATTCTGCGTTCCAGAATTTCCAGGTCGGAGAAGATCAGCTCGAGGTTGATCGTCTCGATGTCGCGCAGCGGATTCACGTTTCCGTCTACATGGACAACGTTGCTGTCCTCAAAACAGCGAACAACGTGCACGATTGCATCCACTTCGCGGATATTGCTCAAAAACTGGTTGCCCAGGCCTTCTCCCTTGGACGCGCCCTTTACCAGACCTGCGATATCAACAAATTCGATCACAGCAGGCGTTACCTTTTTAGAATGGTACAGATCGCCCAGAAGCTTTAAACGCTCGTCCGGAACGGCTACCACACCTACATTGGGGTCAATGGTACAGAACGGATAGTTTGCAGACTCCGCACCAGCTTTTGTCAGGGAATTAAATAAGGTACTTTTACCAACGTTCGGGAGTCCAACGATTCCTAATTTCATTTTCTCTATTTCCTCCTATAAATCCTTTGCTTTCCTCTTATTCTTTTCTTTTTGTTTTTAGTATAGCAACCGCTTCTTCTGTTAAGGGTATCGAACGGTAACCTGATTTACTCTTTGGTTCTCCGATTCGCCACTCCGCAATCCGCTTTGTAGTATAAAACGATACTGATTCTCATAGCTTTGGCCTTCTGCATACTGTAAAATTTTTTTGTATGTCTCTTGTTAAAGCCTTCTTCTCAGATGGCTTTCCCATAGTTTAAGCTTCTCTAATAAGAATCCCTAATACAGCGCCTTGTATTATACCATAGCATCTTATTTTTGTGAATATTCATTTTCATCTGTATTCTGCCTATCTCCTCTCTCCTCACTCGCAAAAGCTGCGGTAGAATTGTTCACAAGTTTTATGGTAGAATTTGAACACGAAATTGAGCAGCAAATTTATAAAGGAGAATATGGATATGTACTTACCTCCAGCTTTTTGTTTCTTTGCTCCATGTCTGCTCAAAGGAATTATCGTTATGAATTGAATCCACAATGGGCAGTAATAATTCTTTTAAATTACAATAATCATTTCACGTCTTGTCAATAGATTTTCAGTGAGCTACCCATATAAACGAAAACTTCCCATGAGCATAGGCGAAAGTAAAAAAAGAAGCGCTCATACAGGCGCTTCTTCTTACCATATTAGGACTTCGACCAAAAGTTAGTGGGCCACAAAGTGGTCCATTTTTCAAAAGCTCTCCTCACTATAGTTTTTTCTGTAATAGCTTCAATTTTTGCGTTCTGTGTGTTAGACTTCTGCCAAATTCCTTTAGAGAACACAAGGCAAATGCCTTCATATCCGAAGATACAAAGGCACTTGCTTTTAACTCAATCGTCAAGATTACAGAACCTTTTTCAGTTTTTTGCGTAGGTACTCTAACCTTGAATAAACCGCACCCGCAGTCAGCCCGACAATCGGTGCAATCTCTTTTGTGGAATATCCCTTCTTTTCAGAAGAACGATTTGCAGAGTACACCTATCAACCGTAAGCAGGGCTTGATACAGGTTCTCATTCTCAATTTCGTTCAGCAGGTCATCAACAGTTTTTACCTCAATGTGCTGTTCGCTTTCTGCAGCAGTATTAAGGTATGTACCCGTTTCCTGCAACCGTTGATAAAACCGTCTGTCCGAATTAAAAATCTCTCTGTCATAGGCTCGTATCTGTTCAATGATGTTTTCATCAACACCGTACTTTCTCAAAGTCATTTCCTCGCTGTCTTTCCAGATACGCCATTTGCGTTCTTCCCGTCCGTGGTTATATGCCATTTGATATATGTCCTCCAATCTGAATTTTTGAAATGTAAAAATCCAGATAAGAGGGCGGAGAACGACAGTCCACACCAGATACGGGCTTGTCCTGTATCAAAGAAAAGCAGGACAAACAAAAAGCCGCAAAGGTACAAAGACCTCTGCGGCAATAAGCACAACTATACCTATGGCGTAGAAATGAAATCTCTATTTGAAAACCATAAGAGTGCCACGAGCAGGCGAGCTGTGAGGTATCTCACAAGTTTATCGGCTCTGCGTCTTAGCGTCTGGCACTTCTGCTTTTGTGATATTCAGTTGCTTTGCATTTATCAATGTCTGTTTATGGCACTTGGGACAGAACAGAGGAAAATTCTTTAGCTCTGTATCTTCCCGTATCTGTACCCTTGTTTTATTACCACAGACGGAACAAAGAATAAAATTTGTTTTCAACATAGGACGGGCAGTGCTCCAATCTGCGATAGAAATAGCTATATTTTTGAAATTCTGTATTCCATTCTGATAATAGCCTTGATTTATGTTTTCAAATCAATCCGTTTTCAACGCAATAGTGATAAATTCCATCCTCCGCCGCAGAACTGCACACACCGTCAGCCATTTGCTTCAATTCTTCCGAAGCATTCCCCATAGCAATACCGACACCCACGGCTCGTAGCATATCCATATCATTATTGCCGTCCCCGAACGCAATGGCTTCGGAGCTGTCCAAATGATAATATTCCAGCACTTTGCGAATTCCAAGCCCTTTCCCACTGCTTAACGGAATAATATCTACCGCCCGATTCCACCAAGCAGTGATTTTCGCATTTTGAACATTTTTCATTAAGCGTCCATAATCTTCTGCACGACATCCCAGCATCACCTGATAGATATTTTCATTTTCAATGTTTTTTTCAAAATCCTTGGAAACAACCACCTCACGACCAACAAAGGCAGTATACTCCACCAAATCCGCATCTTTACCGTTGGCGACCATTTTATTTTTTGTAGCAATCATAACAGGTCGGCTAATCAATGAAGCATTTTTAATGATTGTTTTTACATCGTTTTGTGGAATCGGATTGCTGAAAAGTATGTGCTGTGCCTCGAAGCAGTAGGAACCATTATAGGTTAACATAGCATCAACACATATACCGTCAAGTCGAGGTAAAGTCATCGGGCTTCTGCCCGTCGCAAGGCAGATTAGGATATTCTTTTCCTTTAACTACTTCATCAACGCTCTTTTTGTATTCTCTGACGGATATTGTTTGCTCATATCAATCAATGTGCCGTCAATATCAAAAAAAGCTATTTTTATGTCAGACATTATTTGGTTCTCCATTCTCATACGGAGTGGGTTGCAGGCGTTTAATAGCCTTGGGCATCCCATGCCTATACAAGGCAAAGGTTACGCACGCAGCAATAACCCATCCGACAGGCCATGCAAACCATACGCTAAACGCAGTATGGAAAAGGTTTGAACAAAGAAGTGCAATGGATGCCCGAAGCCCTAAATCAAGGCAGATACTGAAAACAACATAATACATCATTTTAGCACCGCACAAAAAGTAATCACACATAATCTTAAAAGCAGGGGCAAAGTAGAACGGAGCGACTATGCGTAAAAAATCAATTCCTGTTTGAAGTGCGGTTGAGGATGGGTCGTTCAGAAATAATTGTACTAATTGCTTTGGAAAAATCTCGTAAATCAACAGCATGGCAGCAGAAATGCCCCATACAAATTTTACAGAGGCAGCAAAGCCCTCTTTAATCCGTTCGGTACGACCTGCTCCGAGATTTTGTGATGTATAATTTGCCACACCACTCCCAATCGTCGAAAAGCAGGCTGTAACCATATTGTTCATCTTCACGGCGGCAGAATAGCCAGCTATGACTGCTGCTCCGTATGCGTTGACCACACTTTGTATAACGATATTTCCAGCCGCAACAAATCCTTGTTGAAGGACACTCGGAACAGCCACAGCAACAAATTCTTTCAGCATAGAGAATGTAAAAATTTGGGAATGAACTTTTGATAGTTTCTTTGCTTTCAGTAAAACAATGATAAGTGCCGGCACGCAAGCTGCACCTTGACAGATAAAGGTTGCCCATGCGACACCAGCAACACCCATATTGAACTCTGACACAAAAAGAATATCAAGGGCAACATTCGCACTGGATGATACCATCAAGAAAAGAAAAGGCGTTCTTGAATCCCCTAATGCCGAAAAAATACCGTTTGCCACATTATAAAGAAAAACGAAAGCAAGACTGCAGGTGTAGATTCGCAAATAGGACAGGGATTCTTCAAAAATATTCGGTGGCGTTTGGATGACTTGCAACAGTGGAGCGGCAAAAAGCATCCCAAAAGCAGTCAGAACAGCACACACCGTTACCGTAGTAATCAACGAAGTGAAAATTGCCGTTTTTACCTTGCCGTATTCCTTTGCCCCGAAATATCGTGCCGAGACAACAGACCCGCCGGTATTGCAACCAAAGGCAAAGGCTAAAAAAATCAAAGTTATCTCATAGCTGTTTCCAACAGCAGCCAGTGCATTTTCTCCGATAAAGTGACCAGCAACAAAGCTGTCTGCGAGGTTATACATTTGCTGAAAGAATACGCTTCCAAACAAGGGCAAGCAGTATTCTCTTATTACTTTGCCGGGGTCGCCGACTGTCAAATCGTGATTTGCCACATCTATTTCTCCCTTTTGCACAATGCAGGACTTCAATTATCATTATAGTGCAAAAAGATGAAGAAAACTATTTTAATACCGCCTATTTATAGTATTATCCTGCCATTTGTAACGGTAATCGGTTGGCGTCATGCCGAAATTCTGCAAGAATACCTTTCCAAAATAGCTGCTGTTTCCAAACCCACATGTAAGGGCTATTTCAGTAACAGAATCTTGTCCGCTTATCAGCCTCCTACCTGCTTCCTGAAGGCGATAACTTGTCAAGTATTCCGTAGGAGTTGTATGCAAAAAGTCCTGAAAAATCGTAAGCGCTTAATTTCTGGGTAACTTTTCACTGGCTATTTTGTAGTCCATAATGATGATAGGAAATAGATTTTTACTCCATTCCGTTGATAGGAGATAGAAATTCACCACACATGGAGGTTTCATTATGGCTGACAAACGTGCCC
>ERZ1026856.604-NODE-604-length-20992-cov-23.716865_pt1 | contig 20992 bp, 18 predicted proteins | sample MGYA00380158_ERZ1026856 | MGnify/ENA primary metagenome ERZ1026856 (study PRJEB33269, sample SAMEA4719794) | human gut metagenome | biome: human-associated habitat; feature: organic feature; material: feces | place: Cameroon | collected 2013-10 ...
CTAAAATACTTTTTTGGTCGCAATGTTCTTTACCCAATTCCATATGAGAAACAAGCAGTATCTTTTTATTGACAGACAACGTATTTGTTTCATCAATAAAACCGATTAATGAGTCTAAACCGCCAGAGAATAAAGCAACTTTTTCAAACTCTTGTTGGTCGTAATCTCTAATATTTTTTGTCGGACGATAATCATAAGGATTTGCTTGAACGAAATGTATGTTCCAATTGTCTCCAGTAAGAAAGCTTATGGCTCTATTAAAAGCCTCGCGTCCATGATTCATCATGGCAAGATTGATAACAGGTACATCCAACAATACTAAATCTCGCTTCCATCCATCGTCTGAATATAATAAACGATGTACAGCCCTGTCCACATTATATACAATCGACGCCAATATTAGAAAGTCAAAAGCAACAGAAGTCGTGTCTCGCGAAAACTCCCATAGTTGTTTGGGGTCGAATTTTGTATCAACTGAGCGAATTTGTCCGTCAATTCCTCGGAAAGAAATAGTAAAAATTCCAAATACTTCACTTATTCTTGACGGCATATAATTGATGCTTATTCTTGTTTCCATATATCTAAAATTTCGGATGTTAATGAATCAAGATAATCTTTTCCGTCTTGGCTGTTGAAGTCGATTTGAGTCATTTCTTTGCTCAACTTCTCGTCCAATTCGTTATGCAACCATCCTCTGATCTCTCTCTTTATATCCTCAGGATTGCTACCTTTATCAAATATGTGACTTTGAAACAATTCCGCAGAGTATTCCAATATATACTCCACTTCAAAGGTTATAATCCATTCACAAATATCATCTTCGCTTGCGTTTTGAAGCCTATCTTCTATCTCTTGTCCATCTTTGCAATCTGACAAAATATCATTCAGCACTTTATCCATAGCATAAGTTGCTGCAGCATCATCCATTGTGGAATCATTGTCTCCAATGATTTCATTCAGAAGTAACTCTTTAAAATCTTGTGGCGTTTTTGGCTTTTGTGCATCAGGTAAGTTGTCAACTCCCAAACTTGCTATAAGTCCATATTGCTTGATACCATTTAGGACGGCTGTCAATCTTGTAACAGCTCGTCCTCCTGCACGACCAAACGAACTGTCTCTACGACCTCCATGTCCACCGTTTCCACCGCCTCGATACAACCCATTACCAAGTGCCGTACCAAAGTTTCCTATAAATTTTGCATTTGTCGCAGAATTATTTCCTGTCCCATTTACAATGCTCGTCATGGCACGTTTAGTGGCTGTCCAGTTTGGAGTCGATTTTAAATTATGAGATTGTGATGTACCCATGTTTATTGTCTTTGATTTCTTCGTTCTATAGCCCTTGACAAAGGTTTTGCTTTGGGCAATGTATCTATATAGTTACGTATTTCCTCACTTGAAGACTGCATCCTAACAAAAAACACATCCGCTTTTGCATCAATATTTTCTGTTCGTATATTGCTGAATAATAATTTAATTCTGTCAATGTTATTACTTAACAATAAATTGTTCTCGTCGCAATTCAGTATTCTCCAACAATTCTCTGATTTCGGATCTTTTCTTAGATTATCGTTTATCAAATGGATAATCATGTCTTTTTCCGAATCGTCACAAGCATTAATAATTCCTGGCAATCCCCGTTTCATCGTAACAATCGTTTGCAAGGTACACAATCTTTGAAACAGCAACATGACTTTACTCGTGACCAATGAGGCTATTGGTTTTTCATTCTTCAATGCATCGCGTGCTACCCAGAAGTAATTTTGCAGATTTATATCTTTCAGTGACGGTTCTGAACTTAGCCATTGCTTCAAGAAGTCTGACGACCAGTTGTCTTTCCATTGTGGGTTTTGGATTCCCTCTTCTGTTTTTGCTTCTTGTTCTACGTCTTCCAATGGCAAAACGCCTCCATTCTCATTTTGAAGTTTATACAGTTCTTCAAATCGGGAATTATACAGTGTATTGTATTCCAGTACCATAATTTTGGTTAGCACATCGGGACGAATATCCCTAAATCCTGCTACATCTGCTAACTCTTGGCGTACATATAAAGTATTCAAAAATCGTTTGAGTTGCCTTGGATTTCCATTTAAGAATTGTTTAATGATCGGTACTATTGGCAAACGATATTCTACAGCATAAAAATCAATATTTTGATTTTCTGGAATATTTGCCTTTATGTCATCTATATTGTATTTGGAATGCTTGTCTGTTTTTCTGAACTCTAAATATTTCTGATGTATTTGGTTGAAATAAATCTCATTCAAATGATTTTTGCATAGAAGAAGCGTAATGTAAGTCTCTTGTTCATTGTCGGACAAACGTGGCAGTTTATATGGCAATTGAATAAGTTTCTCCAAATAGTCAGAAAATGGACTGGATATATCCTCTTTCTTCATCTGAATTGGATAATGCTGACTTATGGCATATTCAATGATACGTTCATCCGCACCAATGACAAAAGCTGTTTTCTTCACATTCACAAATAACTTAACGGCCTCCAAGCAACCGATAATTCTTTTGGGGTCACATCTATCTAAATCGTCAACATAGACTATTACGGCTTTATACCTCATGTCTTCAACCAAATCCTCGAAAAGTTCTCTGAAAGTGGCAATGAATTTTGAAGTATTACCTTTGGTTACATCTTCAAGTAGGTTGTTGTATTTATCCTTTCCCGTTATCTTATCTATGTCGTCCTTTTTAGGCAGCCATTTCTTCAACCAACCAGGAGTAAGGTTGTCATATGCTTTTTTAAGAATGAAGATACCAACTTTCAGAAAGTTTATTCTTGCAAGTAAATCGTCTGCTCGCTCAAATACATTTTTCCGTGTGTTAATGTCTTTGTCAAGTGCTTCCAATATACTTTCTATCATTGTCAACTTGGTGGAGTCATAACTCTCAAACTGCCAACTATTGAAATAAACTTGGAGTATGATGCTATGCTCATTTTGATGTGACTTCTCCCATTCATGTAATGACTGCTGAAGCAATAACATCAAACTACTTTTTCCGGATCCCCAATTACCAAACACTCCAATTGAGATAGGCAACATGGCATCATTCAATATTATCTTTCTGAGCAGGTCTGCATGGACTTGATAGCCTAACAAATCTTGCGTTGTTTCATTGTCTGACCACATAAATTACACTTTTTTTGATTTAATTTATTTTGCGTAACTACTCAGCACCCCTATGGGCATGAGTAGTTACCAACATTGCCCTTCCTTGGGCAATATAACGCCATCGCTATGCATAAGCCGCTACGTCGTAATCCTTCTTCGAATTCATCGAATCATCTGAAAGAAAACGAACTGAGCCTCTTTTTAATTTGAAGTGAGGCTCAAACAAACTTCAACAGAGCCTTACGTAAACTTTATCTAAGCCTCAAACCAATTTGAAATAAAGCTTACTTCAAAGGCAAATGAAGCCAGTTTCAATCGCAAAAAAGCCTTTTTGCTTAACAGCATAAGCAAAATCGTGAGGGATGAAGCCCAAATCGTGAGGGATGCGTGAGGGATAAATTCCCATTTTTAGGTATCAGTCACTCATAACATTCTCTGATTATCAATAGCTTATCCTATCTCTTCCAGAAAATCGTGATGGGTGATAGATGCTTTGCAAAAAATATTGTGCCCGTAACCATGACATATCCAACACAATATTTTGCATTCATTTGCGTTTTATCAAAAAGCATTAAACCATAAGACATGATTATATGAAACATCTCTATCAATATCTCCGGCTCCTTCTTTGGCGAATCCTTGATGCCATTGACCGCAAGCTCGGGCCAGGACCAGGCGACCATCGCCTCTAACCCACAATCAAGACAAAGTTTTACATAAACTTTGCCTTGATGAACTGTGGCACCTTCCAAGCCATTTTCATCAGCTTTGTCAATGTCACAGGCTTGAAGCCGTAGCCAGAATAAACTCGGATGTCCTCATCCCACATCTTCTTGCGCTTGGCAGAATCGGTGCTCATACCACCCATGCGCATTCTCGTTACGAACTCAGGGAGATACGCTACCTTCAGATGGCAATTATACAGATAGTTCACCAGGAGGTTGGTATCAGCAGCAATCTTGTAGCTCTCATCATAGAGACCACATTTCATCATCACATCACGCTTGATATAGCAAGTAGGATGCAATGGAAGCCAGCCACATCTCACCTTCCAGCGAGCATACTTGCCTCCAATCCATTTTCTCACCACCTTATTGGTATTCTGCTCATTCACAAAGATACCATCGGCATAGAGGAAATCGCAATCCGTCTCCTCCATCTTCTTCACAACGTGTGATACCGTATCCTTGGCAAACATAAAGTCATCCGAATGACAAAGCGCAATCACATCACCCGTCGCCATACGAATACCCTTGTTGATAGCCTCATACATACCATGGTCAGGCTCAGAGATAAACTTCACCTGCTCCTCATGACCGGCGATAGCCTCACGGATAATCTGAGCAGACTGGTCCTTAGAAGCACCATCAACGATGATATACTCGAGGTCAGGATAATCCTGCGCCAACACACTCTCCACTGCACCGCGAATTGTCTTCTCACGGTTGTAACAACTAGTTATAATCGATACTTTCATTTATAGAATAAATTCAAAATATATTTTTTCGCCTTCATAAACACACCTATAATAAATGTAGCTAATATAGAACCTATAACAGACATACAGGAATTAACCCAATTTGGCGAAACTTTATCATCCAGCCATCCATATATGTCATTCCAATATGTTGCGGCTGCTGCTCCACCAAAATATATGACTAATGCGATAATAATGACGCACAGAGTCCAAACGCTAGCCAATTTAAGCAAGCATTTTGTAAACCAATTACTTGAAATTCGATATATACGATTCAAGAAGACAAATATGAGTTTATCAGATTCATTACAAGAAACAATACTTGATAAAGCTAGAAATACACCATAAAGAGCCCATATAGGACGCTTCTTTGAGTTATCAAGCATCGGATGTTCCACAACACCACCTTTACTTCTAGCCATCAACAACTTTATGGAGTCGAAAAGCACCTTATTATGTATCCCTAATTTTTCGTAACATAAGACTACATAAGGAAGTACATAATGGAAGAAAGATACCCTATATTTATTACCTTGATTTTCGGATTCTATCATCTCCAGACGACAGTTAAGAAAGGAAGCCTCCAAAGACAAGTTTTTCATGGAAGACCTCAACCATTTCTTTCCATTATCAATACTTTCATTGAAACTTCGCTGAGTTTTATCAGCCAATTCCGATAATGTCAGTAGTGCATAAGAAGTAAAGAAAATACTTGGCTCATCTCCAAGAACTTCACCCCAACCACCTTTTCTATTCTGAATATTCATTAACCAATGAATCGCAGCTTCTACTTTTTCATTATCTACCCTATTAAGAACAGATAATGTTCTCAAGACAAAGCAGGTAATATAGACCCTAGCTTCTCCATTTTCCCTAAAAGGCCAGCCCAGATCATCCTTTCCCGATGGATTTTGATCCAAGAGCCATTTTGTACCATGAGATATTCGTTCATTATATTGACCATTCTCATTACAAGCGTGCAACGCTAACAATGCCCAACATGTTGCTTCGACATTAGACTCATTATGGGAATTAGAAATGTAAGGCCAACCACCATCTTCTTTTTGCTTATTTGCCAAACCAGTAACCACATTCTCTTCTTTGGCAAATGCAGTTTCATGTTTCTTATGCATAAGAATCCCTATTGCAGAAGCTACGATACCTATTTTTCTTGCCCCTAAATGTTGGTGCCAGCCAACATCTCCACCGATTGTGCGAATATTCACATCCAAATTGCCTTGCAATTCCGCTATGCGAGTATTCACGTCATTAGATTTGATATATCTCATCTTAAAAATAAGACTTTAACTTATTTACCGTATCCATAATAACATCCCAATTTTGGAGTTCAACCCAATTCCAGCGTTCAGGTGTTCCTAATGCACACGATAGTTTATATCTTAGATATTGAGATCTCAAAGATATTTCAGGAGTAAAAACCATTATATGTGAATCTTCAACATACAAATATCTCTCACTCTTTTTTGCATATTCATAAGCATCAACCAAGCTATCAAATGCATTCCCCTCCATTTCAGACTTTACAATATCCGACATACAGACATCAACAGGAATACAATGAAGATGGGCATGAAAACAATGTCTGTGATCCTTACCGATCAAACAAGATCCCGTCTTTCCATGTTCATAGAAGATGCAAGTGCCATATACTTTATTCAAGACCTCCTTTACTTTCTCTTTTAAGTTAAGATATTCTTGTAAGAGTTCTGTTGGAATATTAGCACAAGCCGGAATATGTTTTTTAGATACAATCAACAAATAGCCTTCGACTATAGGACCCAAAGAAGCCATTACATAGAAGTTTTCTGTAGTATATAGGATTCGCTCCTTTTCTGGCGGATAACAAAACCTACAAGTTTCTTCTAACTGACAAGCTAAATCAACAATATTGTTCATTTTTTTATCTTAATATCTCCATACTTCACCAAAGGATAACCTCAATCAGTAGAGCAGGATATCAACCACAAAACTTCAATTTTCTACCTCTTACTTCCCGTATCGGTATGTTCCGTGATATAATTATCAATCAAATATTGCTTGATTTTATCACGATTAAACCTAAATCGCTTTTTAAGCTCGAAGATTTTGGCATCTACTAAAAAGCGATAAGAGAAGCCTTGGAGAAAATGCCAAATAAAGCCTTCTTTACCATCTAAGAAACCAGCCTTCAAAACATAACGAATTGTAAAATTGATGAAAGGTCTTAAGAACAAAGGTGCTTTGATATACTTCACCTTCAACCATCGCTTGCGCTGTTCCTCTGTACCAAAGAACTTTGGAACCACTTCCTGTGCCGAAGCATCCAGTCCATATTCCATCATCAGCATATCCGCCATTTCTCTGGTTGCATATCCATTATGTTTGTTCATCCACCAAGTTAGGTCGTTCAAGTTAGCATCAACCTGATCGCCTTCATCTACCGTGATTGCTTTACCATCAAATATACGGATATGTTCATCCATCCAACGGTTTTCACATTCACCATGACCTCTACGCCAAACCTTCAGATGATAGCTTGGATACCAGCCACCATGCATCAAAGGCTTACCCATGAAGTCGATGCGCTTTCTTACATAGATACCATTCACATCATCCTCACATTCAGTGATAGCCTTTTTCACACTTTGTCCCAGACCTTTATCTAAGAATTCATCGGCATCAATACGCCAGACCCAATCTGCCGTAATAGGACAATTATGCAATCCCCAGTTAAACTGAGTTGCATAATTCTTCCAAGGATGCTGATAAACCTTTGCCCCAAGCGATTCCGCTACAGTTTTAGTTCTATCACTACTAAAACAATCGATAACAAAGACCTCTTCACAAACACCCTTTAATGAATTTATACATCGAGCGATGTGTTTCTCTTCATCTTTAGTCAAGATGATAGCAGCTATTGTATTACCCATATAATAAAAAATGATTTTTGTTAATTAATTCTTCTCTTAAACGTTATCATAATACGCTTAGGCAGAAGACAACATATATCCCATGGAGCCAAACGGAAGAACTTAAGACAATGTCCTAATGCTCTTTGCGCAGTCTCCATACTTTTCTTTCTTCCTTGAGAATGATTTCTATAAGCCTTTTGGCCAAAGTTACCACTCGATAGAACTTCACGCAACAGCATGTCACCATAAGTATAGTCTGCACTTAACAAATGACAATAACTATTGGCACCCACTAATCCAAAGCGTTGTTCCATCATTGCTACCATTGCTTTAAAAGCCTTCCAATAACCTATGGCTTTCAATTGTTTTTGCAACAACAAGAAATCTATTTTATCTTGATATGCATTCAGTAACACCAGTAAATCTAATGTCTGACGCAAGCCCACACCCTCCACGAGCAGATGGTTGAACCAGTGTTTGAACACCGCGATGAGGTCTTCCGTCGGCGGCAATACGCAGACTTCGGTTTCATTCCCATCGGAACCGCATACAATGAACGAATCCGTATGCTTCGCTATAGCCTCGTCTATCATCCTATTAAAGCGGAGCTGATGCCGGCAGTTGCCAAAGGTCTCAATCTGATAGTGCATCTCAAAACGGATGCCCTGCCAGTCGAAGCTGTAGTGCTTATCCACATCCTCCTTGTCCATCTCCACATACAGCCCCCGCTCTATCACCTCCACAGCCCGCAAGAAATCCCTCTGCGGAACATAGAAGTCCACGTCGCCCATTGTCCTAACAAACGGTTCGGGATAATATCTCGCCACAGCAAGTCCCTTGAACACCACATAGGCGATGCCGTTCTCCTCCATCAGTCTGGCGAAACACCCCACGGCATTCTCAAACCTTTTCATGGTCTGCCTGTGCGTCATGGTCTGCTGCATGAGCCTCATCACAGCCTCCCCTCTACCTTCCGCCACGCTATCGGCAATCACTATCCGGTTCCTCACTGCGACATTAGCCACCAGTCCTGTCACGGTATGTTCCCTGGCGAGACGCATCAAGGCTTTCAGTCCGGCAACAGACATTTCCATCTTCTCCGTTCCGTCCTCTCCCGTTATCTCTCTCCTCAATATCTCCAGCAAGGCCATTTCCACCTTGTTAATACAAGATTCCATCAATTTTAAAATGTTTAAATAATCAGCAGGGAACAGATTTTCTGCCGATTGATATGGAAAAATAAAAGTTTTTCAGATATATCTTATACAAGTATATGAAATAAGCAATAAGACAACTTATACTTTAAACAGTTTTTTTACCGTTATATCTTCCTTGCCAAAGATTTGAGAGAAGCTTTGTGAAAGTACTTTCAGCACATACGCCACACCAAATATCATCAGATACATGATAGGGATATTCAGCGGGAACATGAAATTCATTCTGTCTGTAAACAACGCATACTGTACAAGATAAATCTCCAAAGTCAATGAAGAAATGAAGTACACCACATTTCCCCACAACGCCTTGTCGAATACCTTTGTTATTTTCTCACAACTGCAGAGCATAAAGAAGAAATAGATTGCCAGAAGCAATGGTATCAGAGACACCATCTGGAAATGACAAAATACAGGACCTAGTTTATATACCGCCATACAGACATAATACAGTACGATATTCCCGAAGAACAAGCCCAAACACCTCAATGGTCTTAATTCCTGAAGCTTAACTCCAGACACTTTTTTTTGCCCCCCCCATACACATTCGGCGCAATCTGCCGAATATCATTTCATGATCAGATTTTCTCAGATCAAGAGCAGTTATAGCCCCCAGGAGCATGAACATAAAGTAATATATCCGCATAAACGAAACCTGAGCATACATCACAGAGTTATTCATATCGAGCACAAAGAAACTCAATACCGTTATGATCAGCAACGAACCGACAAACACAGCTTTCATGTGTTCCATCAGATATCGGCGTATTACATAGAATATGGCATAATATACCATAATGCAAGGGATGAACCAATACTTCGGAGTGGTTATCAGATCAGTTATATTCCAGACCCAACCAAACACCACTGCCGACAGCAAAGCCCACATGATAATAGAAGGATAGATACGACTCACCCTTCGCTTATACCAATTCAGGAAGCCACCGTCTCTACCGAGAAAGAGCGTAAACCCCGAACAGAAGAAAAACAAGCCATCGCCAATAGCTCCACCAGTAACCAATCCCCCGTATTTTGGGAACAATAACCCCAAATGAGAATAGGTAATCAGTAAAGCCGCAAAAAACTTGAACAGCACTATCGCCTTGTTTCTTCCCTCCAAATCATAAATCTTATTCATTCTCCAACTTTCTTTTCTTAATAACCTTCGCCGGATTCCCCCCGGCGACAGTCCAAGGTTCAACACTTTTATATACAGAAGCCGTAGCACCTACCACAGCCCCCTCTCCTATTTCTACTCCCATACCAATGTATGCTCGGCTACCAACCCACGCACCTCGGCGCAAGACTATAGGAGCCGTAATGAGTCCGCTATCCGCCGTATTAGCGTGATCGACATCATGCCCTGCTGTGCAGAGGTATGAGTACTGCGATACGATGGCATCATCCTCCAGAACCACACAGTCCTGATTATAGCAGATTACTTCTGGACCCAAACAGGCACGATGCCCCATTTGCAGCATCCAGGGAGCCCAGATTTTTACAGAAGCATAAACATTTGCATCCCATTCTACCTTAGCTCCAAACAATCGTAACAAGGCTATGCGCCACTTGCGAAACACAGGAGTAATAAAAGGACGGAATAGAAAAGCTGCTGCGATGTTCCATACCACTCGCTTTATTTTGATACTCCCAGGCACATGCCCAGGAGTATGTCGTTCTATTTTAACCATTTAATTTCTATTTATTCTTTTGTTATTATAAGTGCATGGAGATACAAGAAGTTCCATTATCAATATTTAACCTCAGAATCATACTCATACATTAATTAGTGTTTACTGAATAATTATATCGTAGGGATATATCCCTCCAGATTCCAGTTCTTCCATAACATAGCATAAGGGCAGAGGTAAGTGTCCGTTACTCGGCTCCAAGGTTCCATCCAGCATCGATCATCAACATTCACTTTGGGAGATTTCTCACACCAAGGAATCATGTCACAAATAGTTTGTCCCTTTGAAAGACAATTATATACTTGCCCTATAGCAGGAAAGTAATCAATCCAATAATCAACATTAGAAGTACCTTTTGGAAAAATAGACCAATAATCTTCATTACAATCTTTTATAATTGGTGCCCCTACAACCGCAATATACCTTTTCATAAGAGGATTATCCAACACATAACCTTTGCGAACAATATCAAGCATAAAATAGCGATTCTTGATTCGCTCATTCATACCGAACCCAAGTAATTTATGAATCACATTGGAGAAAGGCATAAAATCATTACCCTGTAAATAAAGCTTCAACCTATCCCCAACCATCATACCCATAGATATCAATCCTTGAACCATACTGACTGTATTACCTATTTGAATACAAGGAGTAGAATAGAAATGGTCTATCACTTGATTTGCATTATCCGGAATAAACTTCTGTGATTTGAACACTTCCAAAGTCTGAACAAAAATTTTGCCTGGCTCAGAGAACTGCATACAAGCGTCACATAAGGCTAAAATGTTCAATTTATCCATTCCAAATTCTGGATAAATATAATCCACTACCATTTCAGCTGCATTATAAGGATAATCTGGTGCAGACACACTTCCACGTGTTATCATCCTCTCCATCATATAAGCCATACTTTCCATAATAGCCCTGGAACCAAACACCACCTTATCTCCTTTTGCTGATTTTAAAATGACATTGGTTAGTTCTTTAACTAAATCATTTTGAAATGGAACTTTCTTACGCTTCCGCTTTATTTTAACCAAGAAAAACTCAGCCACCTCCTTCAATGTACCAATTCCTTCTGTATTAACAAATTGGTTAAGTTCTATATTTGCATAGTTACAGGGAATAGAAACCGGAACAGTTAGATTACCTTTAGGATGCTGATATATACCGTTGACTAATCCATGAATATGCTCACTATAAACGTATGCATTATTTAACCCAACAAAAGTTGTTATATCCTGCAGAAAGTGAATATACTCATGAGTAAATACAGAAATCCACTTCTCATCAAAAGGAGCGGTAAAATCCTTGGATGAAAAAGGAAAATCAACTTCCATCATAAAGAATGAAGGCAAATAACTACCTAAAGTTGTATTGAGCTTATTCATTGCTAATACTGTAAGATTAAACTATTGATTGATACACTTCCATCATTTCTTCTGCCATAACCTTAGCAGAGTATTTGGCTTCGATGAGTTTTCGACCATTCTTGCCCATAGCTTCCAAATCCTCATCTGATAAAGAGAGGAATCTTCTCAAACTTTCAACCAAAGGTTGAGTACCAATCTCTATCCAAGCACCGGAATTTGATGAATTGAGATCATTCCATGGAGTACCAACAGTTGTTATAACTGGCGTACCAGAAGCAAGAGATTCTGCGATAGCTAAACCAAAGTTCTCAGAATGGGTTGGTAGGACAAAGAAATCAGATGTTTGGAACAACTCCCATTTCTTGTCACCATAGACACCACCTATCAGTTGTATTATATCTTGAAGACCTTTATCTATAATCTGCTGTTTAAGAGAGGCTACATAATCAGCATCCCCTTCTCCTGCAACAACAATCTTATATCCCTGCAATTCATCACGAAGGATGTCGACAGCTTCTATCAGATAATTAATGCCTTTCTTCACATGCACTCTTGACAAGAACAGCAGCTTCTTGTTCTTCTTCCAGGAAGTTTTCATGGTAATACTTTCTGCATCAATACCGAGTTTAACAATCTTGATGTTTGAGTTATAACCAAGCTTCAAGAGATTTTCTTTTTCGCTTTCTGCAGTAGCCTGCAAGCAATCTGCATTTTGGATAGCAGCTTTCTGATACAGTAACAACGCTGGCAATTTACGAGTCCAGTAATGACGCTTAATAATCCATGGTTCCAACATACCATGAGGAGTGAGTACTACTTTTATATTGCGCATCTGTGCCATTTGTTGAATAAATGCACAAGCCGGCATCCAGCAGCAATTTACATGAACTAAGTCTGGCTTTATTGCATCAAAAAGTTTACCAACCTCATTTTTGAATCTACCATTGATAGGATTGTAAACTGATACATAATGTATCTCACAATTAATAATAGGCAATGGATTATCTGAAGAATGAGTGATGATATGCACTTCTGCCAATTTACCTAATTCTTTGCCAAGAACCTGCATATAAGTAGAAGTACCTCCAGCTATACGGTCAATACTTGGTATATAATGAATGATTTTCATAACTTGAAGTATTTTATGATTTTCTAAACTCTATTAAAGATGAAAAAAGTTTCTATATTAACGATTTAAACCTATTTTTTATCTTTATAAGCATCACCCCAAATTAACCCAACCAAGCTATCAGGTAAAATATTCAATATATACAAATAGGACCAATAAGCGCAAGCGTTAATTAAACCAAAATGCTTCTTTCGAAAATAGAAATTAATCGCAGGTGGAGAGCCTAATGGCGAATTAAGTTTTTTCAATCTTTGCTTTAAAGACACACCCCATTTGCGAACACGACAAAAATCATTTTTATAACCTGCCGCTATTGGCTTTCGCGTTGTATAAACACCAATGCCATGCTCTATTGCAGTCAATCCATAATCTACATCTCCTAAATCATGATGCAATTTAGGATCCATAATGCCAATTGAATTCACTACATTTTGGGGAATTAAGACGACATTACCATTCATGAATGTAACCTTTTGTGGGTTACCGTTAGCTTGCAATAAAGTTTTATTGCTATCACTGCCGCCATATAGAATTTCTGTTTTCTCAAAGTTTTCAATGAGTCCAGTAATTATACATTTTTCATCACAGGCTTGATAGCAAGACTGCAATTCGTCAAAGAAGTAAGGATATAATTCTATGTCATCATTTAACCAAAGATAGAAATCATAATCCTTTTTGACAGCTTCTTTCCAAGCAGTATACATGCCTCTACTCCAAAATAATTTTCCATTGCCTGTTATAACATGAACTTGCGGAAAATTCTGATGGAGCATTTGAGAAGTTCCATCAGTTGATCCATCGTCAGTTATGAACACATCACAATCTGGTATAATTTTGAATAACGATTCCAGACATTTTTTTGTTTTCTCACTTCGATTAAAACAAGTAAGTATTGCTGTAATTTTCATATAACATCGTTAATTAATATGCTATCTTTACGAGAGCTCTTTAAAATTCTGAACAATCAATGTTTTGTATAATTTATCTAAAGATGCATAAAAAGTTGTTTAATACCCAAAGATACGGGTAAAATAACACAAGTTTACTATTCGTTGGAAAATAATCTATTTCCAATAACACGCACCTTCAACTATATTCGCATTATCAGGAGTATCTTCCTTCAGAGGATATATCCAATATTCATTAAATAAGGGACGATAATTGATATTTATATCAATATCAGGTCTATAATGTAAGACATCACCATATTGTTTAACCCATCTATTACCCAAAATTCCAAATAATAATTGAGTTCCTCCAGCCAAATGGATTGCTTGCTTACCCATACGCTTTACATAAGCAGCAAGAGGTAAGCCATATGCACCGCACCCAATAATACAAACATCAAAATCTATTTTAGCTATTTCATTCTCCATATATTCTAATGCTTCAAACCAATTTTTAAATGTTGATTTACAACCTGCAATTGTTTGAACAGCCTTGAATGTGATTAGCTCAAAATCAGGTAATATATTTTCATCTTTAAACAGTAATTTTCTCTTTTTATATTGCTCTTGAATTGTTTTTTCAAAAGGATGAACAACTAGTACTTTTTTACCTTTTAAATAACGTGTCCATGGGCGATTGACAAAAAACGGATAAAGCATCTCAAGTTGTATACGTGTTACGTCTGGACGCAAAGGCATAAACTTCTCATAATATTGATGAGAAGCAAGAATATCTATTTCTGGAATATCCTGTAAATAACGTTCAGAAAATTTTTCAGCCGTATCCTGACATGGTGGAAATATACCAGACCACAAACTCATTATTTTCCAATGGTCTTTATTCCACCAAGGTGTATGAGTATAATCGGTAATATATTCTACACATTTTTGAAAATAAGGCTTATCACTTTTTACACAAAGATAATTATTTATACAATTAATCTCTGTTGTACCAAATCGAGCAATCATACATGGCTTTCCAGATTTTAAAAGTGAATAAATTTTATCATTAGAGGATTGTCTATTACAATCACAATCAGGATTTAAAAACTGCTTATGTACAGATAATCTGTACATATGCTTTAATACTCGTATAAAATAATCTTTTAATTGCATAATTTCCTTATAAAAAATCTTAGTAATAAATATGTTATTATCGATTCGAAAAATTCACGAAACAAGAAACGTGTTTCTGTCACATAATTATGACCACAAGAGGTATAATAGAAAACCATAAATAGGCTTAATGCAGCCCAAGGCGATATAACAAGTTTGTTGTTGTTTCTATAAATCGTTGAATCAAAATAATAATAAATTGGTATAAACATTAATATTACAATCAATAAATACCAGTAACCAAATATTGAGAGTCCTAATCCAGGCAGAGAACCTATTTTGAAAGAACCTAATCCGAGACTAGATTTTGTTGCCAATGCATACATATAGTCTGTTTCACTATAACTTCTATAAATATCCCTTTCTTTGTTTGACAAACCAGAAATTTTAGTAGGCCATATTGAAACAAGTTGATGCAAGTAATCATCCCTCATTTGGGGATTATTATACCCTAATTTTCCTGCATAATATATACTTTCATCTAATATTTTTACACTACAGAATCTTGCCAACATATCATTATTTAAATAATTTTCATCCCAATCGTTTGTTCCAGCCACAAGCATTGTTTTGGCTTTTCTAAGAGATTCCATTTCTTTTCCATTAGAATAAACTTCGAAAGTATTTTCTAATAATTCAATACCACTGAGATTCATCTTTTGACCACGAACTGCAACCATCGCCATAGAGATATCCATGAATGGTCCAGTAAAAAACCAAAGAAAAGCTAAAAGAGAAGCAACATATTTTTTTTTCAGGGTAACTTTAATTGAGTTTGCCAAAAAGCCAAAGAAGAACAAAGCACCGATTAAGCATAAATAGTTTATACTCATGGTTCTTACATTAGACGCAATACCTATAACAAATAGAAATAAACCATATAAAATGCATAATAAATATCTATTTTTTGCCTTAGGTTTCCAATTTACTAAATGAAATGATGGAAACAGCAACAATACTGGTAAGTTTACAAAAATACCCATCAAGGATAAAAAAGATAGAATCAACGGTTTGCTTTCTAAATTATTATCATCCTCCCATCTACCATAAACTAAAATACTAATTGCAGTATAAGAAATCGCACCTATCGTAAATATCAAGAATTCCTTTTTCGACAAAGGAGAAAAGAATAATGTCTTTCTCAAATAATAACTTATTATATTTTTTCTTGATATTTTTTTATAAATACAATGAGCTAGTATTAAAGCTATAAAACATAGATATATGTTTAAAAAACAAATAAGAGGATTATGCAAATTATAAGATACAGGCTTAAACTCCAATAATGTAGCAGGTATCGGAAATACTATAAAACACAATATAAAGCCAGTAATCATAAAGGTACTTAATGGATAATATAAATAATTACTACCCTTACCTATTACAGCTGAAAATAATACCCACATCAAATAATTAACAACGCATATACAAACATGAACTACAGTAGGAAAAAATACCAACTCCGCAATAGATGATGATATTAATAATATTTTTATAATGTGATTAAATGTTGTTATATTACTCATATTTGTTTTAAAAAATTTGAATATCTTTTGCCATATGCATTCCATGAAAGACTACTAGAAATATCTCCAGAATACTGGCGTTTTCCATGCTGATTAGCAGCAATACGCAAAGCTTTATCTATACTATCTTTAATGGATTCTAATGAATAATCAGAAATTTCCATTATATATTCAGGATTACTTATAAGTTCTATCAAATCACGACCACCTGAATCTTTAGAGCAAACTAAAGGTAAGCCACAAGATACAGCTTGCGCCTGTACCATAGCTAACCCTTCTTCTTTTGATGGTAAAAGAAAAACTTTTGCTTGAGCATAATATTTTACTAATTCTTTTTGATTTACAGAATCAATATGATGCATATTCTCCAAATTTGGAAATGGAAGATCAACAATACTTCCCACATGAAGGAAACTATACTTATATGTCTTACATAAATCAATTATTAAATCACATCCTTTTCTCAAGCTCCAACCACCAACCATGATAATATCATAGCAAGGTTCTGTAAGTTGAGTTGGATAAAACATAGATAAATCAACCCCATAGTGATTCATGAATAATTTTTCAGCAGGAAAGTTGTATTTCTCAAAGCTATCCTTTACATGATTTGAAGAAATAGCAATATAATCAGCAATCTTATATCCTTTTCTTGAGCGATCATTAAAATACTCTTTATTCAAAGGAGCACCAATTTCTTTCAATATGCGTTGTTGTTCATCAATATATTTGCTTCCCCATTCCAAAATGGTTTTAGCACCATATTTGCGTTTAGCAGTCTCCAAGGATTTCAGATAGACTGTACCTAAAGCTATGTATACATCACAAGGACGCATAAATAGCGACATATAATAATCCATTGTCAAATCCCAGTATTTATTAATCATCTGCGATTTTGGAAAAAACCTTTTCAATATAATAAAAGGTATGGCTAACCACGTAAAAGAATAACAACATTTTTTACTTAACCCAAAAGATTGACAACGTTTATTTGGTACATACGAATAAAACGCAACGTCATGTCCTTGTGACGATAGCTCTCTCGCCAAATCCAAGAGATGAAAGCGATGAGTTGATGCAATATTAATTTTCATTTTTACAATATTAAAAATCTAATAACCAGTCAAATATTAACACACTATATATTTTATACTACGAATTAATAACATAATACTAAAACTTTTGCCATTTGTACCTACATTATTTTTCTTATTACAGAAAGACAAACTTTTCGTTCCGTACGATTTAGTCCAACCATTACTACTATTACAATAAGTACTAAGCTATTCAGCACAAGGAAAGAAAGTAATCCCAAGATACTCGTAGGAAATAAAGATGCTATAAAATAGCATAATAAACTATCTAACAATGCAACAGATAGACATGGAACTGTTACTTTTAGGATTAGTTCATTAGCTTTCAATGGACAAACTTTTAATGCATAAATCGTCCTCACAATACAAGTAAGCATATCCATACCTACAATAACTATAATCAACAATAATGGATTTCCAAAAGTTTTACTAATAAAATAACCTAATGGCAAAACTAACAAATAGAAGACTTCTGGATACAACATAAATTTAGTTATTCTATTGGTTGCTAAGACTGAAGTTCTTATCGGCTCGAATAATGCATATGTAAGACTAATAAATACTGTACACATAGCAAACTCCACGGCATAAGGAGGTACTTTTCCTAACCATAGATGCATTATATAGTCAGCTCGGAACAAAAAAGGTATCATTATAAAATAGATTAGAAAAACTTCCATCTTACTTCCACTATATACCAACTTTCGATGTGCTTCTATTTCGTTATTAGCATAAGTCTTAGTTATCTGAGGCGATATAGCTTTGAAAAGATTCAAAGAGAAAGATAAAATAGAATTTTTCAGCTGTAATGAAATGCTATATACCGCATTTACTGTTACCCCAAATGTCCAATTGATAACAAATATGATTCCTTCTGATGAAACAATCTGAAGAGCCCCTGATAAGGTTGAGACACCAGTAAACTTACCAAGCTGTTTGAGCTGTTCCTTATCAATAATTAGATGATAACGAGCTTCATCGAACTTATAATGACAGTAAATCTGATAGATAGCACGTATAACAATGCTCACTGCAGCCATCATTACACCATAAACTAATAGACGATTATCAAACCATGACAACGCATATACTGCACCAAAAGTAAAAACAACTTGTAATATGGAAATAACAGCAAAAGCATCCATCTTTTCATGAGCAATAATCAATGCATTATATGGAATACTTATTAAATTTACTATACATGTCAGAATAGATAATTGCAATACCCAAAACGCAGCATTCATACTATGAGCTGGAATATTAACACTATAGTAGAGCATATAAACACCAACACCTTCTAACAGTATGAAAACTACAGCTGATAGAAGGAATATAATATTCAATGACGAACAAAACACCAAGTTAGGCTTACCATCGGGCTTTCCTGCCTCAAAGGTTATAAAACGTTGTACAGCATTTGTCACCCCACCAGTAAAAACACTCACTAATCCAACAATACTTCCAACCACTCCATATACACCCATATCCTCAACACCGAGGTTTGCCAGCACCAATCTTGTAATCCATAGATTGAGCCACATGGTAAAGAGCATACGGACATATAACAGTAAACTGTTCTTTATGATTCTATTTTTATTATAATTACTTGACATAAAATGATTGACTTCCTTTTAAGTCTTTAATCTTCTTGTTTGCTTGTATGTATAATAATCACCACCAAGTAATGATTCTACTACAAGATTCTTATGAACACATTTTCGTTTTTTAAATTCCCTAGCTGGATTTCCACCAACTACAGACATTGATTCTACATCTTTAACCACAACACTTCCACTTGATACCACCCCTCCATATTGAATTTTCCGACAAGATGGAAGTATCATCACTCGTGTTGGAATCCAAACATAATCCTCTATGGTAAGACCATAATGCTTATGTTCCCACTCTTCAGAGTCAATATTATGAGACGTTGTGATAATCTCGGTTTCAGAACCTATAATCACATGATTACCTATTGTGACAGGATTACGCAAATCTATCTTGTCAGTTTGAATACTTACATGGTCTCCTATCTTTAAGTTAGAATTTGCAGCCTTTGCTAAAGACAAAGGCATTACTACATTCTCACCTATCGTTGCCCCTCTTTTACGTGCTATTCGTACAGCCCTATTATACCTAAAGTGCAACTTCCATCTAATGATTAAGCCTAAAATATAATGGAAAGTACTTCTTTCATTAATATTTTTTTCATAATTTGTCATGATTATAAAATTTCAAAATTTAGTATCTACAATAGAAATACACAATATAGCCAAAATTGTATTGCTCTGATTCTTGTTTTTGAAACATAAAACAGAGCAAATTGTTTAACCATTCAAACTCTCCTGATACCAATCGAAGAGCTTCTTCACACCATCCTCGATTTTTACCTTGTGAGTCCAGCCAAGGCTGTGAAGCTTATCTACAGAGATGAGCTTGCGCATGGTTCCATCTGGCTTGCTGGCATCAAACTCTACCTCACCTTCGAAACCTACGGCCTTTACTACAAGCTCTGAAAGCTCACGGATGGTAAGCTCCTTGCCGGTACCCACGTTGATGTGGCAGTTACGAATCTCACCGAGAGATGGGATGGCACCGCCACGGCCTTCAGAGTTGTTTCTATCCACAGCACCATCTACCTTGGCACCATAGAATACAGAGCTGTACTTCTCGATACCGATAATGTCCTTGAAATCTACATTCAGAAGCACGTGAACGCTGGCATCTGCCATATCCTCGCTCCAAAGGAACTCGCGCAATGGCTTACCTGTTCCCCAAAGCACCACCTTGTTGTCGTAGATGCCGTAGAACTCCAGTGCCTTCAGAATGCGCTCATGAGAGTTGCTTCCATCCACATTACCCTCGCCGATGATTTCGCGAAGCTTATCAGTAGGATTGATAGGACGCTTGTTCATATCTACCTCGATGCTGTGCCAGTCGCCATCGTGGATGAGCTTGGCAAGATAAATCTTGCGCATCATCGCAGGCATTACGTGGCTGTTCTCCAAATGGAAGTTATCGTTAGGACCATAGAGGTTGGTTGGCATCACAGCGATATAGTTGGTACCATACTGAAGGTTGTAGCTCTCGCACATCTTCAGTCCGGCAATCTTAGCGATGGCATATTCCTCGTTGGTATATTCCAAAGGAGAAGTAAGGAGAACGTCCTCACTCATTGGCTGCGGTGCATTCTTTGGATAGATGCAGGTAGAGCCCAGAAAGAGGAGCTTCTTCACGCCATGAGAATAAGCATTGCTGATTACGTTGCACTGCATCTTCATGTTCTGCATGATGAAGTCGGCACGATAGAGCGAATTCGCCATGATTCCGCCCACGAAGGCAGCAGCCAGAACCACTGCATCAGGCTTCTCCTCGTCAAAGAACT
>ERZ1026856.613-NODE-613-length-20823-cov-3.943374_pt1 | contig 20823 bp, 18 predicted proteins | sample MGYA00380158_ERZ1026856 | MGnify/ENA primary metagenome ERZ1026856 (study PRJEB33269, sample SAMEA4719794) | human gut metagenome | biome: human-associated habitat; feature: organic feature; material: feces | place: Cameroon | collected 2013-10 ...
AAGTGGAACTCTTTTTTCCCACCGGCACAGCCGGTGGTTCTCTTTTTAACAAAAGCGAACGCTCCTTCGGGCATGACCGAGGGAGCGTTCCGGCATATGACATATATCAATTAAGAATCACAGCTCGGGGTAGAGCGGGAAGCGGCGGCACAGCTCGAGCGTCTGCTCCTTCACCTCGCTGACTGCGGACTCGCCGTTTTCGACGAGCTTTGCGATCATCGAGCCGAGGGTGTGCATCTCCTCTTCCTTAAGTCCGCGCGTAGTCACGGCGGGCGTGCCGAAGCGGACGCCTGAGGCAAGCTTCACCGGCTGGGTGTCAAAGGGTATGGCGTTCTTGTTGGCGGTAATGTTGGCGCTGTCCAGAAGCTCCTGCATCTCGGCTCCGGTCTTGCCCTTACTCATCACGTCGGCAAGCATGAGATGATTGTCCGTGCCGCCGGAGACGAGGCGTATGCCGTGCGCTGCAAGCTCGTCCGCGAGCGCCGCGGCGTTTTTGACGACCTGCCTCTGGTAATCTCTGAACTCCGGCCGGAGCGCCTCTCCGAAGGCGACGGCCTTGGCGGCGATGATGTGCATGAGCGGGCCGCCCTGAGTGCCGGGAAAAACCGCGCTGTTTATCTTTTTGGCATACTCCTCGCGGCAGAGGATGAGCGCGCCGCGAGGGCCGCGCAGAGTCTTGTGCGTGGTGGTGGTGACAAAATCGGCATATGGCACGGGACTGGGATGTTCACCCGCCGCGACAAGTCCCGCGATGTGCGCCATGTCCACCATGAGGTACGCCCCCACGGAATCCGCGATCTCGCGCATGCGCTTAAAATCAATAAACCTCGGATAGGCACTCGCGCCGGCGATGATGAGCTTGGGTCTGTTGCGCTCCGCCGCCTCAAGCACCTTGTCGTAGTTGATGACCTCGGTCTCCGGCTCCACGCCGTAGAAGGTCGCGTTGAAGTACTTGCCGGAGATGGACGCCCTGGAGCCGTGGGTGAGGTGGCCGCCGTGGCTGAGATCCATGCCCATTATGGTGTCGCCCGGCTTGAGAACGGCGAGATACACCGCCATGTTCGCCTGCGAGCCGGAGTGAGGCTGCACGTTCGCGTGTTCCGCGCCGAAGAGCTTCTTTGCCCGCTCTATGGCCAGCGTCTCTATCTCGTCGACATACTCGCAGCCGCCGTAGTAGCGCGCTCCGGGGTAGCCCTCGGCATATTTATTGGTCAGGTGACTGCCCATAGCCTCCATAACGGCGCGGGAGACGAAGTTCTCCGACGCGATCACCTCCAGATGGTCACGCTGGCGCTGCAGCTCCCTCTCCATTGAGGCGTAGACCTCCGGATCCTGACGCAGGATAAGTTCATAACTCATGAGAGTTCCTCCTTTCAAGGGGAAAAGTATACGTTTAACCTCCTGTATATTACTATACGACGCGGGGCAATGTCAATCAGACATTTCCCGTCCGCCGGACATATCGCTTTTTTACATTGGTTGCAAAAAATTGCTTTGATTTTTTCTAATAATGCCAATCGACATTTGACTCTTTTTGGTATATAATCTGTACAAAGGAGGCGGTAGTGCCGTGAACATTCTTTTTTACGCCATAACGGCTGCGGCCGCATATTTCATCGGCTGCACAAATCCCGCGTGGGCTATCTCAAAACTCAAGGGAGTGGATATGCGCTCCGGCGGCTCCGGCAATCTCGGCACCTGCAACTCCGTCGTCATGCTCGGCTTTCGCTGGGGTGTGGTGGTGTGCCTGTACGACATGGGCAAGGCGGCGCTGGCCGTGGCGCTCGCGCGGCTCATCTTCCCGGAGCTTCGCTTTGCTGCGGAGATAGCCGGGGCTGCCTGCGTTCTGGGCCATATTTTCCCGTTCTATCTCAAATTCCGGGGCGGCAAGGGCTTTGCCTCGTACCTCGGCATGACGCTGGCGCTGGACTGGAAATTCGCCCTCGCGCTGCTGCTGGCCGTCGTGGTGATCACGGTGGTGACGGACTACATAGTGTTCGCCACGCTGACCACGGTCGTGACCGTGCCGGTTTACGCGGGGATATTCCGATTCGGCCTGCTCGCTGTTATCCCGCTCGTCATCGCGTCGCTGGTGATAATCTGGAAGCACAGGGAAAACTTCGTGCGGCTCAGGAACGGTACTGAGATACGTCTGCGCGCGGTCTTCGGCGGCAGGACGTAAAGACTCACAGCACAATAAAAAAGACTCTGAGAGTTCAGGAAACGGACCCTCGGAGTCTTTTTAATTATTAGCTTAAAGGCTGGCACGTCTATACGCAAAAACGGAGCACCGGTCCATCACCCGGCACTCCGTTTTTATCATTTTTTCTCGTGTCTGCCCTGGCGGCGCTCCCAGCGGCGGCGGCCGCGGACGCGGATAAATTCCTCAACGTCGTCCTTTGCCTTGGGCAGCAGGTTCTCGGTAAGCTCCTCGTGACCCTTGCGGCAGAGCCTGACGAGGACGATCACAACGCTCACGAGCGGCACGACGAGCAGTATCATCGCAAAGAGCAGCAGCTCCGCGCAGTAATACTCTACATACCTCGCGGCGTTTTCCCAATAGGGATACTCGATGCCGTTGTCCTGTATGGAGCGCTCGGCAAAGTTCCGCGCCACGCGCAGCAGCGCGGGCAGCCCGAAGCGGCTGGTGTTGTCGATGATGGCCTTGTCCTTACCCTTGAACAGCTCCTCCATGGCGGTGCGGGCAAAATTCTTCACCGGCTGGGGCATGACGACCTCGTAGCAGGTGATACCGGCCTCGGGGAAAAGCTCGCTGTAGGCGTCGTAGCTCATATACAGCCCCATGCCGTCGGAATAAGCGCGCTTGTCGGCAAAATCCTCCTCGCGGCGGATGACGCCCGCGACATAGAAGTTCTTATTGTTTATACTGAGACTCATGCCCTGAAGATCGGTGCCGCCGTAGAGCAGCCACGCGACCTCCTCGTCAAGCAGGACCCTGTCCTTCATAAGGTCGTGCTCGCCGATGTAGCTGCCGCTTAAGAGCGTTATGGGGTGAAAGTCAAAGTAGCTCCCGCCCACGGCCAGCGCGGAGACGTTGCCGCTGCCGTAGCCGCTGTATACGCTGACCTTTCCGTTGGTGCTCCACGCGTCGATGAGAAGCTCGGCGTCGTTGTTCACATCCAGCGCCGCCTTGTGCATTTTCTCCATGAGCTTGGTGCGGGTGGAGTAGACGTCGCTGATGGACATCTTTTCGTCGCGCGGGGAGAGGACTGTGGTCTGGGCATACGCCTGCTCGCTCTCGCCCTGCCAGCGTTCGGCCTCCTGCTGGCTGATAAGCTTTTTCGGCAGAAGATACATCAGCAGCAGGCAGCACAGAGCCGCGGCCGTCAGCAGTATGTTTACCGCAATTATCGCTATTCTCTTTTTGCTGCCTTTATGCTTCATATCACGAGTCGGCCATTCTGACCTGATCCTTATTGTTGATGACGGTATTGCTGGTGGTTATGACATAGTCGCTCCACGCGTTGAGGTCGCCGGTGACGGCGGAGTTCACGTCGTCGCTCGCAAGCACCTCGACCTTGACGCGCTTCGCGTAATAGCGGTTGCCGAGGGGGGAGTTCTTCGCCTCGATGGCGAGGACGAAGCTGCCGTTATTGTCCTTGCGGATGGCGCTGTTGGGAACGACAAGGTCGTAGTTCGCGCTCTTCTGGCCGACGGAGATGGTAAGCTCCGCGCCGGCGTTGACCTCGCCGCTGAGGTCGAATTCAAGTATCTTGCTGCCCTGGGGGTTCTTCGGGTCGGCCTTGATGGCGACGAGAGTGGCGATGACCTCGCGGCCCCAGTAGTAGTTGCTGACGGTGGCGGTGTCGCCGGTGTGGAGGCGGCGCGCCTGCTCACTGGTGACGGAGAAGCTGAGGGAATAGCCCTGGTCGGGTATCTCGATGGTACACATGACCTCGTCCTTGGGGACCTTGCTGCCGGCGGTGCAGCTTACGCTCTGAACGGTGCCGGCGACATTGGAGACGACCTGATTCTCGGCCCCGCCGGAAAGTTCCTCGATCTGCTTTTTCTTCTGGGCTATCTTATTGGCGATCTCGCCGAGGTTCACCGCCGAGACGGCGGCGCTGCGGTTGTTGGTCTCCATGAGTATCTCAAGCGAGGTCTGGAGACGCTCGAGATTCTTCTCGTTGGTCTCCTTATCGGTCTTGGCGGCCTTGTAGTTGGCGTACTCCTCGCCGCTGCCGGAGAGGGTGGCTTCGACGGCGTCGTAGGCCTTCTTGGCCTTGTCGTAGCGCTCGTCCGCCGCGCGGACCTTCTGGCCCAGCTCGTTATCGAGCGCGTCCCGCCGGTCCGTCGCGGTCTTGAGGGCGCTTTCGCAGTTTGCAAGCTCCGCGTCCGCCGCGAGCTTATTCTGCGTCGCCGTGTCGAGGTCGGCCCTTGCCTTGGCAATGTCCTCCTCGGTGGAGGCCGGGTTCTCGGTGACTGCCTTGAGCGCGGCCTCCTTCGCGGTCACGTCCGCCGCCGCCTGATCCGCCGCCGTTTTGGCGCTGTCTCTCGCGGCCTTAGCGTCCGTCACGGCCTTCTCGGCCTCGGTGAGCTTCCGGCGCTCCTCGCTGACCTCGTCCTTCGCGTTCTGGGCGTCGATAAGCTCCTTATCGACTGCGGCCACATACTCGGGGGAGATGTTGGTCTTTGCGATCATGACGGCGCGGGTCATTTTGACGCGGGTCTCGGACTCGGCAAGAGCCTGCTTTGCGTCCTCGATGGCCGCAAGCTCAGTCTCATAGTGGTAGACCGGGCTTGAAAGGGCGCTGGTCTGATACGAGACCTCGAGAGAGCGAAGCTCCTCCTGTGCTGCGGCAAGCTCCTCGCTGTCTCCGCTGCCGAGGACGAAAAGCACGTCGCCGGCGTTGACCTGCTGCCCGGCGCGGACCATGACGGAGCGGATCTCGCGGGTCTGCTTCGCCTTGACCTCGTAAAAGCCATTGGCGACGACGGTGCCGCTGCCCCTGACCTTGGCGGTGATGGTGCCGGAGTTGACCATCTGGGTGGCCACCTCGGGCAGGGCGATGTTCATGATGGTGTTGGAGAAGAACGTGAGTATGAGCAAAATAACAAGAAATACTATCGCCGCATTTTTGACCCATTCACGGTTTTTAGGTTTACTTTCCATATATCTTTCCTCGTTTCTCCGTCAGCCCTTGACGCTTCCGGAATTTGCGATGCCCTCTACCAGATATTCCTCGCCGTGGAGGAAGAGGAGGAGCGTAGGTATCATATATACTGTGGCCATTGCGAAGGCAAGGCCGATATCGCCGCTGTTGATGGACGAGAGGAACACCGAGAGCGGCTGCATGTCCGCGTCGTCAAGCAGGATAAGGGGCTGCTCGACCATGTTCCAGTAGTCGATGAACACAAGTATCGCTATGGAGTAGAGCGCCGAGCGGCACTCGGGCAGGCAGACCTTGGTGAAGATGTCCCACTCGGTCGCGCCGTCGACCTTGGCGGCCTCGATGACCGAATAGGGTATGCGGCGCATGAATTTCGTCAGCAGAAAGACGGAAAACGGGGCGAACACGCCCGGCAGGATTATCGCCCAGCGGGTGTTGAGTATCCCCAGCCATTTGCTGACAAGGTAGTTCGGCACGAGCGTGACCTGATAGGGCATGAGCATGAGGATGACGTAGAAGAAGAACAGTCCGCTCCTCAGCCGGCCGCGCCAGCGCGAAAAGCCGTAGGCCGCGAGCGACGCCACGCCCACCTCGAGTACGACTATGGGGACCACCAGTATTATGCTGTTCCACAGCTTCAGAAGGTACTCGGGGGATTTGATGAGGCCGTCGACATACTGCGAGAGCGTCACCTTGTCGGGGATGAACTTGAGGTTGACGGTCTTTGAGACGTAGCCGCCGGTCGTGGTGGCGAAGATCATGCCGTAGTTGGAGTTGATCTCCGACTCGGCCATGAAGGAGTTAGTGATGGTAAGCACGGTGGGCATGAGGAACAGCACCGCGAACACCGCGCAGAGGACGAACATCACGCCCCGGCTGAAATAGTGCTTGTTTCTCTTTCTTATCCCTTTTCTTTTTATCATCCCTCCACGTCCTTTCCGAACCAGTCCTCAACGGCGAAGAGGATCGCGATGATGATCACCATGACGATGGCCATCACGACCGCCGCGGCGGAGAGCTTCTGATAGTCGAGGGAGCGGAAGGTGTTGTTCATGAAGTGCTGGAGCATATAGAGCGTCTCATACGGGTAATCGCCGGTGAGAAGGTACACCTCGCGGAACACCTTGAAGGAATTGATGAGCGAGAGTATCGTGACGAACAGCACCGTGGGTGAAAGGTAACGGAGCTTTATCGCGAAGAACTTGTACAGCTCGCCCGCGCCCTCGACATCCGCCACCTCGAGCAGCTCCTTGGGGATGTTGGCAAGGCTCGCCATGAAAAGGATCATGTTGTAGCCGAGGTTCTTCCACAAAAACAGGAGTATGACCACGAACTGTGCATGGTCGCTCAAAAGCCAGTCGATCTTGTCCGCGCCGAAGAACATGAGAAATACGTTCACGGTGCCGTTATAGTTGAAAAGCACCTGCCAGATAAGCACGACCGAGGCCACAGGCACCATCATCGGGCTGAGGAAGAAGGTGCGGAATTCCGATTTCATCGGTATGCGGCTCTCAAGCATGAGCGCCAGCGCCAGCGCCAGCACCACGGCGAGCGGCACCGCTATCACCGAAAAGCTCAGCGTGTTCTTTGCCGCCAGGAGAAAGGCCGAATTCTGGAAGAGCTTCACGAAGTTGTCGAGAAAGACAAATTTCGCGGAGCTTACGCCGTCGATCACGGAGTAGTACACGACCACGCCGAAGGGGACGATGAAAAACGCCGTCACGCCCAGCACGCTGGGCGCGAGGAACATAAGGCCGCGTATTCTGTCGCGCGTCCGTTCATTCAGTTCTATGTTTTTTATTTTCATCTGGACACCCACAAAGTTTTGCGATTTTTTCAAGAGGATTTTACTACATATGGTAAGTTTTTTCAATATGACAAATAACTAATAATTCTTAATAATCCTTTAACGTCTTTGCGGCCGGAGGAAAACTTTAACAAGCGGAGAAAAGCCTTACGCGTTTTTATCTCCGGACATGAATATCGGGCGGCTGACGCCGCCCGATTAGTGTTTGCTTATCGCTGCTCGTTTATGTAGATGTTGACCTTGCTCTGGATGAGCCTCGCCACGTCGTCCACGGACTTCTGTCCCTGGAAGAACGCCTCGGCCTGCTCGACGACGATGTCATAAATACTGTCGTCGCTGGAGGAGAACTTGGTAGTGCTGGAAATAAGCTCGTAGATCCTGTCGGCCTGCTCCTGAGACAGCTCGTAGTAGTCGATGCGGTCGCCGCTCGCGAGGAAGTAGCTGCCGCGGGGTTCCTTGATCTTCTCGCCGTTCTCGTCAAGCTCGAACTTGGTGATGACCTGACCGTTCGCGTCGCTCTCGGTGGTCATTCTGTACTGGGGAGTCATGGCCTCCTTTTCCACCGCTCTGTAGGCCTTGAGGTTGGTGGGGATACCGGAGCGAGCCTCCGTCTGGTACTTCTCGGTGAAGAAGGTGCGGAGGAACTGCCACGCGCCCTCCTTGTCGGCGCAGGTGGTACTCATAGCAAAGCCGCTGTTGGCCGAGATCATGTTGCCGGTGCCGTTATCGGAGGGGAAGCCGATGTAGGTCGCGCCCAGCTCGCCGAACATCGCATCGTACATGCCCGCGTCGTTGAGGTTGTACAGGTACACGTTCATCAGCATTTCGCGGCCCTGGGAGACGAGGGTGTAGGGTTCGACGTCTTTGCCGTATTCAAAGTTGTTCCAGTCAAATTCCTTCTGGAAGAAGGCGGCGAACTTGAGCAGATCCTTGAAGCTGTCGCTGTCGAAGTTGCAGGTGCCGGTACTCCAGTCGCAGAAGGAGTCGATATCAAGGTTAAGGCCCTGACGCAGGGCATCGTATCTGGTGTAGTAGTACTCGAATATCTGGCAGTCCTCGGGCATGTTGGCATATGCCTCCCAAAGCTGGTCATAGGTCCAGCCCGGGGTGTCGCCCACGATGGAGGACGCGCCCATCACGGTGCTGAGGCCGAAGGAGGAGCAGGTCGCGCAGAGCTTGCCGTCCTGTTCGATGGCCTGAAGGATGTTGGGGAAGAAATCGTCGCGGCTGAGCTCCTTGTCGGAGTCAATGAACGGATAGAGATCCTCGAGTATGCCCTTGGCGGCATAGCGGTCATAGGGCAGGCCTTTGAGGTCGATGATGTCAGGCACGTTGCCGGCGAGTATCTCGGTGTTGAGCTTGGTGAGGCCGGCGGAATAGTCCTCGTCGGTATTGAATGCGGAGTAGTCCGTGACCTCTATGCGGCAGCTGTCGCTGCTGCGGTTGAATCTGATGATGACGTCGCGCAGATTGTAGTCGAGGTACTGGGTCGCGAGAGTGAGGGTCTGCTTCCGGGGCAGGGAGCTGGCGGGGACGCTGCTGATCTTGACGATCTCGCTGGTGCAGTTCTCGTAGTTCTTGTCCCAGACGTTGGTCACGCCGACGACGGTGCCGTCGGAGAGGACGCCGAAGCTGTTGAGGGCGTCGTTATTGACGTCGCAGTTGATCCAGTTGAAGAGGAGCTTGCTCTCCTTGGTCTTGCTGTCGTAGCCGAAGAAGTTTATGCCGTTGTTATAATAGAAGTCGTAGTCGCCCTTGCCGGAGATGGCGCCGTAGGCGTTCGAGGGCAGTTCGATCTTCTCGCTGAAGCCGCCGCTCTTGAGGTCGACGACGTTCGCGGTGGTGCCGCCGTTATTGCCCCAGGTGATGACCGCCGCGCGGCCGTCCGCGAGAGCTTCGACGCCCTCGGTATACTCGTCCATGTCGAAGCAGACGGTCATGTTGCCGTCGGCGTCAAAGCCGAGTACCTTGCTCTCGGACGCGAGGACATAGTTGCCTTCGCCGTCAGCGACAAGGCCGTAGGGCCAGAAGTAGGAGCCGTCGGTGGGAGAGGCGATCTCCTCGGGGATGAGGAGCATGAAGCTCTTCTTGATCTCGCCGGTCTTGGGCTCTACGAGGCGGATATAATACTCGCTGGTGCTTCTGTATTCCTGGTACCAGAGGTCGGAGTACTTCTCGGTCCCCTCGGGGGCGTCGCTCCAATACTCGTTGACGACCTCAAAGAGCATGATGTCGCCGCTGCTCGTAGCCTGCATGGAGCTTATGTAGCTGCTGTACTCGTGGTCGGTGTTCTTCTCGAGCGGCTTGAAGTTGGCGAGCTTCGTCACCTTGCCGGAGTAGTCCACGAAGTACATCACGGTCTCCCATATGGCGTACTGGTTCTCCCACTGGGGAGTCACGCCCTCGGGGATGTTCTGCCCTACCACTTCCTGAGTGCTGTAGTAGAAGCCCTCGTCGGTGAAGAGACCGTTGCCGCCGCCGATCCACTGGTTATTGGGATTGTCGATCTTGGTATAATCCGCGGCATACACATATTCCGGAGTCGCGGTATTGGCGGGGGGCTCCTTCTGTCCGTCGCCGTTGCCCTTATCACCGCAGCCGGCGAGCGAGAATGCCATTGCGGCGGCGAGCAGAAGTGCGGCGAGAGTTTTGATTTTTCTGTTCATTTATGATCCTCCAAGCATGAATTGTCTGAGCATGTACATTGTAACACATCAGTCTGTGAATGTCTCTTAAACTTTCTTAAAACAAACGCCGGGCCGCGTCCATACATGCTTAATCTTTCTTAAGTCCGGGAATTTCCGTATTGTAACGCCGGGAAAATATGTTAATATACAGAAGAGGTGATATATCATGGCAGTTCGCTCCAGTATTCTTATCGTAGACGACGATCCCGACATCAGAAAGGTCCTGAACCTCTTGCTCAATACGACCTATGACGTGGCCGAGGTGGAGGACGGCGCCTCCGCGATCGACTATATCCGCGAGCATCCGGAGACCGACCTTGTGCTGCTGGACGTGATGATGCCCGGTATGTCCGGTCTCGAGACCTGCAACGAGCTCAGACGCTATTCGAACGCGCCGGTGCTGTTCCTCACGGCAAAGTCCGCCGAGAGAGACAGGATAAGCGCCTACCGCAGCGGCGGAGACGACTTCCTCTCCAAGCCCTTCTCGCACGAGGAGCTTCTCGCGAAGGTCAGCTCCCTCCTGCGCCGCTACAGGGAGTACCGCGGCAAGCCCGACAGCGCCCTCGCCGTCGAGAATCTCGAGGTCGATTTTGAGAGCCGCACGGTGAAAAGCTCCGGCAGGACCGTCGCGCTCACCGACACCGAGTACGCCATACTCGAATATCTTCTGAAAAACCGCGGCACCACGGTCACCGCGCCCGCGCTCTACGAGGCTGTGTGGCAGGAGAAGTTCCTCCCCGGCTCCGGCAACACCGTGATGGTCCACGTTCTTAATCTTCGGCGGAAGATAGAGGATAACCCCTCCAGTCCCAAGATAGTCCGCACCATATGGGGAAAGGGATACCAGATTGATTGATAAGCCAAGGCCGCCCAGAACACTGGACGCCCAGATGATATACACTCTGATACTGGCGCTTGCGCTCGCGCTGGCGATGTTCTTCGCGGTATACGGCTCCGGCTGCTACGCGGTGCGGCACATATACATGAGCGAGGAAAACGTGGCCGCGCGCAAGACCGCCATATACAACCAGTTCAGCAGCTACGTCGCCGACTATAGGCTCAGCAGTCTGAACGGCGCGGAGCTTGCACTCTGGTCGGAGGATAATCCCGAGATCACCATACTCCTCTACCGCAATCAGAAGCTTTACTCGCGCATACGCGCCGGCATGACGGAAGCCGCATTCAATATGCTCCCCTCGGAGCGCACCTCGCTCGCCACGCTCTACGGCAAGCTCTATCCCGTGCGCTTTGCCGACGGAGTGATGCAGATAGCCATCGGCGACTACTCCGAAAATCTCAAATACACCGGCTGCCGCATAGTCGCGGTCTCCGCCGCGGCGCTGACGTTCCTTGTCATGATGCTCTGGTATGTGCGGCAGCTCACCCAGCGCATAGTCGTTCTCTCAAAGGAAGCGGTGGAGATAGGCGCGGGCGACCTTGAAAAGCCCATAACCGTCTCCGGCGGGGACGAGCTTGCGGAGCTTGCCGCCTCGGTCGACCTTATGCGCCGCTCCGTTATCGAGCGGATGGGCAGCGAGAGCCGCGCGTGGCAGGCGAACGCCGAGCTAATCACCGCCATATCCCACGATATCCGCACGCCGATGACCTCGCTCATCGGCTATCTTGGACTGCTGAACGAGGGTGGCTTTACTGACAGCGCGCAGGAAAAGCAGTTCGCGGCCTCCGCCTACGCAAAGGCCATGGATCTGAAGGACCTGACGGACGAGCTGTTCAAATATTTTCTCGTTTTCGGCAAATCCGGCGTGGAGATGGAGATCGAACCTTACGACGCGCGCCTTCTCACGGAGCAGTTTCTCGCCGAGGCTCAGTTCGATATCGCGGACTCCGGCTTTACTCTGGAGGTCAGGGATTTCGAGGGCGAGTGCAGCATTTCCGTCGACCCGCTGTATCTCAAGCGGGTGTTCGATAACCTCGTGTCCAACATAAAGAAATACGCCGATCCGTCGCACCCCGTCACCGCTGTGTGCAAGCTGGCCGACGGGAGCTTTTCCGTCTGTGTATCCAACGCCGTCAGCCGCTCCATGAACAAGGTGGAGAGTACGAAGATAGGCCTTCGCACCTGTGAAAGGATACTTGAGACCATGGGCGGGAAATTCAAGACCGACAACGCCGGCGACTGGTTCGCGGCGGAGCTTATCCTCCCCGCCGGCGCGCCGCTGGAGCAGAAGTAGTCCGCCGGGGCAACTGCGGGTTGCTTGCCCGATAAGGGCGCGTATGCTACAGTTGCCGCAAGGAGGTGTCTCATATGGATACTAAGGAAATTTTATATACTCTGCGGATGAAAAGCGGCATGTCGCAGGACGAGCTGGCCGAGAAGGTCTTTGTCACGCGTCAGGCGGTGTCCCGCTGGGAAAACGGTGAAACGGCCCCGGGAGTCGAGACTCTGAAGCTGCTCTCGAAGTTCTTTGACGTTTCCATCAACACTCTGCTCGGCTCGCCGAGAAAGCTCATATGCCAGTGCTGCGGAATGCCGCTCGACGACTCCACGCTCAGCCGGGAGCCTGACGGTGAATTCAACGAGGATTACTGCAAGTGGTGCTACGCGGACGGTGAGTTCACTTACTCCAGCAAGGAGCAGCTGATAGACTTCTGCGTGGCGCACATGGCGAGCGAGAGCTGGCCAGCCGAGCAGGTCCGCGCGCATATGGAGGCCATGGTGCCGAACCTCGCGCATTGGAAGAAATGAGCCGGCGGCAGTGTACGCCGCCTGACAGGGAAGCGCCATGAAAGCATACAGGAGATCAAATATTCCTATCGCCAAAACGCTGAGGAAAAATATGACGCCGTGGGAGAGAAAGCTGTGGTTTGATTTTCTGAGAAATTATCCAGTACGTTTCCAGCGTCAGAAAGCCATCGGCGACCATATCGTAGATTTCTACTGTGCAAAGGCGGGACTTGTCATTGAGCTTGACGGCGGAGGACACTATACTCCGGAGCAGGCAGAAAAGGATCTTCTCCGCACGCGTGAATTGGAGGCCATGGGACTGACCGTAGTACGGTTCTGCAATACCGAGATAGACCGAGGTTTTACCGGCGTGTGCGAATGCATTGACCGATCCGTTCAGATATCTCTCCCTCAGTCAGCTTCGCTGACAGCTCCCTCGTCAGAGGGAGCCGAAAATATCGCCCGGCGCAAAGTATAAGCTCCTGCCCGAGATCAAGTCTTGGGCAGGAGCTTTTCATTTCTCCCTGTCCCCGCGTCTCTGCCTCCCTCTGACGAGGGAGGTGGCAAGACCGCAGGTCTTGACGGAGGGAGAGATTTACGGTCCCCTCGCGCGAACGTTCCCGCTGCCGGCTTATAGGGCGTACAGTCGGCCTGCTTTGTCCGCCGCATTACCGGCACTTCTGAAACATTACCTTGCGCTTGAAAAAACAGCGGGCGGCTCCATAGCCGCCCACTGTATTATGCCGTTATATCCGCTTTTCAGCAGCCGCAGGCTCCGCCGCAGCCGCAGTCCTCTCCGTCCTCGTGATGGCAGCCGGAGCAGCCGCCGCATCCGCCGGAGCAGGAGCCGCCGTCGACGATGGGGAGCCGTCCCTCGATGAGCATGTCCGCCGCGGTGTCCGCGTCGCCGCAGTAGCCCGCGATGGGTACGATACCCATGGACAGCAGTTCCGCGCGGCCCTCCGCGCCGATATTGCCGACGATGACCGCGTCGACGCCGTTATCCTTCATGAGCTGCGCCATGGCCGCATGGCCGTGCCTGTCTCCGCACTCCACCAGCACCTTTCTGCAGCTCTCGACCTCCATGTCGGGGTAGTCGTAGAGCGCGAACATCTCCGCGTGGCCGAAATGCTCGAATATCTCTCCGTCCTTGTAGGCGACCGCTATCTTCATCGCTCACACTTCCTTTTCTATATAGTCGGCCAGCGGGGCGATATGTTCGCCGCTGACGGACTCGACCTCGCCGGCGTCCACCATGGCGGACACGACCGGGTCTATGGGCAGACGCACAAAATGCCCGATACCGAAGCTCTTCGCGACCTGCTCTACCTTGCTTTCGCCGAATATGGCGTGTTCCTTGCCGCAGTCGGGGCATTTGAAGTAGGACATGTTCTCGACTATGCCCAGCACGGGTACCTTCATGAGTCCGGCCATGTTCACGGCCTTCGCGACGATCATGCTGACAAGGTCCTGCGGGGTGGTGACGATGACTATGCCGTCCACGGGCAGGGACTGGAACACGGTGAGAGGCACGTCGCCCGTTCCGGGAGGCATATCGACGAACATATAGTCCACGTTATCCCACATAACGTCCGTCCAGAACTGCGTCACGGCTCCGGCGATGACGGGGCCGCGCCATACGACAGGCTCGGTCTCGTTCTCAAGAATGAGGTTGATGGACATTACCTGAAGCCCGGTGTGCGTGTAGACGGGGATGAGATACTCATGCGTCCCGGTGGCATGCTCGGTAATGCCGAAGGACTTGGGTATGGAGGGGCCGGTGATGTCGGCGTCCAGCACGGCGCAGTTGTGGCCGCGGCGCTGCATTTCGGAGGCAAGGAGGCTCGTGACGAGGGACTTGCCCACGCCGCCCTTGCCGCTGACGACGGCGATGACCTTCTTTACGCTCGCACCCTCGTGCAGAGGCTTTCTGAAATCCTCCTGACGGGAGGAGCAGTTCTGACCGCAGCTTGAGCAGTCGTGATTACATTCTTCGCTCATGATAATCGACCTTTCTGTGTTTCAAAAAATGCTGTGAACAGCCTTATTATACCCAAATAAACCGGGAAGTCAAATCACTTTGACAATATCCCGCTCCTGCGCACCGCGCGGACAAGGTACATTGCGGCAAAGCCGGTGAATACGCCCGTGACCATGCCCGAGACCACAAGGATGGGCGCGTAGGCCAGCACCCCGGGCGTTTTCACTATAAGCACGCAGCAGAGGAGCTGTCCGAGATTATGGCAGACGGCGGCTATCGCGCTCGTGACCCAAAGGCGCTTCTCGGGGATGACGGCGGTGAGTACGCACATGGCGGCATAGGCAAGAGCGCCGCCGGCGGCGCTGTAGATGAGCGTCGCGGGGCTTCCGACGAACATGGCGCTCATAATGACGCGCACAAGGAGGACGGCCCCCGCCTCGCGCCGGCCGAGAAGGAGCATTGCCGCGAGGGTGATGACGTTCGCAAGCCCGGGCTTTACCCCCGGGACAGGCACGAGCGTCGGCAGCTGCGCCTCTATGACGAACACCGTCAGCGCGACCGCCGTCAGCACCGCCATGAACGCGAGCCTTTTCGTCTTAGACATACAGCCCGCCTCCCTCGATCTCTATGATGAGCCGGTGGGGCATGCAGATTATGGGTATCCCCCCGCCGCTTATGGCTCCGCGCCGGACACAGACATGGTCGGGACAGTCCGCCTCGGTGATGGAGATCGCGCCCGGCTCGACATGTACGGTGTTTCGTCCCCAGCGGGTCTCGATCTCGATATCATAGCTCTCGCGCACCCTGGAGAGGTCGATACGGTCGTACTCCTCGCCGTCTATGCTTATGACCGCGACGGTCCCCCCGCCGGAGAGCGCGCGCACGGCAAAGACGCCGCAGCACAAAACTGCGACCGCGCCAAAGACGATGATCCAGATCTTAGCTTTCTTATCCATGGACCCATTTTAGTTTACTTATGCCCTGTTGTCAATGCCCACGGGTTTGTGCTATAATATAGAATTGATGTTATATGCAGAAAAGAGGTGACCTCCGTGGAGCTGTTCCGTCAGTACATGCTGACCGCGTCAAAATATATGCTCATCATACTCTCCCTCGCGATAATCGCGCGGTGCATACGCTCAATGCTCAGCGAGCGGTATGAGCCGGAGGTCTGGGCGTATCTTCGTATCGGGGGCAGGAACATCCCCGTGAACCACTGGGAAAACATCATCGGCCGGTCATACAGCTCCGACATACGCATACTGGAGGAGAACGTCAGCCGCGTCCACGCCGTCCTCTCGCGCAGCGACAACGGCATGTGGAAGATATACGATATTTTTTCAAAGGGCGGAGTATGGGTAAACGGCGTCAAGGTCGGCGGAAACGGCATAGTCGTCGAGAACAGCGACATTATAAACTTCGCCGGTACCTGCGTGCGCTTCATAAACATAAACACAGAAAAGCGCAGGAAGCTCGAGTCGTCGCGCACCGGCGCGGGGATAAGCGTCTCCCCCGCTGTGACGCTCATCGAGCTGACGCTCTTTCAGGGCGTGCTGGTCCTGCAGCACGTGATGAGCGCAAAGGCGGAATACCTCGCATCCATCGCCCTCGCCTTCGCGGCGCTCGCGGCGATGCAGTGGGTATGCTTTCTCGCCATGCGGATCATCGACCGGCGCGGCTTTGAGGTCGAGACTCTGGCATTCTATCTCACGTCGCTCGGCATGAGCGTCGCCGCCACCTCCACGCCGGAGGACATGTACAAGCAGATAGTCCTCACCGCCGCCGCGGTGGCGCTGTTTCTGATAAACGGGTGGTGGCTCCGCAATCTCAGGCGCACCGCCGCCATGCGCATACCCGTCGCGGTGCTGGCGCTCATGCTGCTGGCGCTCAACGCCGTTACCAGCGAGGCCGTATTCGGCGCGAAAAACTGGCTGAGCTTCGCGGGGTACTCTTTTCAGCCCTCAGAGTTCATAAAGGCCGCGTACATCTACGCCGGGGCCTCCACGCTCGACAGGCTCTACCGGCGGCAGAACCTCTTCAGCTTTATCCTCTTCTCCGGCGCGTGCGTGGCGGGGCTTGCGCTCATCGGCGACTTCGGCACGGCGCTGATATTCTTCGTCTCGTTTCTCGTGATATCCTTCATGCGCTCCGGGTCTATCGCGACGGTATTTCTGGCCGTCACGGGCGCGGGGATGGCCGGCTTTCTCGCCGTGAGCATAAAGCCGTACATAGCCAGACGCTTCGCCATATGGGGCCATGTGTGGGAGGACATCTACGACATGGGCTACCAGCAGTCGCGCGCCATGTCGGCGGCCGCCGCCGGCGGCTTTTTCGGCAAGGGCGCGGGCAGTGGATGGCTCCATCACATCACCGCTGCCAACACGGACATGGTGTTCGCCATGGTGTGCGAGGAGCTGGGTCTCATCATCTCGATATGCATGGTGCTGGCGCTGCTGACGCTCGCGATCTTCGCCGTGCGCACCGCCCGCAGCGGACGCTCGGCCTACTGCGCCATCGCGGCCTGCGCCACGGTGAGCATGCTGATGGTGCAGCTCGCGCTCAACGTATTCGGCTCGGTGGATATACTGCCCTTTACGGGCGTTACGTTCCCGTTCGTATCGCGCGGCGGCTCCTCGCTTCTGAGCTGCTGGATGCTCATGGCGTTCCTGAAGAGCGCCGACAACCGCCGCGGGGCGAGCTTTGCCGTGTCGCCGGTAAAGGAGATACAGGAATACTTCACCGAGGACCACCGGCGCTATGAGGAGCCTGAGGAAGAGGAGGAAGCGGATTGAAAAAGATCAGCTCAAGGGCAGTATCCGTCCTTCTCATCGCCGCGCTCGTCATCGGCGGGCTGGGGCTTTTTATCTCGCGCTATCTCACGGACGGGCGCAAATGGGCGCTCTCGTTCGCAAACGCCAACTCCGGCTCCTCCGGCGAGGTGTTCGACCGCAACGGCGTGACTCTCGCCCGCTTCGACGCGACGCAGAACGCCTTCTCTCCCGACTGGCTGACGCGCATATCCTGCTACCACGTCACCGGCGACTATTGGAACAGAACGGGTACGGGCGTACTGACCCGGTTCTGGAACGACATACTCGACTACAGCCCCTTTACCGGAACCACCCATGGGCAGGCGAAGAGCTTTACGCTAAACATAGATTCAAAGCTGAACATCGCGGCCTTTGAGGCGCTGGGCGCGAACCGCAAGGGCGCGGCGATGGTCGTCAACTACAGAACGGGCGAGCTTTTGTGCATGGTGTCCTCCCCCTCTGTCGACCCCGCCAGCGCGGACGCCGATCCTCCCGACGGGGCGTATTTCAACCGCGGTATATCTCTCTGCTTCGTCCCCGGCTCGGTGTTCAAGCTTGTGACCGCCGCCGCCGCGATAGAGACGGTGCCGAACATGTACGACCGCACATTTTTGTGCGAGGGCGTATACGAGATCGCCGGGGTGGAGATAAACTGCACGGGCGAGCATGGCACGCAGACCTTTGAGGAGGCCATGGCCAATTCCTGCAACTGCGCCTTTGCGCAGATAGCGGTGAAGATAGGTCACGAGAACATGATAAAATACGTCCGCGACTACGGCTTTCTCGACACGCACAGCATTGACGGCATAGGCACCGTGGCCGGCAGCTACCCCACGGAGTTTATCGGGGACCCGGAGCTTGCGTGGTCGTGCATAGGCCAGTCCACCGACATGATGTGTCCGTTTTCCATGCTGCGCTTCGTCTCCGCGGTGGCGAACGGCGGCATGCTCTGCGAGCCGAGGCTCATCCACAGCGAGGACGCGCCGGAGACCGTTCGTCTCGTAAACGCCGACACGGCCGACAAGCTCAGGCAGATGATGAGCTTCAACGTGAGCTATCACTACGGGCAGGAGAGCTTCCCCGGGCTGAGGCTCTGCGCCAAGACAGGCACGGCGGAGCTGGGCGACGGCACCTCCCACGCGTGGTTCACCGGCTTTCTCGACGACGAGGAACACCCATACGCCTTTGTGGTGCTGGTGGAGCGCGGCGGAGGCGGTCTTAGCGTCGCGGGAGAGGCCGCGAACAAGATCCTTCAGGCGGCGGTAAAAGAGACATAGCACACCAAGGAGCATACGATGATAGACATAGCGGTAAACCAACTTGTAAAATCCTTTGAAATAGGGAAAAACGTACTTGACGGGCTGAGCTTTACGGTCAACTCCGGCGAGCGCGTGGGCATACTCGGCCATAACGGCTGCGGCAAGACTACGCTTTTCCGCATACTCACGGGCGCGCTTGGCTATGACGAGGGCGAGGTGATGACCGCGCCGGGCAAGCGTATCGGCCTCATCTCCCAGATACCCGTCTACCCCGACGGCTGGACGACCGAGGACGTCCTGCGCCACGCCCACCGGGAGCTGTACCGCATAAGCGCGCGTATCGACGAGCTTGCGGGGAAAATGGAGCATGACCAGTCCCCCGCCCTTCTCGCGGAGTACGACAGGCTTCAGGACGACTTCCGGCGGCTCGGCGGCTACGACATGGAGACCGACATGAACCGCGTCGCAAACGGCCTCGACATCCCGGCCGCCATGCGCGCGCAGCCCTTTGACAGCCTCTCCGGCGGGGAAAAGACCCGCGTCAATCTCGCCCGCCTCATACTCGAAAACACGGACATCCTCCTGCTCGACGAGCCGACCAACCATCTCGACCTGCACGCGACGGAATGGCTCGAGGATTATCTCCTGCGCTTCAAGGGTACGGTGCTGGCCATCAGCCACGACCGCTTTTTCCTCGACAGGGTGGTCGAGCGCTGTATCGAGATAAACGATGGCAAGGCGGAGTTCTACAGCGGAAACTACAGCTTCTACGTTCAGGAGCGGCAGCACCGCTTTGAGGAAAAGCTGAAAAAATACGAAAAGGATCAGGCCAAGATAGAGCAGCTCACCCGCGCGGCGGAGCAGATGCACCTCTGGGCGTTCATGGGCAACGACAAGCTCCACAAGCGCGCCTTCTCCATGGAAAAGCGCATTGAGCGCCTCTCACACACCGAAAAGCCGTCTGAGCAGAAAAAGCTCAGCGTAAAATTCCGGCAGCGGGAATTCAGCGGCGACGAGGTGCTTGTCATCGAGGACGTATCGAAGTCCTTTGGGGACAGGAAGCTTTTCTCCGGTCTTGAGATGACCGTCACCGGCGGGGAGCGCATCGCCCTCATCGGTGATAACGGCACGGGAAAATCCACGCTCGTAAAGCTCATCATGGGCGAGGAGACGCCGGACAGCGGATATCTCTACCGCGGCCCAGCCGTGCGCACGGCGTATCTGCCGCAGATAGTCTCCTTCTCCTCCGACAGCCGCAGCGCGCTGGACACCATGCTCTACGACTGCAAGTGCCAGCCGCAGGATGCCCGTGACCGGCTGGGCGCCTTCGGCTTTCGAGGCGAGGACGTGATGACCCCCGTCGGCGCACTCTCCGGCGGCGAGCGCAGCCGTCTCAAGCTCTGCATGCTGATGGGCAGCGACATAAACTTTCTCATACTCGACGAGCCGACCAACCATCTTGACATAGCGAGCCGCGAATGGATGGAGGACGCGCTCTCGGACTACACGGAGACGCTGCTGTTCGTCTCCCACGACAGATATTTTATCGAAAAATTCGCGACCCGCGTCTGGGCGCTCGCGGACGGCACGATAACCGATTTTCGCGGCAGCTACACGGAATACTGCCGCTGGAAGGAGCGTCAGGCCGTATACGCACAGGCCGAAAAGGCCGCCCAGCGCGAGAAGAAGGGCAAGCCGCAGAAGGCGCAGAACAACGACAGAGCCATCGCAAAGCTCGAGCGCGAGATCGAAAAGCTGGAGGAACAGCTCGCCGAGCTTGACAGGCTCTGCGCGGAATATTCCAGCGACTATCAAAAGCTTATGGAGCTTGACGGGCAGAAGGCGGAGCTGAACGAGACGCTTTTGCCCATGTATGAAAGGTGGGAAGAACTCAACTCATGAAAAAACTCAGAACCATACCCGGCTGGGGGAAGCTCTGCGCCGTGCTGGGCGTCATCGCTTTCTTCTTCCGCTTCACGCTCAGGGGCTATGCCTACCTCGCCTACGCGCTGGTATTCATCGCGGCGCTCATTATCGCGTATCACTGCGTGGGCGCGGTGCTGTGGCGCGTTATCGTCATATTGGTGTGCATAGGCTTCGCGTATTTCTGCTTTGTCGAGAGCCTCATAATAGGCGCGGCAAGGACCGACCCTGAGCCGGGGCGCAAATATCTCATCGTCCTCGGCGCCGCCGTTTACGGCGACGTTCCCTCCCTCTCCCTGCAGAACCGGCTGGACGGGGCAATGGACTATCTTTTTGAATATCCCGACAGCATCGCCATCGTCAGCGGCGGTCAGGGCAAGGGCGAGAGTATCACCGAGGCGCAGTGCATGCGCGACTATCTGGTGGAGCATGGCTTTGACGAGAGCCGCATACTCATGGAGGACAAGTCGACCTCGACGCTTGAAAACCTCCGCTTTTCCTTCGACGTGATCCGCGGGCGCGGAGACGAGCCTGACGG
>ERZ1026856.615-NODE-615-length-20743-cov-7.932908_pt1 | contig 20743 bp, 20 predicted proteins | sample MGYA00380158_ERZ1026856 | MGnify/ENA primary metagenome ERZ1026856 (study PRJEB33269, sample SAMEA4719794) | human gut metagenome | biome: human-associated habitat; feature: organic feature; material: feces | place: Cameroon | collected 2013-10 ...
ATGTTATTCTAGCAAAGCATTACAATTAATTGAATATAGGTATAAATTGGAAACGCACAATCCTCCCGGATGATAACGAACAACACAGATTCATGTTTATTCATTATCAGAAGGAGGATTTTTTATGCCCAAAAATAAGTTTCAGGATGTTGTTTTCACTGCCATTATGGCAACTATCATGGTGTACGGAATGATCGTATACAATGTAGCTTTAAATACCGGAGGCGTTTCCGGTACTACCTTTCTGGCAGCTTTTCATGAAATGCCGATCATGGTTCCGATTGCGTTTGTACTGGAGTTTTTTGTAGTAGGAAAGCTCGCAAAAATGCTTGCATTTACAGTAATGAGACCGGATGACAGACCACAGTTTATCACTTATGCCATTTCTATTTGTATTTGCTGCATTATGTGTCCGGTTATGAGCCTGTTTGCCACATTATTATTTAAAGAAACAAAAACATTTGGTACATGGGTGCAGACATGGGGAATGAATTTCCCAATGGCGATTTTGTACCAAATGTTTTATTGTGGTCCTTTTGTAAGGCTGATTTTCCGGCTGCTTTTTCCACAGAAGAAAAGCAGTAAATAGTATTATTTATTCAATATCCGGTCAGCTCTGTAAACGGATAAATTAAATTTCCGGGGGCTCATATTTCCTGATTTTTTATGGGAAGCCTTCCTGAAATTTTCCAGGATTTGGTTATATGCTTCTCCATTTAATGGACCGTCTGCATCAAACACACCGGCTCGTTCCATAGCGGGAATTGCGTCCAGACTAAGATCACTTAAATAATAAGCATCCACATTTTCCCGCTGACAGTTATACGCTGCGGTGATCGCATCCGGTCTTGCCAGAGAGAACAGCAGGTAGCAGACGGTAACAGTTACTGTCATGAAAAAGAACAGTGGGAAACTGCTTTTGTAGATGGATATGACAACACCGGTCAGGCAGATGGCAAGTGTAAGAAGCGACACCAGTACAAAAATCCGTAAAAAGGTCAATTGGTAAGATGCAATGTACAAAAGCATCCGCATTGTACTGGAGGCGATCATAATATAAGTGCATCCACAGATAATGGTCAGGATCGTTTTAAGCACCTTATTTTCCCGATAATGCTTCTGGCAGAACAGGACAAGCACAAGATTGATCAGGCAGACAAACAGGAGCTGGAAAAAGCCTTGTCTGGCATATGCTGCATAGGTGTAACCGTCAGGTAACTTCATGTTACCGATAAACAAATAAGCAATCTGAATGATACTGAAGCACAGATAGATCACCGTTAAAATAGAGGAAAAAGTAATGGCAATGATCGGTTCCATTGTCTTTTTATTTTCCATGACAGGGTTTACATCCTGAAAAGCAAGCTCGATCAGGATACAATAAGAAGAAAACATACCAAAACAGATGGTAAATACAATTGCAAAAATCGTACCAAAGTCAATGTTTTCAAAAAGGCCGGAAAACAGGCGGTCTGAAAAGGAACGGAATACGACATCCGCACTTAACAGTAAGGAGCAGACAACCAAAAGCAAAGGGATTGCGATCAAAATGCCTAAAAAAACATAATAAATCTTGGTGTTTTTTCTTTTCCGGTGTTCTTTTAAATACTGCTGCAGGCTCTTAAACGGATAGTTGAATCGGCCGACGGAGCAGATAATTGTCCGGGAAAGTGCGCTGCAGAATTTGGAAAAATCCCATTCCTTTGTATCGTAAAAATGGCGCAGCAAAAAGCAGAAGAATAAAAGTATAATACCTACATAATTTAAAAAGGCAAGAACCACACTGTCTGTCAGCATATTGGAAAGTCCTAAAAGGCAGATGGAAATAATAAAAAACCATTTCTTATTGTCTGTTTTGACAGAGAGCTTTTTAAAACAGAATAGTACATAACCGATCGTGGCGGCGCAAAGTAAGACAGAGGTAACTGCCATAAAATTCTGGTAAATACAAAAACAGAAAAACAAACCGTATAAAATACTGCCAACGCCGAAGGCAGAGAAATTGTCCACCACAGCTCTTACAAGTAGTGGTTCTTCTTTTTTGTAAGTTACAGGACTCATATTGGGAGATAGCTCAGTATTATTTGTGTCCTGTTTATTTTGATCCGCAGTATAATTTTCCGGATCCTGCTGATTCTGATTTGTAATATTCATTTTACTTCCCTTCTTTCTTACTTATTTTCGGTACTGTTTTCATCCGGCTCATACGCTAAAATATCGCCGGGCTGACAATCGAGAGCTCTGCAGATCGCATCAAGAGTCTGCAGGCGGATTGCCTTTGCCTTATTATTCTTTAAAACGGACAGGTTTGCCATTGTAATATCTACTTCTTTGGATAATTCAGTCAGGCCCTTTTTTCGTTTCGCCATCATGACATCCAGATTGATAATGATTGCCATCGTATATTTCCTCGTCTTTCTTTTCTAAATGATAGAATGCTTCCGAATTGGTTGATCAGATCGTCAGATCATTTTCTTCTTTGTAGCTGACAGCGCGGTCAAATACACCGGCGAGTACTTTACTGAACAGTCCTGCGATCACAAAAACGAGAATAATGATCAAAATAGCAGGTGTTAAGTAAAGAAACAGGCGGAAAGCTGTCAAAAGTGCGATCAGAAAGCTGTATGTACCCATTTTATGCAGGCTTTTCACATTTTCCCTGACAAAACAGTTGTCCGCAAGAACCGTATCAAACATTTTCCGTAATTCTCCGATCAGCAAAATTGCCAGAACGCCGGACAGGAAAAAGATCACGACAAGCGGCCAGTAGTAGATAACAAACAGATCGTTGTAGGATCCGTACCATTTGAATGTAAATGGCAGTGTCAGGCATACAAGCATGCCCGCAAAATACATAAAATCCAATAGAAATTTTGTAATTTTAGTCAATTTCAGATTCATGGTAATTCCTCATCTTTCTTTCCTTGATTTATCCAGATCATAATACAAGATCATATGAATGTCAATAATAAATTATCGACTTACGATAAATTATTATTGTAAAACTATAACCAAAATTCCCGGAAGTATATCCCATTACTTTCGGGAATTTTTATGGATACAGGTTATTTTCTGCCACTTACCTGCGTATTTCGACCGCTTACTGAAAAGGCATTTACATTTATTTTAGATACCGTATAATGACAACAACAGGAGGTGGTCAGGTGAAGATACGAGTGGAAATAGATCCGGAAGCACCGGAAGAAGAAATCGTGCTCCATTGCAGGGAGCTGACACCGGAGGTCGTGAAGCTTCAGCAGTTGTTGGCGAAGCAGATCAAAAGCACCGGTCAGATCATATTGTATCAAAACGACACCGAGTATTATCTGGAAACAGACAGAATCCTGTTTTTTGAAACGGAAGGCTCGCAGGTGCTGGCGCATACGGAAACGGAAATATTTGAAGCAAGGAAAAAGCTGTATGAGCTGGAGGATATGCTGGGATCGGATTTTCTGCGGATCTCCAAGTCCGCGATCGTAAATCTGAACCGGATTTATGCGATCCGGCGGAATCTGGCAGCGTCCTCGGAGATTTCTTTTCAGGGAACGCACAAACAGATTTATGTTTCAAGAGCATACATAAAAGTATTAAAGGAAAGATTAGAAGAAAAGAGGTTGGAAAGATGAAAAAAACAAGCAGAATATTTTGGGGACTTGGATTTATCACAGCAGCGGTATTTCTGGTATTGAGCCAGATGCATCTGATCACAGCACAGATCAGTGTATGGAGCGCATTGATCGGTATTTTATGCGTGGCACTCCTTGTCAGCAGCATTGCAGACAGAAGCTTTGGCGGGATCTTCTTCTCTCTGGGCCTTGCCTGGCTGACATTTGCCGAAGTGCTGGGGTTTCCCAAAGTCGGTTTTTGGAATGTGGTGATCATCGTTGTATTTATGACGATCGGATTCAATTTTTTGTTTCCGCATAAGCACAGAAGCCATAAAGATCAGGATGATCCACATGCAAGGAGATCAGATTACACAAAGTATCAGAAGGTAACTGAGGAAGAAGGAGACGGTTTTGTGGAATGCTCCAATTCTTTTGGTGAGACAACAAAATATGTTAATATGTCGGATTTAAAACGTGGACATTTTCAGAATTCTTTTGGGGAAATGAAGGTGTATCTGGATCAGGCACATATGGCAGGGGACAGCGTGACGATCGAAGTATCCAACAGTTTCGGGCAGCTTACTTTATTTATACCGAAAGAGTGGAATGTAGTGCAGAAGGTCAGCGTATTTGCAGCAAGTGTAGATGAAAAACGTTGTGGAGATTCCAATGGGCCGATCTGCTATCTGAAGGGAAGTGTCAGCTTCGGAGAGATTGAAATTGTATATGTATGATCATTCTTCTTTTTTCTTCCTATAACACATTCTATATTCTATTTCGCCGAGATCCTCGTGCGGAAGAGAGCGGAGCTTCTGGAAATTACGGTTTTCGTAAAAACAGACAGCTCCGTAATTTTTTTCAAAAACATCCAGCTCAATGAAGTCATAGTATTGCAGGACATAGGCGATCAGCTTTGTTCCGACACCAAGCCCGCGGTAATCCTTATGGACAAAAAGCCCTTCAATATAGCCTTCATCCACACCAATAAAACCGACGATCAGACCGTTTATCTCATATACATAAACTTCTGATTTCGGAATCAGCCTGGAAACATAGCCAAAGCTCCTGTCCCAGTAGGAGATAGGAATAAAGTCATGCACCTCACAGTTACAATCGTACCAGATCTGCATGACTTTCTTTAAGTCCATATCGTAAAATTTCCGAATGATATCCATATAATCAATCCCCCAATCGATTATAGTCTGCCATATTTCTCATATTGTAAAAATTCCGCTTTATAAAAAATCGGAGTGACAAGATTCGAACTTGCGACCTCCGCCTCCCTAAGACGGCGCTCTAACCAAACTGAGCCACACCCCGAAAATCAACAGTTGAAAAACCGTATCAATACTGTACCATCATATATGCAATTCTCTAAAAACGCAAGAGAAAATTATATATTCTTTATATATTTCAGCATCTACAATATGATATAATATAATGACACCATAGAAAGACAAGCGACAAATGTCATGCATCAAAGATGCATGATGTAGCCCCGGCTCATCGTCGCAGACGATTATGCATGAGCCGGGGTTCACGAAAGGCAGCATTTGTTTTTCTGGCGTCATTAACGAGCAAACAGTCTGCGAAGCAGACAGAGAGCACCGGAGGTGCGGGTTTGCGAGTAAATCCGAAGGAGAAAATTTACAATAGAAAAGAATAAAAAGGAAATCAAGATGAAACAAGGCATACTTTTTGATTTAGACGGAACATTATGGGACAGCGCGCAGGCTGTCGTAGACTCCTGGAATGAGATCATCGAAACCTTACCGGACTTTCATAAGCTGATCACGAATGAAGACATGTGTCAGCTTATGGGTAAGACAATGGATGATATTGCATATACTTACTTTAATACAGTCAGCAAAGAAAGGGCACTTGAGATCCTGCAGATCTGTATGGATCATGAAAACGCATATATTGAGCAGCATGGCGGTGTTTTATTTCCGGGGTTGGAAGAGGTGCTGAAGGAGTTGTCGGAAAAATATGACCTCTTTATCGTCAGCAACTGCCAGCTTGGCTATATCGAAGCCTTCCTGTCATACCATAAGCTTGGAAAATACTTTAAAGATACGGAATGCTATGGACGCACGAAGCGCTGCAAGGGAGATTCGATTGCGATCCTTCTGGGCAGACAGGATCTGGAGCAGGCAGTTTATGTGGGAGATATTGAAGGCGATTTCATTTCCGCTACACAGGCGGGCCTTCCATTTATTCACGCAGCGTACGGTTTTGGCAAAGTACCGCAGGCAGTTTACGCGATCCGGTCCGTACAGGAGCTTCCTGCCATGGCACAAACGGTATTTGTAAAGAAAGACATCCGTGCTTTTCTGCATACACAGAAGCTGATCACAGATGGTGCATTTGGTACGTATTTCAGCAGCATCTGCCAGAACGGCATTTTCCCGGAGCGTGCCAATACACAGGCGCCTGCACTGGTAAAACAGGTGCACGAGGCTTACCTTTCAGCCGGCGCACAGCTGATCCGTACGAATACATTTGCAGCGAATACGAAAACGCTGGATATGGGACTGGATGAGGTGCTGGAAACGATAGAAGCGGGCTTTACGATCGCCAAAGAGGCAGCAGAGCCTTACAGACAAAAGCATCCGGTCTTTCTGGCGGGTGATATCGGACCGATCCCCGGTGGCAGACAGGAGCAGGAAGAGCAGATCACAGAGGAATATTTACAGATCGCGCGGAAATTTGTGGCACTTGGAGCAGATCTTCTGGTATTTGAGACATTCCCGAATCCGGATCAGATCCTGCCTGTGATCCGGCAGATCCGCAAGGAATCACCGATCTTTATTCTGGTGCAGTTTGCGGTCAATCAGCTTGGCTACAGTGTGGCGGGCATCAGCGCAAGAAGCCTGCTTGAGGAAGCCGGGCAGGTTACGGAGATCGATGCGGCGGGCTTAAACTGTGGCGTCGGTCCGGGGCATATGTATAATATCATCAAGCAGGTAAGCAGCCTGAGCGGTAAATATTTATCCGTGCTTCCAAATGCAAGTTATCCGAAGGTCGTACAGGACAGGCTCGTATTTCTGGAAAATATGGATTATTTTGCGGACAAGATGGTGGAGATCGCAGATCTCGGTGCTTCTATCATTGGTGGCTGCTGCGGTACCAATCCGGACTACATCAGAAGGCTGGTAAAAGAACTCGGAGAAAAGCATCTGCGGGCAGAAAAGCCGTCTCCGGTGCATATTACCGTAAAGGAAAGGACAGAGCAGGCAGAGGATCACAGCTTTTATGCGGGAAAAAGCGGAAAGCTGATCGCAGTCGAGCTTTCACCGCCGCCTTCTGCGAACGATCAGAAGCTGTTAGAAGCAGCACATCTGCTTTCTGCCATGCATGTAGATACAGTCACTTTCCCGGATTCCCCATCCGGGCGGACAAGAGCGGACTCCATTTTAATGGCGGCAAAGGTAGCGCGGGAAACAGATCTTTGTGTTATGCCGCATATCTGCTGCAGGGACAAAAACGCGATCGCGATCCGTTCGCAGCTTCTGGGCGCATATTTAAGCGATATAAGAAATGCACTGGTGATCACGGGAGATCCTGTGCCAAGTATGGCAAGAGAAGATGTCAGAAGTGTGTTTAATTTCGATTCTGTCGGTCTTATGAAGCTGGTTCAGGAGATGAACAGGGAGGAATTTGCATCCGATCCGTTTTTTGTAGGTGGTGCGATCAACCAGAACAGGCTCAGACTTGATGTAGAGATCAACCGTGTGAAACGGAAAATGGAACATGGAGCAACTTTTTTCATGACACAGCCTGTTTTTACAAAAGAGGAGATTGATAAGATCCGACGTATCAAGGAAGAGACAGGTGCGCGGATCCTCTGTGGTATTATGCCGCTTGTCAGCCGAAAAAATGCGCTGTTCATCAAAAATGAGATGACAGGCATGTGTGTGACGGATGAGATCGTGGCACGTTTTGCGGATGGCATGAGCCGCAGTGAGGGAGAAGCGGCCGGCTGCGCAATTGCAAGGGAAATGATGGCACTTGCGGCAGATTTTGCAGATGGTTATTACTTCTCGATTCCGTTTAACAGGGTATATTTATTACATGATATGACAGGAGTTATCAATGAGTCAGGAAAAGAAAAATGATGGATTTATCATGCAGGCCGGTATTCTGGCGATCACCGGTATTTTAGTCCGTGTCATTGGAATCTTATACCGTGCGCCGCTTACAGGCATCATAGGGGATGAAGGAAACGGCTATTATACAAGTGCATACAATATATATACGATCATTCTGCTGATCTCATCTTACAGCATTCCTTCTGCAATCTCCAAGGTGATCGCACAGCGGCTGGCACTTCGCGAATATCGGAATGCCCATAAGATCTTCCGCTGTTCGATCCTGTATGTGTTTATTGTGGGCGGAGTTGCCAGTCTGGTTGCATTTTTTGCTGCGCCCTGGCTTGTGGAGACGAATTCCACGATCGTACTTCGTGTGTTTGCGCCGACTATCTTTTTATCCGGTTTTTTAGGTGTACTTCGCGGCTATTTCCAGGCGCATCGGACAATGCTGCAGACATCCTTTTCCCAGATCATCGAGCAGATCTTAAATGCAGTGGTCAGTCTTGGAGCCGCCTATCTGCTGATCAAAACTGTTTCCGGAAAGGATGAAACAACGCAGGCGATCTACGGAGCCATGGGAAGTGCCATGGGTACGGGCAGCGGTGTTTTGATCGCACTTCTTTTTATGTGGCTTGTGTACAAGCTGAACCAGAAGTTTATCCTGCGCAGGGCAGACCGTGACAGAAATCATATGGAACTGAGCTACTCCCAGATATTCAGCATTATTTTCAGCATGGTAACACCGTTTATCCTGAGTACATTTATTTACAATTTTTCCACCTCATTAAACCAGACTGTTTACACAAAGATCATGAAATATGTGCTTGGCATTACGGAAAAAGAGATTGCGACCAATTATGGTGTGTTCGGAGGAAAAGCAGTTGTCATAGCCAATATTCCGATCGCAATCGCATCTGCGATGTCTTCTGCCATGATCCCAAGCATTTCCGGCTCTTATGCGCAGGGAGACCTGAAAAAGGCGCGTCATCAGGTGGCAGCGGCAATTAAAACAACCATGCTGATCTCCATTCCGTGTGCAGCAGGTTTATTTGCACTGGCACAGCCTGTTACACAGCTATTATTTCCGCAGAGATCTTCCCTTGCACTGGCATCTTCCCTGCTTCGGGCGATCAGTGTCACAGTTGTCTTTTATGCGCTGTCTACATTGACAAATGCGGTATTACAGGGAATCGGAAAAGTCAATGTTCCGGTCATTAATGCGGCGCTTGCTCTTGTTGTGCAGACGGTTGTTTTAGTACCGCTTCTGCTGTTTACAAAGCTTTCCTTATATGCACTGGCGATTGCGATGATCACATATTCGCTGCTGATGTGTGTACTCAATAATATAGCGGTCAGAAAGTCCCTGCATTACAAGCAGGAATGGCTGCGTACTTTTGTGGTCCCGGGGCTTGCTTCCCTGATCATGGGCGTTCTGGCATATCTGATCTATCAGGGCATCTATATGCTGCTGAAGATCAACGTGGTTGCACTTTGCGTTGCGATCTTAGTTGCGGTTTTTGTATACTTTGCGCTTGTGATCTGGGCAGGCGGGCTGACGAAGGATGAGATCCTGAACATGCCAAAAGGAGCGACTCTGGTCCGCATTTTACAGAAAATAAAATTACTGTAATAAATGTCATGAACCATGTCACATATTTGCGGAGCTTGTCACATATTTGCGGAGCAAATGTGCGACTAAAATGTGCGACTAAAATGTGCGACCAAATAACCTGTGAAACAGGTTATAGTATGTAATGAGATAAATTTTAAGAAGTCGTAGGAGGATAAAAATGAAAAAAAGAACCTTGATCCTATGTGGACTGCTTCTTTCCATCAGCCTGCTGACAGGCTGTCAGACGCAGGAAGCAGCGACAGCAGATAAGACGCAGGAGGCTTCCGATATTTCTGCGGAGGATACACAGGAGGAAGACGGACAGGCGTCTGATACAGATACGACAGATGATGAGACGGAAATCGCAGAGCCGGAGGATGATGCGTCATCCGCTGCTCAGGAAAATGTATCCGCTAAAGCAGCATCCTTTGAGATTTCCTTTGAAAAAGAAACGGGCGAGATGAAATCAGACGATGGCTCGATTTCCTATCTGCAGTATGAATTCAATATGCCAAAGGTAACCAGTGCGGATAATCCGGAAGCAGCAGAGCAGATCAACAGCTATTTTGTACAGCGTCAGGAAGAGCTGATGGCAGATTGTAACGAATATTACGAGTGGGCAAAAGAGGATTATCAGATCAGAGTGGATGTTGCGAAGGAAAACGGAACGGAGGGACCGACGGAAGATACCTTTGGCTATTATAGTAGTTGTGATTACACGATAATGCGGCAGGACGATACAGTGATCAGTTTTCAGGAGCAGTCCTCAACCTATACAGGGGGTGCACATGGTAACAATATAGTGGCAGGTGTTACCTTTGATGCCAAAACAGGGCAGAGGATCCAGCTTGCCGATCTGATGGAAAATGAAGAAGACGGAAAAGCTGAGGTTGATCAGATCCTGCTTGAGAAAGCGCAGGAGATGCAGGAAAAATCCATGCAGGAAGACGGATATGGTATCTTCTTTGAAGAATATGAAACGTATATTCCGGATGTGCTGACAGAGGATTCCTGGTATCTGACAGAAGATGGCATGACGATCGTATCGAATGAATATCTGCTTGCGCCCTATGCAGCAGGTGCAACCTATTTTGATCTGCCTTATGAGACCTGTGACTTTATAAAGGAAGTGTATCGGAAATGAGCGAAAATATCTATGCAGTCAGAACGAATCAGCTGAGAAGCAGGATGCAGCAGGAAGATCTGCGTGCATATCTGATCCCGATGAATGATTTTCACGGTTCGGAATATATTGGCGAATATTTTAAAACGATCGCGTGGTTTAGCGGATTTACAGGATCTGCTGCCACGCTTCTTGTGACTGAATCGGAAAGCCTTTTATGGACAGACGGCAGATACTTTCTGCAGGCAGAGGAGCAGCTTGCGGGAACGGGTATCCGTTTAATGAAAATGGGAGAAGCTGATGTTCCGACGGGAACTGCATATATTGCCGGCTATTTACAAGAATGTAAGCAGGCAGGAAAAACGCTGCGGATCGGCTTTGATGGCAGGATCGTCAGTGCTGCTTATGTGGAAACGCTGCAGCAGGAAATTGAAAAATCGTGTGGCCAGAAGGCGCAGATAGAGGACGGAAAGGATCTGGCAGGTGAGATCTGGGGCGCAGAAAGACCTGCACTTTCCAAAGAGCCGATCTGGGAGCTTCCGCTTTCCTATGCCGGGGCAGGCAGAGACATCAAACTGAAGGCTGCACAGATCAAGATGCAGGAGCAGGGCGTTGATTACCTGATCCTGACTTCGCTGGATGAGATCGCCTGGATCATGAACCTGCGCGGAAATGATATTGCCTATAATCCGGTCTTTCTTTCTTATCTGGTGCTTTCGGGGGCAAGAGCAACCTTATATGTCCGTAACAGGGAATCCTTACCGGTATTTGAGGAGGCAGTCGATGTCAGGACATATGAGGACTTTTATCAGGATCTTAAATCGTTTCCGGCGGGAAGCAGGATCTGGCTGGATGCAGATACGGTAAATTACAAAATTGTAAGTCTTCTGGACGGCAAATATAAGATTATGACCGCTAAGAGCCCGATCGCATTGGAAAAGGCAGTGAAAAATCATACGGAAATAGAAAATGAAAGACTGGCGCACATCCGGGACGGCGTTGCGGTAACACGTTTTATCCGCTGGCTGAAGACAGAGGTCAGAACCGGGAAGGAAGAGGCTACAGAGCTTTCCGCGGCAGAAAAGCTGGAAGGCTACAGGAAGCAGATGCCCCATTATCTGGGACAGAGCTTTGCGCCGATCATAGCCTATGGCAGTCACGGTGCTATCGTGCATTATGAGCCGACAGAAGGAACGGATATCCCGCTTGGGAATGAAAGTTTTCTTCTGGCAGATACGGGCGGGCATTATCTGGAGGGAACGACAGATATTACAAGGACAATTGTCATGGGACCGGTCACAAAATTGCAAAAGCAGCATTATACCGCGGTACTTATGGGTAACTTACGTCTGATGGATGCAAAATTCCGTTACGGACTGAGCGGAGCACATCTGGATTATCTGGCGAGAGAGCCCTTATACAGAATGGGGCTGGATTTCAAGCATGGAACGGGACATGGTGTCGGTTATCTGCTGAATGTGCATGAAGGTCCGAATGCGATCCGAAGCCGCGTGGCGGAGGAGGGCGTATTCAAGCAGGGAATGATCACCTCCGATGAACCGGGGCTTTATATAGAAGGTGCGTATGGGATCCGTCTGGAAAACCTGATCCTGTGCGTGCATGCGGAAAAGACAGAATACGGACAGTTTATGCAGTTTGAGCCGCTTACATTTGTACCTTTTGATCCGGAGGCGGTCGACCTGGAAATGTTGACCGGGCGGGATAAAGAGTTGTTTGAAGGTTACCAGAAACAGGTATATGAAACACTGGCACCTTATTTAACAGAAGAAGAAAAGCAGTGGCTTTTACGGGAAACAAGGAATTTGTGATGCAAAAGGAGGAAAATGCATGAAAACAGGCAATATCTTGGTCATAGACGATGATGCGGAGATCCGTGAGATCGTACAGGTACTTCTTTCGAGTGAAGGATACACGGTAGAAACCGTGGCAGACGGAATGCAGGCATTGACAATGCTGACGGAAAAAACATTTTTACCGGATGTGATCATTCTGGATATCATGATGCCCGATATGGACGGATACAGTGTCTGCAAACAGATCCGTGAGATCTCGCAGGTTCCGGTCCTGTTTCTGACAGCGAAGAACAGAGAGACCGATCTGGTGGAGGGCTTTCTGGCAGGCGGCGACGATTATATGCAGAAGCCGTTTTCTTACACAGAGCTGATCGCCAGAGTGGGCGGTCTGATGCGCAGATACAGACAATATGGCGGGCAGTCTGATCCGCAGAAGGAAAAGCAGGTCTTTATCAGCGATCTCGTCATCGACAAGGATCAGGTTTCCGTGACGAAAAACGGTAAAAACGTGGAGCTCACAAATACAGAATATGGTATTTTACTGCTGCTTTCCGAAAACAAGGGTAAGGTATTCTCCCTGCAGGAGATTTATGAAGCAGTCTGGAAGGATACTTTTCTACCTTCTGCAAGCAACACAGTCATGGTGCATATCAGAAATCTGCGGGAAAAACTCAAGCAGGAAGAAGGACAGGGCGAGCTGATCAAGAATAAGTGGGGAAGAGGCTACTATATTGAGTAAGGAAAAGAAGCAAAAAGAAATCTATACCTCTGTATTTAAGACAAAGCTCTGGAAAAAGCTGTCTCTCTGCTGTATGGGGGCAGCAACGGGTTCTGTTTTGCTGCTTGCGCTGCTTTTCTTTGGCAGCAGGAGCATTATTTATCGTCATATGGAAAACAGGAATGTACAGCAGACGCAGAAGGATCAGGTCATGGCGGAGCTGCAGGCTTTTGTTTCCCAGCGGGGACTTTCCACGATCAACAAAAAGGAGATCCTGCAGTGGGAAAAGAAAAAGGGCGTGACAATTTCCTTTTTGGGCACAAAAGATACGATCCGTGAGCTTGAAACACTGCAGGAAAAATATAACAATTCCGTCATTTCGATTTACCAAAGACCGCAGGAGATACAGCCGTACGAGGTGCGTTTCAAGGATGCGGTTGTCCTGTGCAAACCGGTTCTCGACAGAATGACAGAACGGTATACGACGGCCGCACTTGTTATTTCTGTGCTGATCTCGACGTTATTTTTTATCTTTCTGCTGATGCTGTGTATGAAAAAAAGATTATCTTATGTGGTAGATCTGCGGGATGATCTGCGCCTGCTTGAAGCGGGAGATCTGGATCACGAGGTCACAGTAAGCGGAAATGATGAACTGTCGCAGATCGGAGAGGGCATCAATAATCTGCGGCGGAATGTACTGCATAAGATCCAGACAGAGAGAGATGCCATTACGGCAAACCATGAGCTGATCACGGCGATGTCGCATGATCTGCGGACACCTCTGACAAAGCAGATCGGTTATCTGGAGATTTTGTACCGGCGCAAATTTACACAGGAAGAGGAACTGTTTGATTATATCCAGAAGGCGAGAAGCAATGCATTTATCATGAAGGATACAACAGACAAGCTGTTCCGGTATTTCCTTGCATTTGGCGGGCAGCAGCAGGAAGCGCAGCAGTCCGAGGTAGATGGCAAAGCGTTGCTGAATTCCGTCTTGAAGGAACAGATCGCCTATATCAACAGCCAGGGCTTTGTTGTTTCTTTTTCACCGATTACAGAAGCTTTCCGCATGCTGATCAATCCGGAGGAATTTGCCAGAATTTTTGACAATATATTCCATAATCTGCGCAAATACGGAGATAATACGGTTCCTGTCAATATCAGCTATACACTGCAGCCGGGAGAGCTGCTTTTAATGGTACAGAACGGTATCAGACAGGATACCTCCAAGGTGGAAAGCACGAAGATCGGGCTGAAAATTGTGGAAAAGATTATGAAATCCATGGGTGGAAGTGTAGAAGTCATGAATGATGGACAGTATTTTATCATTCAGCTGGTTTTTAAAATTGATTATGCATAAAGTCTATTAGTACAAGGAGAACGGTATGAAAGAATATATGATGGCACTCGATCAGGGTACGACAAGCTCCAGATGTATTCTGTTTGATAAAATGGGGAATATCCGTGCAAAAGCACAGAAGGAATTTGCACAGATCTATCCGCAGGAGGGCTGGGTAGAGCACAATCCGAAGGATATCTGGTCTTCCCAGTATTCGGTCATGACGGAAGCACTGACAATGCTGGGTGAGGATGAGTGTATTGCCGGTATCGGGATCACGAACCAGCGTGAGACAACGATCGTCTGGAATAAGCAGACAGGCGAGCCCGTCTACAATGCCATTGTCTGGCAGTGCAGAAGAACGGCAAAGGAGATCGACCGCCTAAAGGAAGAAGAGCCGGCGCTTTCTGCCTATATCATGGAAAAGACAGGGCTTCTGCCGGATCCGTATTTTTCCGCTTCCAAGATTGCATGGATCCTCGATCATGTCGAAAATGCAAGACAGGAAGCAGACGCCGGAAATCTGCTGTTTGGAACGGTTGATACATGGCTGATCTGGAATCTGACCAGAGGAAAAGTACATGTGACAGATTATACAAATGCATCCAGGACGATGCTGTTTGATATTCATGCGCTGTGCTGGGATCAGAAAATACTGGATTATTTCCGGATCCCCGCTTCCATGCTTCCTCAGGTAAAGCCGAGCAGCCATGTTTATGGTTATGCAAATCTGGGTTCTCTGGGAGAAAGTATTCCGATCGCCGGTGCAGCGGGCGACCAGCAGGCAGCGCTGTTCGGGCAATGCTGTTTTACACAGGGCGAGGTAAAAAATACATACGGAACGGGCTGTTTTATGCTGATGCATACAGGTGACAGGGCTGTGAAGTCACGAGCAGGGCTTTTGACAACGATCGCCGCATCCGCGGACGGAACAGCAGAATATGCACTCGAAGGCAGTGTTTTTGTGGCAGGTGCTGCGATCCAGTGGCTCAGGGACGGAATGCATCTGATCGAGCAGGCGCCGCAGACACAGAAGATCTGCGAATCGGTAGAAGATACCGCAGGCACGATGATCGTTCCTGCTTTCACGGGAATGGGAGCGCCTTATTGGAATCCATATGCCAGAGGTATGGTAACGGGACTGACGAGAGGCTGTCAGAAAGAGCACTTTATACGTGCTATTATGGAGTCAATCGCATTCCAGACGATGGATGTGCTTACTGCCATGCGTGCGGATGCGGAGCTTTCCCTGCTGAAGCTGAAGGTGGACGGCGGTGCAAGTGCCAATGATTTTCTGATGCAGTTTCAGGCAGATCTGCTTGGTGTGGATGTGCAGCGTCCGCGTTGTATTGAGACAACCGCACTTGGTGCGGCTTATCTGGCAGGACTGGCAGTCGGTTACTGGAGGGATACGGAAGAAATCAAAGAAAACTGGCAGCTTGACCGGGTGTTTACCGCTTCCATGCCACAGGAAAAGAGACAGGAGCTTGTCAGAAGCTGGAAGCGTGCGGTAGATTGCGCGCTCTATTATGCGAAATGGGAGGAAGAACATGATTGATTCTTCAAAAATATCACTGAACTTTATCAAAAAACTGGAATATACGGGTGGTTATCAGGGAATGCGCTATATGCTGCGGAAAGAAAGCAGGGACGAAGACACGGTACTGACCGCGTATGCATGGCCGGAGCCGTTCTGCTTTTCCAAAACAGCACCGGAGAAAAAGATACAAAAAGAATTCCCCCTTACCCCGGAGGGCAAGGAGGAAGCTGTCAGCTGGTTAAATGAAATATATCAGTTAGAGTTTGCATAATTACCGACATTTCTGCCTGCATCTGTTCCGATCAGGTTCAGTGCCTTCTGCGTCAGGTGAAGACCATCTCCTTGCAGATAAGCAGCAGAAAGTGTTGCGGCTTTCGCAGAACCCATCGTAAAGGAACTGCTGCTTTTACAAAGACGTGTCTGTGCATTTCGTATTCTTGTATAGCCGTTGGCTATTTCCGGATCATTATAGTATTTTGGAAGACCGATGATGAAGCACTGCTCCATCTTGGTCTTCTTTTTTATTTTCTGATACATGGATTTCAGGTTGGAAGTATGTTGTTTTGCGGACATACCGGCAAATGCATCGTTTTCCCCCTGCATCCATATCAGATACGTATGCCTGACAGTCAGCCCCTTTTTCTGTGCGAGCTTTTTTGCCGCATTGACTCTGGTGACCACGGACTTATATCGGAAATCCGCCCAGGAAACAGAGCCGGTTCCGACTGCGGAAGCGGGAACGGCGATCACGGGCGTCTTTGTCTTCTGATAATAGGCATTGACAAAGGCTGTCACCATAGAACCCCTGGCATAATCATAGTTTTGGAGATTTTCATCATCCTGTCCTCTGCCAAAAGGTTCTTTCAGATCAGAAAATTTGTTTTTTGCAGTTACATAATTGTATGCATAGCCTGCATGATCCTTGAGCTTTGGTGCCAGGGCTGTATTTCCGACACCTGTCATATTGCTCTGCCCTGCAAAGACGATAATGTCAACCTTATCCCTTACAGTTACAGTGCGGGTTATTCTTTTCTTACCTGATTTTGCAGTGATCACAGCTTTTCCGCCGCTTTTTGCCTTCATGCGCCCGGTTTTCTGATTGACACGGACGACAGACGGAGCGGAAGAGGTATAGGTATAACCGCTGCCTGCAGAAAAGGTGGCTGTTTCCCCTTTCAGCAAAGTCATGCTTTTCCCTGCGGCGTTGACAGATAAAGAAGGACAGATCAGCAGGACCAGTCCCAGAAAAAGAAAGAAAACACCATATTTACGTTTCATAAAGTCCCCCAATTATAACACGTTATTTATGCAGTTTTAATTTCCAAATACCCAACAAGATTCTTCTGATCGAAGCTGTCTAAAATACCCATGGTCGGATCGTAATAGGTACCGTCATAGCAGAGCAGATAATGGCTGTAGCGTCCCATCTTTTCCATTAAGATCGCACATTTCGGAAGTGTGACCTCTGCCCCCTGTGTATAGTAGATCACATTTTCATGCTGCAGCCCGAGATAATCGAGCGTGTCGACCATTTTGCCCATGCTTGCCTGCCAGTCTCTGCAGTGCATGATCTCACAGGCTTCATCAAGTGTAACCCCTGCCAGCATGGCGATACAGGTCTGTCCGCATAAACCGTCGTTTGGCTGTGTGATCAGCTTTACGGAATCGATCTTTCGGATCGGCTGTGCAGCGGAATAAGGAGAATCGCCGCGGTAATGCGGGCTGCGGTTTAAGATTTCAAAGACAACCGGGAATTCTTCGTCCATATGTCCTTCTGCCTGCTGCTCTGTCACCGGAATGGTGTAATAGCCCTTGCCGAGCGGTGTCAGATTACATTCCCAGGAAAGCCCCATGGCATTGACGGAGATCATAAGGACACCCTGGCTGTCGCAGACCTCCCATACATTAAACGGTATATTTATTTTCAGTTCTCCGTTTTCGGATAAAATTTGACCACTGAAGTGGAATTTCATGTTCTAAACCTCCTGTATAATATCTTCACTCCGTTTTGCGGCAGAAAACTGCCATTCTTTCGAGAGTGTATTTAGTAATATGATAGCATACGCCGCTTTGCCGGAAAAGAGATAAAGTGGGATTTTCTTGTACTTTTTGACAAGCAATCATAGAATGTATATAATTTGAAGAGCTGGCTGATTGCAAATATTATGTGATATCGTGCAGAAGATAGAGGTATGACAAAAAAGAAAACAGAGGATACAAAATGAAAACAAAAGTACTGGTACTGGATATTGACGGAACACTGACAAATTCCAAGAAGGAGATCACGCCGGAAACAAAGCGCGGCATTATCCATATTATGGAGCGCGGACATAAAGTGATCCTTGCATCGGGCAGACCGACACCGGGCATGCGCCGCTATGCGGATGAGCTGGAGCTGGCTGCTTACGGCGGTTATCTGCTTTCCTTTAACGGAGGCAGGATCATCAACTGTAAAACCGGTGAGATCGTATACCAGCGTACCCTTCCGCCGCATGTCATTTCCGGGCTTTACCAATATGCCTGCAAACATGATATGGGTATCATTACCTATATGGGGGATGATATTCTGGTCGGCAGAAGAATGGATGAATATATTGAGCTGGAATCGCGGATCAACGCGATGCCATGCAAGGCTGTCAAAAACTTTGCGGCTTACGGCGAATATAACCTGAATAAATGCCTGATGACTGCAGAACCGGAGGCGGCTGCACGCCATGTGGAAAAGCTGAATGAGCTGTATGGCGACATTTTGAGCATTTACCGTTCAGAGCCTTTCTTTATCGAAGTAATGCCTAAGAACGTAGATAAAGCCACCTCACTTGACCGCATGCTCGAGACAGTGGGACTGACAAGAGAAGATGCGATCTGCTGCGGAGATGGCTTCAATGATATTTCGATGATAAAATACGCAGGTGTCGGTGTTGCCATGGCAAATGCACAGGAAGAAGTCAAGAAATCAGCCGATTTTATTACAGATTCCAATGACGAGGATGGCATTGTCAAGGTTATTGACACGTTTGTGCTGAATCAGGAGAATGCGTAATTTTTAAAAACCGATACATTGGCACAGATACTAAAATACCCGACAGGATCCAGAGGATCGGTTCACAGATGCAGACGGCGAGGTAGCCCATGCGCGGTACGAGTACAAATACGATGATGGCTTTGCCGGATAATTCAATGACGCTGGCGATCACGGGAATGATCTTCTGTCCGAGTCCCTGCAGAGTTGAGCGGAAAAAGCAGAGAATACAGAGGAATGCGTAAAACGGTACGTTGATCCGCAGGTATTTTACGGCAGTTCCGATGACGAAGGTATCGGAATCCGTGATCATGCGGACAAGCGCTGCACCACCGAAATACAATAAGAAAAATGCAACAAGCGACCAGACGAATCCGAGGATGGTCGCTGATTTTATGCCTGCACGGACTCTTTCCGGTTTTCCGGCGCCTGTATTCTGGCTGGTAAAGGTAACCAGAGAAGCAGCCAGCGTGGAAATCGGCAGAATGGAGAAGGAGAAGATCTTACGGGCAGCAGTATGTGCGGCTATGATCTCCGTACCAAGGGAGTTGATACCACTCTGCAGGATAATGGATCCGATATCAACGATCGAATACATGAGAGCCATTCCGGCGCCTGAGGTCAGAAGATCCGTAACAGTCTTTCCGTTCCATTTGAAATGCTCCGGCCTGATATGCATATACGGAATTTTCCGGATGACATAGACAAGGCAGACGATCACGGAAATGAGCTGGGCGATGACGGTTGCAATGCTTGCACCGCGGATGCCAAGTCCAAGCCCCTTAATGCAGAACAGGTCAAGCCCCAGATTTAAGGTGGAGGAGATCGTAAGTGCGATCAGCGGAAAAACACTGTCTCCGAGGGCGCGCAGCATATTGCTGATCAGGTTATAAGCAGCAGTTACGATCAGGCCGAGGAAGATCACCTGGATATAAGCAATGGAATCTTCCATGATATCCGCAGGGGTATGTAAAACGGTCAGAAGCGGTCTGATAAAGATAAGCCCCAAAACGGTCATGGTAATTGTGATCAGAAACATCAAAATGATACTTTTTGCGATCGTTTCTTTGATCCTGTTTTCATCTTTGGCACCAAATGCATTGGCAGTCAGAATGGAAAACCCGATACAAAATCCATTGATCATGCTGAACAGCAGAGAGACGATGGCAGTCGTGGAACCGACCGCAGCCAGTTCGGAAATACCGAGTGTCCGTCCTACAATGATCGTATCGCCTAGATTATAAAATTGCTGCAGGATATTTCCCAGAAGAATGGGAAGAGAAAATAATAATAGTAGTTTTGTCGGATTACCTTTTGTTAATTCCTTCATGACAGCTCCCAGGAACCTTACTTAATCGTTTAACAGAGGTTCTTTTTTTTTACGAGCTTTTTAATCCGAAGCCATTCTTGCACAAAAGATCAGAAATGTCAAACAGAAAATCACGGATTATATACAGAAATTTCCAAATCTGCACACAAAAGGCCGATATGATCCGGATAGTTTATTTTGTGCTGAAATGACCACTTTATAAAAATTAAGAGGAGGTTCCCATGGAGGAGAAAAAGAAATTCAGGAAAAAGGAGAACACAAAATGGAGAATACAAAATCACACACACCGGTAGCACTCAGGAAGCAGATAGGTGGCACAATGTATGTTGTGAGAGTGCATTTCAATGAGGATGCAAAGGAAATCATGAAGGACAAGATAAAGAGACTGATTGAGAATGATGTCAGGGGAACGCAACATACTGCATAGGTAAAAAAGCATGCAGAAAAATTGTATATTTCGTGATATAATCGGTGTGTTCGATGAGAGCGAAAATTTGAATTTTACGCACTATTAACTTTTGGATATAAAGTGCCGATATTACA
>ERZ1026856.617-NODE-617-length-20688-cov-9.081132_pt1 | contig 20688 bp, 18 predicted proteins | sample MGYA00380158_ERZ1026856 | MGnify/ENA primary metagenome ERZ1026856 (study PRJEB33269, sample SAMEA4719794) | human gut metagenome | biome: human-associated habitat; feature: organic feature; material: feces | place: Cameroon | collected 2013-10 ...
GTTTCAGCCTCTGAGAAATTATTCAAACTCTTTTTCGGGTTCGATTTTTCTTGTGAAAATAGTAATTTTTCATGCAAAAATCGTATCATTTTGATACTATTTCATATATTGTTTATACGGTTGTATTTCTGGTGTACCCAAATTGTACCCAACACCTTTTCAAAACTATTTTGAAGTATTTCTCTGCAAAATTAGAGGTATTATTTAACCATTCTTGTCTTGATGAATCAATCATATCCCGGACTTCTTCGTGCCTCAAAAATAAGACTGCATATGTATAGGATTCCCATCTTGGTCGGTATAATTATTAATTATCCCTATCAACAAATCAAATTGGCACAAATCATCTCTTACATCATTATTCTGTCTAAAACCATCAATAATCTCCGTAAGAGTTGTTCCCTTTCCTCCACTTTGAATTGCAGAATTTACCCTCTTCACTTTCCAACCAAAAGGCTCAAACCTTTTATACTTTACTATATCACTTCTGAATTCAAATAGTGGTGTCCCTGGCTTTGCATCCCATGCAATAATCAGCCACATTATTGCATTGTACAACTGCTTAGCCGTTGGGTTCCATGTTTCTTGCGCTCGCCTACCACCAGTTCCATCACCTCTATGTTCTCCGTCATTACCACCATCTCCATGCAAAGGATTAAACAATGGTAAACCTTCGTGATTCAGCAACTTAAGAAAATCTCTTGAAGCTCCCATTCCACACTGAATAACTTCTTTTTTTCCATTAACTTTATGCACTGCTTCAAAAATATAGTAGTCTTTCTCAATAGTAGCTCCCGCGTCACTATGTTTTGTTTGACCTGCCAATAACTGAATGTGCGCCACGGGTTCAACATTATAGTTTTGAACAATCCACTGTCTTTTTTCTGTGCTTCTACACTCCATAAACTCACGTATAATCCAATCATCTTAGATGGTGATTGGATTTTTCCTTTCTCCCAGTTAGCACTGGGTATTTATTCCCATCTCTGATATATTTTGAAAAGGCACTGTGGATCTGTACCTATATTATTACAGCTTTGACTGGTACGAGGTGACTCAGACCACAGCTTTTCGTCTATTACTGTTAATCAGTTTGTTAACGCATCGACGTTTCTATTTACGTGATTACACAGCCGAATTCTCTGTGGAAGACAGCAGTGCTCAAAATATTTATCAGGAGGTATAAACCTATGTCAATGTACTTTATTGGAATTGATATTTCCAAGTACAAACATGATTGCTGCATCATTTCTGCAGCTGATCAAAAAGTAGTTTCTAAAGTCACTGTTAAAAACAACAAAGCCGGCTTTGATGAACTACTCACCATCATTAACTCTCTATCTAATCCTGAGAACATAAGAATAGGGTTTGAATCAACTGCCCATTATGCTCTCAATCTTGAACTCTTCCTTGAAAGTTCTCTCCTAACCTTCATGGAAGTAAATCCTGTGCTGATCAGTGAATACAAGAAATCAAAGACACTTAGGCGTACAAAAACCGACTCTGTTGACTGCGAATCAATAGCTCGTTGGTTAATGACTGTTGAGTACAAGCCCCATTCAAAAGGATTTTACCACGCTTACTCTTTAAAGTCATTAACTCGTTTACGGGATAAACTCGCAGACAGGCCGACACTTCATGTGAGCTTCCAGAAATTTTGCAACTAAAGCTCATCTAGCGAGCTTGTTTTGCTATCTCTGGATGTTCACACATATAGTTCTTCTATCTGCAGTTCCTTGGACTGGTTAATCAGGAAATGTTTCATTTTCTTCCTTTCATCTTTTCCTTATCTGCATGAAAATCCAAGTATGAAGCATCTGGATAAGAATACTCCCCACGATAGTTGGAAGCGTTATATATTGGAAACTGTACTGGATGGTAAGCCTGAGACTTCGGAGCATCGTCCTGCGTATAAATATACATAGAATGATAGTCCCATACCACTAGCTCATCTCTCTCATCTCCTGTCAAATTCAGTGACTCACAACACAGAACTGGATGCCCATCATCTGGAAATTCGACTGCACGGATACCTTTGCCACTTATCAAGCCGCCCTTTTGCGCGTCCGCATTCGTCAAGATCAATTCCGTACCATCTCCATCCCAGTTTACAGGAGCCAGAATGTTACCATTCATCTCATTTTCCATCTCCCAGATTTGATTTCCGTAACAATCATAAAGAAAGATCACACCCTGATGTCCCCAGAAGTTAGTAACCACGATCTCTCTTCCTTCCAGCTCCGGACAATAGTTCGCGATGGACACACGCTGTGCATGACCGATCATATCTCTTGCAACGATATGTCCATAAAAATCGCCGATAAAGAATCCCTCTGTACCTGAAACGCAAGCGAAATGGCCTTCATCGTTACCTGGCATCCATTTTCCTGCTACGATCTCGTCTGTGTGGTCATCTGAAATCGGATAACTCCACAGTAGCTGGCCATCACTGTCTAACAATCTATATCCCACCAGCAGTTCATCTTTCCCATCTCCATCAATGTCGATTGGAAGAGGACAATGACCAGTGTTCGTTGGGCTCTTATATTTCCACATGACATTCAGATTTTCGTCCAGAGCATAAATCCGACAGTAACGGTCTTTGATCAGAATATCAGCTGGTTTCTCTTTACCACGGAAGTTGCAAATACGAATGCCATCTGGGTTAATCCGCTCAAAAGCATATATCTGGTATGGGACACCTATCAAATCCGAGTCTTCATCATCCGATAATGGTGTTTTGGCAGATTTTTTGATATTTCCTGTCTCACCATCCAGAATTCGAATCTCGAAGTCCCATCCAACGATCACTTCGTCTTTTCCATCTCCATCGATATCGTAGACCTGAAATGGCATATCTGCAGATACTTTGCCAAGCTTTTCTGCTTGATCCGAAGGCTCTCCCAACTGCCACAATACGTTACCCTCTAAATCGATCGCCGTCATACAACTGATAAACCCATATGCATCACGGCTAACTCTCTTCTGCATCTGTGCCAGAACCACATACCACTCATCCGTACCAGTCAGATGACCGAAACGAATCTGACGACTGGTTCCAAAATTTTTCAGATCAATTTTTTTCCAAAGTTTCATCTTTGGATGTTTGTTCATTTCTTCATTTTCTGCTTCTTTTGCTGCAAGTTCTGCCGCTTCAATTTCATGCTTCGTTTTCTCAGATACACATACCTTAAAATCTGCAAATCTAGATGGGCAATCTGCCGTAATAGCAACCTTTCCGCCTCTTGCTACCAGATCATCCTCTACGCAAAACAATTCCTGGTCATCAACGTAAAGTTTAGCAGTACGATCATCACAATCCACTTTCAAACGATATTCCTGGTCACAATTATGAGAAAAAGAGGCTTTTTTCAAGACCTGAATTTCTTCTTTATGGCGATAAGCTACTGCTGCTGTATCTTTTCCTTCAAGATAAAATACCAGCGTATCAATACTGTGATTCATACTAAACGCCAGTCCTGCCATACCCTTTTGAGAAAGACGTCGGAGAGAAACCGACACCTCATAATTCTTCCACTGGTGTTTTCCCGTTTCTAGTGTTGGAAACATCCGATGAGGACGATTTTTCTCGATGCGCATGGACTCCATGAAATGTCTTCCATCTCGCTCTGTAATCAACCAGGTTGGTCCGGTTCCGTTATAAGTATAATTACAAACCATATCTACCCAGTTGCCATGGTAACCATCCTCTACCACATATTGGTATTCTCCCATAGCTGTATGGTCTTTGTCATACGGAAACTCTCCGATAGGAAAATCTTTAAAATCTTCACTGCTCAACACAACATTTTTCATTGTATATTCCCCCTTCTCTTGAATTAAATCTATTTTCACCCTTTCCCAGTAAATAGGCCCACTCTCTAAGCCATATTGGATTTGAGTATGTGAACTGTCTTATTTAGCAATCTACTTCTGCTGTAAAAACGCCCTGAAACTCGTTGAACTTTGTTTCTTCTGTTTTCCGCATAAGAAGCGTCAGGGTTCCATCTTCCGCAAACACAAGTTTAAAATGGATCGAAGCAACAGATTCATCAATCAGCTGGCAGCATACGTAAAATGTATCTCTACTATACCAGGCGCCAGATGAAGCGCATAACTGATGATACTCTGGGAACATCCCGACCAGATTATGTCCTATACCAAATGCAATCTGATGAATCCCGCGCTCATTTTCATATTCCAGAACACCACTCTGATTCGTCTTCAAAGTTAAGCGCATCCGATAAAATCCTTCTTTGTTTACATGGAATTTGTAATCTTTTCCATTTATTAACTCAGCTACATTCTCGCCACCACAGTCTTCAAGAGTGGGAAGTGCCAGGTGCTCACATTTCACTTTCCATGCCTTTTGGTCTGTTTCTTCTAATTCTTTAAGTGGCTGATCAGATAGCTGCTCGAAGATTTCTGTCTGGATCAGATCCAAAATCATATCACTTCCATTGGGAATTCCTTGCGTATCCGCAGTCAGTGTAATTACCATATCCTGCTCTGGAAAGCACATTGTATCCTGGCTTCCCATACCAATCATGGCGAAACCATCACCTGGCATTTTCCAGAATTGGAATCCATAACCCCAGTCTCGTAAAGAACTCATGACCGTCGGAGTCTGAAATCCAAGCGCCTGATCTAAATATTCTTTCGGATAAATCTGTCTACCAGTCTCTTTTCCATAATCATCCGGATCCTTTCCTTCGTTTAGTAGCATCAAACCTACTTTTAACATATCCGTTGGTTTTGCCATTAAACCAGAACCGCCCATGGAAACACCGAATGGGTCTTCCATGATGTAGCTTTCTTCCGAAAAGCCAATCTGTCTAAGAACTCGGTCCTTTAAGAAATCCAGTAATTTCTGTCCCGTCAGCTTTTCAACCAGAGCACATAAAGTATGAGATGCAGACGTGTCATACATAAAGATCTGTCCCGGACGATGAGTCGGTAACGTCTGAAAAAAGCTTCTGACCCAGTTTTCTGTGGTGCTGGTCTTATTATACGTAGTCATATTGTGACAGGTTTCCATCCGCAGCATGTTTTTGATCGTCATCTCTTCCAGCCACGGATGCACTCTTCCCGGAAGATACTCCGGGAAATACTGGCATATTTTATCATCCAGATGAATCACCCCGTCCGAAACTAAAATCCCTATAGCAAGAGATACATAGCTCTTCGTCTCCGAAAACATCCGATGCAATGTATCTTTTCCATACGGCTGATAATAAGCTTCCAGCACCATATATCCATGTCTGGCAATCAAAATACTATGCACCGGTATTTTCTGTGCTTTTAATTTATCAACAAAGCGCTCTAAAGCTTTGCTTGGAATTCCCTGTTTTTCTGGTGTGCTGGTTTTCATTTGTTTATACTCCTGTCTTAGAAACTTCAAATATCTTCTGGCACATCTACTAAGAAAAGATTATCATGCCATTCATCCGTATCTGCCGCATACAGCAGCTTCTTACCATTCCAGCTGACTGTCGGATGGCAGTGAGATCTCTGATAATGCCAGGTAGTATTATGATTTGCCAGAACTTTCATCTTCGCTTTTCCATCCTTATCCGGTTTAATCAGCAGGATATCTTCTACTGCATCCCCTACGAACATGGACATATCTCCATTTGCAAAATAGTGATTACAGTAGAATGGCATATCGATCTTCCGATATACGGTTCCATCTTTATGAGCAAAGCCAAAGTATGGTGTTTCTGTACTCATATTTTGAGAAGCATATACCTGGCTCTTGGAGTTGGAAATCGTACCATCATGACCCCCTCGGCGATTATCAAAAATGATGTCCCCTTTCTGGGACCAGAACTCATGGCCGACACAATCATCCTCAGTTTGACGGAAGCATGGCCAAAAATCTCCAGTCTTCATATTGATCAACCAGATTCTCTGTTGAACATAATTCCACGGTCCTTCATGACAGAACATGGCTATCTCTGGATCATCCGGAGAAAACTGAAAATGACTCAGCCAATGTGTATCTCTAAATACATCATGAAATTCACTTCCGTCTAAACGCAGCATGGAAACACGGCCATCTTTAGTTGCAAACATTTTTTCCTTAAACCCTGCATAGTTAGGGCCTCCGTCTGGAAGAGCATCCACATCCTCATTCCGATTGATTCCGATCCACTGCTTGTCACAGCTAAAGGACAGCTGTGTTATCAGCATATGTTCTTTATCCGCATAAATAAGTTTGTTTTCTCTTGTTTTTGTATTGTAAAGATGGATATTATTCTCAGTTACATAGGCTATATACTCACTATCCGGAGTTTTCGTGATTTTTCCAAATTCAATTCCTTTCGGTTCATCCGTCAGCTGCACCATTTCGCCGCTCTCAAGATTCATTTTGAACAAGTTGAATATTTCTGTTTCTTCATACCCGCGATTGGATAAGAAATAAATCGTCTCTCCATCCAGATCAAAGGAGTTCTCTGTAAAATAAAAATGAACATTAATTCCATGATTGGTTAACTGCGTAATTCTTGCTCCACTTTTTATATCTGTAAACGTTCTCTTCTCAGACGCATATTTCGTTCCTACCATGTCTTTCCCTCCAGATGATGCTTAAATGAAAGACAGGGGCACATCGTACATTCGTGTGCCCCTGTCTTTCTTTATTTTTTTATTTAGCTGCTATACCTGGCACCTATTCTGTTTTAATTTGCCATATAGTTCGCATATGCCTCATTCAAATATTCTGCCCACATATCAAGTAATTCCTTTGCTGTCATATCACCAGACATAACAGACTGGATACCTGGCTCGATATAAGTAGAGTTAATGCTGCCCCACTCAGGAAGATATGTTGGAGAAGTATAGGTTATGCAATTATCCTGACTGGTTGCTTCGATTGCGCACTGTATATGCTGCATATCCTTCATCCAGTCATCATTGTAACATGCGGTGTTGGTTGGAAGCTGGCCGATCGATTTATTCCAGTAGCTGTTTGCTTCCTGTCCACACATATATGTGATCCATTTCCAAGCAGCTTCCTTATTCTTACAGGTGTCAAACATAGCTAAACCTGTGATAGCTCCACCAAAGTTGACATATTTTCCATTCGCTGCTGTTGGAAGTGGATTTGCTGTAAATCCTGTTGTTCCACCAAACGCAGTTACATGGCTACCGTACGATCCGAGGTTATGCGTAAGCATCGCTGATACGCCTGAATCAAAGTTTGCAGAAATCTCTTTGTAACCTGCGGTGATATCGCTCTCCGGAGTGTACTCGCCATATAAGCTAAGGTATTTTTCAAGGAACTCTACTGCCTCATCACAGTTAATGGTCGTCTTACCATCCTTGTCAAATACTTCATTGGTTCCTAAGTAAGAATAGATAAAGTCAATTAAAATCGCCGGAGATGAAGAGCCACCACGAATCGTATATCCGTACTGTCCCTTATCTTTATCTGTTAATAATTTAGCATCTTCGAAAAACTCATCCCAGGTCTTTGGTGCTTCCAGACCAGCCTTTTCAAACATTTCATCATTTGTCCACAGGGTGATAAAGTTGGCAGACGTTGGCATCATATAAAGTTTTCCATCTTTATTTTGTGTACGACATACCTGTAGATAGCCCTCTTCCATATCCTTGGAGCCGTCCCATGCATCAAACATATCATCCAGTGCAACGCAATGATTCTGGCCAATCAGTGTAGCTGCCCAAGCATTATTAAAACCTCCAACATCTGGTGTCTCTCCAGCAGCGATTGCAGTCTGATACTTCGAAAGCGCATCTCCAGAAGATAGTCCTAAATATTCAATGTGAATATCCGGGTTTTCTTTTTCGAAGTTTTCGATGATATCCATGTAATACTGAGTTCTTTGATCACCTGCATTCTCATCCCAGAAGGTGACCGTTACCTTATCTCCAGATGCTGCTGTTTCTTCTTTTGCCGCCTCAGTTGAATCCGATTTCGCTGCCTCTGTTGCTGCCGCGGTCGTTCCTCCAGCACTGTCTCCAGCCCCACCGCAGGCTGCCAGCGAAGCTGTCATTGTTGCTGCCATTGCGCATGCCAATACCTTTTTCATTTTTTTCATAGCTCTTCTCCTTTGTATACTTTTTTTAAGGGATCACCCCTTTACTGCTCCAGAACTAAGTCCTCCAACCAGGTTCTTCTGTACATAACTGAACAAAATCAGAGTCGGAAGAACTGCAATTATAGCACCCGCTGCTAACTGGCCATAATTAATACTAAACTCACCAACCAGGTTCTTTAAGCCAACCGGAAGAGTTAATTTATTCTGTTTACTGATAAACATAAATGAGAATAAGAACTCATTCCAGCAGGATATAAATCCGTATGCCGCAATGGTTGCAATACCAGGCTTTAAAACCGGTAGTAATACATGCCAGATTGCTCCCAATCTGCTGCATCCATCTATCTGCGCTGCTTCTTCAATCGTATAATCAATACTGCCGATAAATCCTCTCATTAAAATCGAATTAAATGGAAAATGAAACGTAGTATTAATTAACACCAGAGCGAACAAACTGTTTAACATATTCAGGTTCTTGAAGATAATGAAGATCGGAGTAATCAACATTGCTCCAGGTATAAACTGAGTACAAAGTAAAATCAGCATGAACGCATTTTTACCTTTGAACTTAAAACGTGCCAGCGCATATCCGGTAAGAATAGAAAGGATCACTATAAATACCACTCCGAATACGGCGATAAATAAACTGTTCTTGAAATAAACACTGAAACCACTTCTTGTCCATGCCTCTACATAGTTTTGAAATGTAAAGGCATTCGGCCAATACGTTACAATTTTTGATGTGATTTCTGCCGAAGGTTTAAAGGAGGTCACAAAGCACCAGTAGATTGGAAAAAGAATAAAAATCAGGATTACCAGCAGTGCAGCCGCAAACAGAAAGCCAGATAATACTTTTTTTCCTTTGCCATTTTTCATGCTATTCATCCTCCTTTCCATAACCAGAAGCCTTTAGATAAATTCCAGCAAATATCAGTAAGATGAAAAACGCGATAACTGCCAGTGTAGAACCATATCCATAGTTTCCGTTCTTTACCGAGGTATTGGTCATATACATCGTTAATGTTGTTGTTCGATATGATGGGCCACCACCTGTTAAGGTAAAGATCAAATCTACATTATTGAACTCCCAAACTGCTCTCAATAAAGTCGTCAGAATAATAGTGTCTTTCAGAATCGGAAGCTTGATCAGGAAGATTTCCTGCATGGTGTTTGCTCCGTCCATCACACTTGCTTCATGCAAATCACTTGGAATATTCTGTAATGCAGCTAAGATAGTGATAGCGAAGAACGGAATACCTCTCCATAATTCTGCAACAGCTGTCGATTTAAATACCGTCTTCATATTACCAAGCCATGCTACGTTCTTGGTAATCAGTCCCAGATCCGTACAAATAGAATTTAAAAGGCCGATATTTTCATTGTAGATCAAAGACCACAGCATGGAAGTCAGTACGCCAGACACCGCCCATGGGAAGAATACGATACAACGATAAATTCCTCTCCCCTTAAACTTTCTGTCCAAAAGTAGTGCCAGAATCATACCGATCACAAGCTGTGAAATCACTTCTGTCAAAACCCATTTCACTGATACCCCTAATGAACGGTAAAAAATTTTGTCTGCAAATAATTTTTTGAAATTGTCAAATCCTATAAATCCTTGGCTTGCTATTTTGGTCATATCATAGCTCTGAAGACTATAATAAAATACTGTCATCAAAGGATATGCTAAAAATGCCAAAATAAAAAATGCAGCTGGTGCCAAGAATAAATATGGCATCATTTCTTTCTTTCTCATCTCTGTTTCTCCCTTCTGATAAAATTATATAGAATCCATTTTCGCTTTAATAGCCAATTTCTTATACTAAATGTTTGAATTTTTATATAAAGACATCAAAAAAGGCAGACTATCACGTCCGCCTCTTAACAAGCCCCATAACTCCTTGAAGTTGATGATCCTTCAAAATTTAATGATTTCAAATATCTTTTGTTTGATCTCTATAAGCTCCTGGTGCTATGCCTGTATATTTTTTAAAGCACACATTGAAGTAATTCGCTCCACTATATCCCGTTTTTTCTGCAATCTCACCAATGGTATCACTTGTAGTACGAAGTAACTCTTTTGCTTTTTCCATTCGTATTTCCAGGAGGTGGGCACCAAAATTCTGTTTTGTCTCCTGCTTGAACAGAACTGCCAGATATGGAACACTGATGTTTAAGTGATCTGCCACTTCATTTAAATTCAGCTCCACCTTCATATAATTCTGTTTCAGATATTCCAGCGCTGCTTCTGCAGTCTTCTTTTTATGATTTCCACCCTTCTTACGCTTCTCCGTAATATTTTTAGCGAACTGCAGAATATCTTCTTCCATCTCATCCAATGTTGTCAATTGCTGAATATGGTTTAGATAATATAAATAACTGACGGACTCATCCTGGAAAGCCACTTCTCCCTTAAATGCAGTAATTGCCAGCTCCGTTGTTACCATCTTTGCTGATTCAAGCGAAATATATTCTTTATTCCGAAACGGTTCATAGATTCCACGGATATCCTGTTCCACCTCTTCAAGCATACCAAGGCGAATATGATGCAACAGTGTATCCGTAGGCAGTACTACCTGAAGCTCTTCTTTTTTATTCCATAGAGAATCAGCGGTATATACAACCTTCCAATCATTTCCCTTTAAAATATGCCGGTTATCTGCCGCATGTCGCACTCGCTCAAAAGATTCTGGAAGTTCCTCCATGGAACATTTACTTCTTCCAACAGCAAATGTCACACGATATTCTGGCAATTCTGTTTCCAAAGTCAACAAAGCGTCTGTAAAATCATGAATAAATTCCTTCGTAAACAGGCCTTTTTTCTCCGAGGTCACCACCATCTGAAGATGAATGCTGACAGTCCTCGCAAAATAGATCTGCAATGACGTTCCAGCAAGCGCTTCTATTTTCTTCTTTTTCTCTAGAATTTTCTCCTGAAGGAGACGCTTCACCTCACCGCCTTCGCCCTCTGGGATCTTTTTCCCTTCTTTTGTATCCACAGCCGCTATCATCGTCAGCCAGCTGCCCTGATTTATGGGCATTTTAACTTTTAATGCTTCTTTTTGAATCTCCGTATTTTTTATTTTTCCATACAAAAGCTGGTTGATAAAATGACTTTGCAAAAACTCAAGATTTTTTCCTACCGCTACTTCTGATAATTCTTCCTTTTCGATATCAAGCGCAGCTCCCTGTGCTGCTTGTAAAAGTTTTTCCGGAGTTACTGGTTTTAATAAAAAGTCAAATGCTTTTAGCTGTACTGCTTTATGAGCATACTCAAAGTACTCATATCCCGTTAAAAAAAGTACTCTACATTTTAAACTACGTTCCCGAATATGCTCCAAAAGACTGATTCCATCCATAAATGGCATATTGATATCCGTAATAATAATGTCTACCGTATGATTCTCTAAATACTCCCAGGCACTCTCGCCATTTTTAAAGATTCCTACCACATCAAACTGATGAGCGTTCCAGTCAACCAGTTTCTGGAAACTCTCCCGCATCAATTCCTCATCATCTATAAATAAAAGACTGTACCTTCTCATAATTTCCTTACTTTTTTTCAAACGGTTTCTTCATTATTCCGTTTCATCGAGAAACAAATTCTTACACAGGTATCCTGATTGGCAGATTCGATTTCAACGCCCGCATCCTGACCAAACTCTAATTTCAATCTGGCATTCACATTTTTCATGCCAAAACTTGCTGTCTTCTCCCCTGGTTTTCCGCCTTTCAAGTACGATCGGAGTTCTTCCAGCTGTTCTGTTTCAATTCCCGGTCCGTCATCATGTACTTCTACGTATGCATGTTCTCCATCATAAGTTCCTCCCAGAATACAGATATTGCCAAATTCATGTTTCATCTTAATTCCATGATAAATTGCATTTTCTACCAGAGGCTGCAAAGACATTTTAGGGATCAGACAATCCAGAATTTCCTCATCACAATCGATTGTATAATCAAACAGATCCGAATAACGGAAGTGTTGGATAAATAGATAATTTTTCACATGTTTTAATTCTTCTCTTACAGTGATGATTGTTTTTCCCTTACTTAAACCGATTCGGTAAAATGCTGCCAAAGCGATCAACATTTCGCTTGCCTTTTCTGTCTTTTTTAGTTCACATAGCTGGCTGATAGAATATAACGTATTATAAAGGAAATGCGGATTAATCTGTTCCTGTAGAAGGGCAATCTCCATACGTCGCTTCGCATCCTGTTCCTCTTTTATCTGCTTTAGAAGCTGGTTAATATGAACCCTCATTTTCTCCAGGTTTTTACTTAAAGTCGTGATTTCTTCATACGAATGCACTGATATTTCACGTTCCAGAATATCTTCTGCCTCCACCTTCCTTGCTAATTCTCGAAGTGAGTAGCTGATCGCACTTGACAAAAACCCAAGAATTACTCCTGATACTACGACTGCTGTCGCAGCCAACACCATAGCATCCCGAACAATATAATGCGCATTAGAAATACTACTTTCTTTTACGTTATACACCAGATTCCATCCAGTCTGATTAATAGGCTGAGACATGAAATAATAACCATCTAGGATATTCGACTGGACTTCTCCATCAGAACATTCATGCTTCATCAAATATTCCCGATTATCCTGGACTGCCTTCCAGGCACCTGAATCACCAAAATGCATGGTTCCATAATCTGTCAAAATACTTAAAGCTGCATTTTGATCCAATGCTGTTACATTCAGAATGTTTTCAAAGAAATCTTGTTTTAGTGCGATCAAAATAATTCCGCTTCTACTATTCTTTCCTCCATCATATAGGTGAAACAGCGCTGCTCCTACTTCTTTATCTGGAATTAGATCACGAAAGGAATCTGCATCTACCCAGTAATAGCCATTATCCGGAAAGCGTTCTTTCCATGTCTCATAGGTATAATTTATTTTTAAAAGGTCTTGCTCATAGGCCTGCTGAAGCACTTTTCCATCGCCAAAGTTCAAATAAACATTACAAACACTGGTCTTATTTGCATTAAATAATTGATTTAACAGTCTGTTTAAATACACATAATTAGATGCCACATAAGGAAGCCGTCGGTTCCCTTCTCTCATGTTTCGCAGTTGTATAAGATTCTGATTAGATTCCAAGGTCAAAAATGCAGAATAAATATTTGCAATGTAATTATCCAGATATACATTAAATTGTTTTACTACGATGGACATATTGTCCTTTACATTCTGTCGAATCTTATTTTCCGATAAATTTGTCAAAATAAGACTGAAGCAGATAAACAGCACACTTACGACACTCACCATCGACCACGTCAACAACTGTCGAAATGTTCTTTTTTCGTACCATGACTGGAAACTTTTTAATTTCTTCATTTTCTCTGCCTCACCTGCCTATAGCCCCTCGCCACCAAACTTACGTTTTTTAATCAAAATCCAAAACAGGTGACACCCACAGTGGCATGTCACCTGCTTGTTTTCTTCTTATAATAGCATATTTCTCTTTTTCAACATGGTTGAATTTCAATTTCAAATACATACGGAACCTGTAAATGAGTAAGCGAACGCCGCCGAAGACGACCTTCGGCGGCGATAACCCATACGACATTCATGACGCAAAACTGAGCAGGTCAGCGACAACTCATGCGAGCAGTTCCATGACATCTCATGAAATCAGCAACACTTTAGTATTTTTAGATTGTCGTTACTATCTATCATTGTTTTTACCGCACGAACACGCAATGTATATGCCCAAATACCCTGGCAGATTTTCATCAGCCAGGGTACAGCTATAACGTCGAGGTTACTCACTCAAGTGGAGGCAGTTCTGAAAGCGCTATTCGAGTATAAGCACCATTTTTCTTATCTTCCGGATGCGGCTCAAGCCCGATAATTGTTATAGACTCTTGACAGAAAGGTCCACGGGATCCGATACCTGACCGAGCTTAAAGTTACGAATTGTCAGATCCATGCCAGAAAGGGTTCTGGAAGAAATCTCTTCTGGAATAGCCAGTTCGCGAGGTTCCAGCATAACATTTTTCATAAGTTTGTCCATGTTGACCGATCGCTATTTTATTCGGGTTTCTTGAAATACCCTTCCTTCATATACTCTATCGTTTGCCCAATGGCTAAGTTTCCAAATTCTTCTCTTTATATTCTTGCCCCAGTTCCTCTGCCAGATACATATCGCTCATGCAGTGCATATCAGAAACACCGTCACGAATCAGCTGATATACCTGAGAATGATAAAAGAAATCGAGTGCCGCATCCAGAGAAAGCCCCTGCTGCTTAGCAAAGCACTCTATAATACGGCTATATTTTTTCTGAAGCAAAATCGGATTTGCTGTCATAATGTTTCGCTCCCTTCAAAATGCAGCAGAGACAATGCTTTCTCTGTGCGGAAACAGATTTGCAAGTTCGGTTTTTCATACCGCAGGCGGTTGATTGCTTCCATCTTATCGATCAGTCCGTCAAAGAACAGCTCCACAGTATTGAATACCTTATCAATTTCCACAAAAGAGCCATGGTAGAGAATCATACTGTCACACCCCTTTCTTTCATCACATCCAGGAGATCGTCAACTATATATTCCCGGCTCTGCGTATGCAGTACTTCATATTCCGGCACGATGTAACCATTCAGAATATCACTCTGTTCAGTAAATGCCTGATAAACACGCTCTGCTTTCACGCCCAGCTTCGCTGCTACATTTTCAATACAAAATACAGCGAATTCCAGCTCATTGGAATTTATAATTTTTTCATCTATCATCATTCTTAAGCCATTCTCCCTCTTACTTTATGTTATCTATTATATCATATTCAGGTATAAATCCATCCTCATTACATCTTTTGCAATAGCCCGTCTCAAGGATGATATCCTTTTCATCCGGTTGTCATTTGTTTTCACCAAACAAAAACAGAGGCTGAAACCCGCGAAAATCCGTGGGTCTCAGCCTCTAAGAAATTATTCGAGTTCGATGGTTCCAGGCGGTTTGCTCGTAAGATCGTAGAATACGCGGTTGACGCCCTTTACTTCGTTGATGATGCGGTTCATGCACTTCTGGAGTACTTCGAACGAGATGTTCGTTACTTCTGCGGTCATGAAGTCGTCGGTTTCGACGGCACGCAGTACGACGGCATAGTCGTAGGTTCGGAAGTCACCCATGACGCCGACGGAGCGGACATTCGTCAGGGCAGCGAAGTACTGGTTGATCTGGCGATCCATTCCGGCCTTCGCGATCTCCTCACGGTAGATGGCGTCGGCATCCTGTACGATGCGTACCTTCTCCGGGGTTACCTCACCGATGATACGTACGCCGAGACCAGGGCCCGGGAACGGCTGACGGTATACGAGATACTCCGGCAGTCCGAGCTCGAGGCCGACACGACGAACCTCGTCCTTGAAGAGGAGGCGCAGTGGCTCGATGATCTCCTTAAACTCGACATCCTTTGGCAGGCCGCCGACATTGTGATGCGACTTGATCACGGCGCCCTTGCCGAGGCCGGACTCTACGACGTCCGGATAGATGGTGCCCTGGCAGAGGAAATCGACCGCACCGATCTTCTTCGCCTCACGCTCGAAGACCCGGATGAACTGCTCTCCGATGATCTTCCGCTTCTGCTCCGGCTCGGTCACGCCGGCGAGCTTCTCGAAGTACTCCGGTCCGGCGTTCACGCGGATGAAATTGAGGTCATACTGGCCGTTCGGTCCGAAGATGGACTCGACCTCATCGCCCTCGTTCTTACGAAGCAGGCCGTGGTCGACGAACACACAGGTGAGCTGCTTGCCGATGGCCTTCGCCATCAGGGTCGCGGCTACAGAGGAATCGACACCACCGCTCAGTGCGAGCAGTACCTTACCATCCTTTACGGTCTCGCGGATCTCCTGGATCTTATCCTGTACGAAGGTCTCCATCTTCCAGTCGCCTGCGCACTTGCAGACATTATAGAGGAAGTTATGGAAGAGCTTGTGTCCCTCGACAGAGTGCTGTACCTCCGGATGGAACTGTACGGCGTAGATCTGACGCGCCGGATCTTCCATGCCGGCCACCGGACAGTCTGCGGTATGGGCGATGATATGGAAGCCCTCCGGTACCTCTGCGATGTAATCCGTGTGAGACATCCACATCGTGGTCTCATCGGAGATGCCCTTCAGTACGGAATCCTGACGATCGACGAGCACCTTCGTGTGTCCATACTCGGAAACCGGTGCGGTCTTTACGACGCCACCGAGCTCATACGCGATCAGCTGTGCACCATAGCAGATGCCGAGGATCGGGATACCCATCGAGAAGATGGCCGGGTCGATATGCTGGGACTCTTCCTTATACACGGACTGTGGTCCACCGGTAAAGATGATTCCCTTCGGGTTCAGAGCCTTCAACTGATCGAGGCCCATGGAAGACGGATGCACCTCGGCATAGACACCGAGATCACGAATTCGTCTTGCGATTAGCTGGTTGTACTGTCCACCGAAGTCCAGTACGACGACGAGTTCTTTTGCCATAACGCTCCTTTGCTAGCATACATTCTTCTATTTATACGATATAAAACGGAAGATTTTTGTCAGTAAAATATTATATGCGACGCTAGTTTCATGCGCAAGATACGAATTACAATTTATACCGCATTTTATACAATATGCAGCATCTCTATGAGGAACAGCCATGCGAGACCATAATAAGTCACAACCGCCACGAGGTCATTCACCGTCGTGATGAGCGGACCGGACGCGACCGCCGGGTCCACCTTCACCTTATGGAAGAACATCGGGACCAGAGTTCCGACCAGGCTCGAGATGACGATCGCCACGAGCAGGGAAATGCCTACGCACCCGGAGATCAGCATTGCCCTTCCAAAGGTATATCCCTTAAACAGCGCGATATACACGCCGAGGAAGAGCACGGCCAGCACACCGAGCAGGGTGCCGTTGCAGAAGCCGACCTTCATTTCCTTCGCGATCAGATGCCACTTATCCTTCGCATCGAGGTTCTCGTCCATGAGCACACGGATCGTGACCGCGAGCGACTGGGTGCCGACGTTACCGGCCATGTCGAGGATCAGCGACTGGAAACAGATGACGATCGGGAGGATCGCCACGACGCCCTCGAAGGCACCAACCACCGAGGATACGACCATACCGAGGAAAAGCAGGATGATGAGCCATGGCAGACGCTTCTTCACACTCTCCTGCGTGGTCTCGTTCAGATCCTCCTCGGAGGAGAGACCTGCCAGCTTTGCGTAGTCCTCACTGATCTCGTCGTCGACCGCCTCGGTGACATCCTGCGCCGTGATGATACCGATGATCCGGTGATCCTGGTTCAGCACCGGGAGGGAATCCTCCGCGTAGTCCTTGATCTTCTCGATGCTCTCCGAGATCTTCTCGTGGTCCATCAGGTACGGATAGGAATCACTGATGATCGACTCGAGCGGCACGTTGTCACGGGCAATGATGAGGTCCTTCAGATTGATGGCGCCGCAGAAACGCTTGCGGTCATCCACCACATAGATGGTGGAGATATTGTCATTATCACCGGCCTGCTGGATCAGCTCGTGCATCGCCTGGCGGATCGTGAGATTCCGGCGGATGCGGATATAGTTCGTCGTGATGAGACTTCCGATCTCATCGTCGTCATAAGAATTGATGAGGCGGATCTCGGTCTTCGTCTCGTCATCGATCATCGGGCGAAGCTTGACGCGCACGCTCTCGTCGATATCCTCCCAGAGATCGATCGCATCATCCGCGTCCATCTCGTTGATGATCTCCGCGAGCTTCACGATCCCGATCTCCTCGATGTACTCGGACGGATTATCCAGATAGGAAATGACCTCCGCGAGCCACTCCGCGTCAAGCGCCGTATAAAGCAGATTCCGCTCCGCGCGGTTCAGGAGCTCGAAGCTCTGCGCGATATCGTTCTCATGGTACCCGCGGAGCTCGTCGCGCATCTCATCCAGAGAGTGCGATGAGCGTACGATGTTTACGATCTCCTCGGTAAATACAGGTTCCTTTAAAACTTCCTTCATCATGATGAAGCCTCCTTTCTCCCCCGAAAAAAGGGCACAAAAAATCCATCGTCACAAAAGCTGTGCACAATCAGAAGTTGTGAATTCAGTCTCAACGATGGATGAAGGCTTCTATACTATATAAGGGCGCATCAATCAATGGAGGTTTACAGCTGCACCGCCTCACGATATAAAAAGGCATACCCTGCTGTAAATCATCATCAAACCAGCGACCGATTCGGTTCGAATCACTCAAGACGCCTGCAAAAGAGGCCTAAGTGCTCTGCGTTAACATAGTATACAAGCCCGAATCCATCATTCTGTGTACTTCGACTTCCACTATCACAACTGTCCATATACTTATCCTCCTTTGTTCAGTTTATTTCATATTAACTATAACATCAAAAAACCGCCGGGGCAAGCGCCCCGGCGGTGGTAAAGCGAAGTATTACAGCATGATGTACTTCAGTACGAAAAGGATCGCAAGTGCATACATCAGCGGTGTGACAGACTTGCCCTTTCCGGACAGTACGTGAAGCAGCACGTACGAGATGATACCGAGCGAGATACCCTCGGAGATGGAGTACAGGAACGGCATCGCGAAGATCGCGATGTATGCCGGGATCGCCTCGAGAAGGTCATTCCACTCTACCTTTACGACCTGCTGGATCATCAGGAATCCGACGATCACCAGTGCCGGAGCGGTTGCGAAGCTCGGGATCGCCAGGAAGATCGGGGAGAAGAACAGTGCAAGCAGGAAGAAGAGACCGGAAACGACCGCGGTGAGACCGGAACGACCACCCTCTGCGATACCGGAGCTGGACTCAACGAAGGTCGTGATGGTAGACGTACCGAGGCAGGCACCTACCATGGTACCGATGGAGTCTGCGAGCAGTGCGCCCTTGATTTCCGGAAGCTTTCCGTCCTTATCAAGCATGTCTGCCTTGGAAGCACAGCCGATCAGGGTTCCGAGTGTATCGAAGATATCGACGAACAGGAAAGCGAACAGTACCGAGAAGAAGTCAAGTGGATGCTCTGCGATGATGGAGAAATCAAACTTGAACAGGGTCGGTGCAATCGATGCCGGCATGGAAACGACGCCGGACGGAATCAGGCTATAGAAGCCGGCATCCGGATTCGGCACGTAGATGCCTGCCAGCTGGCAGAGGATACCGAGGATCCAGGTCACGAAGATACCGATCAGGATGTTACCCTTTACACCCTTGATCACGAGGTAGCCGGTGATGATGATACCGATCAGCGCAAGCAGTACAGTGATACCCTCAGAATTAAAGGTACCAGCCTTTACGGACTGTGAAAAGCTGAAGATGGTAACGAGTGTTGCGGAATCCACTGCGATGTGGGCATTCTGAAGACCGATGAAGCAAATGAACAGACCGATACCTACAGAAACACCATACTTCAGTGTCTGCGGAATCGCGTTGAAGATCGCCTCACGAACGTTCGTGAGTGACAGAAGGATGAAGACGAGACCCTCTGCAAATACAGCGGTCAGCGCAACCTCCCAGGAATAGCCCATGCCCAGAACGACGGTGTAGGCGAAGTATGCATTGAGACCCATGCCTGCTGACAGAACAAACGGAAGGTTTGCGAGAAATGCCATGCAGAACGACGCGATCGCCGAAGCCAATGCTGTCGCCGTGAAGATCGCACCGGAGTCCATGCCAGTGGCTCCGAGGATGCTCGGGTTAACGGCCAGAATATAGGCCATGGTCATGAATGTCGTGATACCGGCAATCATCTCGGTACGTACATCCGTACCTTTTTCTTTCAGCTTGAAAAACTTTTCCATACGAAATAGCCTCCTTGTTTTAAACGGCACAGAGCTGATTCTGCGCCATCCACAGGTTACTTTTGACCAGTGCTGGTAGTTTGGCAATTAAAACAGCACTCGTCACCCCCTTAAAAAAGAACAGAATCTAGTTTAACACAGTACGACAGAAAAATGTCAGAAATCTGAAAGCGTTTTCGAATTTTCGCTGCTTTTCGTCGATATAACTCAATTTTATGTGTAGCATCACAGAAATATATGAACTATTCATAGTCACATTCAGGCCAGCGGAGATCCGGCAGCTCTGCACGATGCGCAGAAGCCCCACGCTGAACTGTTAAATATCTGTGAAATCAACCAGCGGTTTATTTACAAAGCGGATACAATTCGATAGAATGTGTTTGAAAGCAAGGAAGTCACTACGGTTTTCCTCCGCTCAAGGCACTTTGATAAGTGAATATGGGCTAGTACCGGTTTCGACGGGGATGATGCAGCTTTAGAAGCTATCCGAAAGACAGTCGCGTTAAACTTCAAACCTAAATATAAACGCTAACAATAACGAATTAGCATACGCAGCCTAAGCGCTGTGTGGTCAGCCTCGATGCACTCACACATCGAGAATCTGGCCTCATCTATGTGAGAAACGACGTTAAGAGTTTCTCCTCTTAACGGGCGTATATAGAGGATACCGGCCACCAAAGGACGTGCACATCCTTTGATGGTGGGGAATCTTTAAAGTGTACTACGATAGTAGAAGGAGAGGGAATTCATTTTCGGACACGGGTTCGACTCCCGTCTGGTCCACTTAATAGTGCATATCCGAACTCATCAGAAGGTCAGGATATGCATTTTTAT
>ERZ1026856.618-NODE-618-length-20682-cov-14.664808_pt1 | contig 20682 bp, 13 predicted proteins | sample MGYA00380158_ERZ1026856 | MGnify/ENA primary metagenome ERZ1026856 (study PRJEB33269, sample SAMEA4719794) | human gut metagenome | biome: human-associated habitat; feature: organic feature; material: feces | place: Cameroon | collected 2013-10 ...
TGCCTAAAATGCCCCATTAGTATCTCATATTTTTTATAACATTGCAATTCCTTTGCAATAGGTCTGCGCAACCGCATAATCATCTTCCAGAACAACGATATCCGCATCATAGCCGGCATTTAATTTGCCCTTCCGGTCATCTACCCGAAGAACACGGGCAGGATTGATCGTGCAGGAATTTAAAGCTGTATCGAAGGGAACCATCGCCTCTTCCACAAGAATCCGCAGACCCTTGTTGATATTTAAGGTGCTTCCGGCGATCGTATCGGTCCCTTTTAATCTTGCCAGACCGTCCTCTCCGATCTCGATCGGATGACCGCCAAGCTCATAATTGCCGCCGGGCGGGCAGTGCTTTGCACGCAGGGAATCACTGATCATGATAGAATAATCTCTTCCTTTTGCTGTGAAGAAGTTATTCAGTGCAGCCAGATGGGAGTGACAGCCGTCACAGATGATCTCGCCGTAAATATCGCGGACGCGCAGCGCGGTTCCAACCAGTCCGGGCTTTCTGTGATGATAAGGCGTCATGCCATTGTATACATGTGTCATGCTCATCGCACCGTTGGCGATTCCCATCAGCGCCTGCTCATAGGTCGCGCTGGAATGTCCCATGCTGACTACTACACCGTTCTGGCTGCAGTATTTTGTCAAAGCAAATTCCGGATCGTGCTCAGGAGCCATCGTGATATATTTGATCATGCCATGTGCGGCTTCCTGATACATTTTAAACTGTTCTACGGTCGGTTTTGCAATCGCTTCCGGGGGCTGTGCGCCCTTATATTCCATATCCAGATAAGGTCCTTCGAAATGGATCCCCAGAATCTCTGCACCCTCGTAGCCTTCTTCCACAACCTTTGCGACATTTGCAACCGCTTTGGTCAGAACCTCCGGCATCTGAGTTACGGTTGTCGGAAGAATCGAGGTAACGCCTTCTTCCGGAATCCGTCTCATCCAGTCGCGCAAACCTTCCGGCTCGCCGTCATTGGTATCGAATCCATAAGCGCCATGTGTATGCACGTCAATAAAACCGGGAACAATCCGCTTATTGCCGTAATCCACATCTGCAGTCTTTGTTCCAAAAGGATATACGTTTACGATTTTTCCATCGGCTACTTCCAGCTGAGCGGGAACAAACTGTCCTGCCAGCCAAACTCTTCTGCTCTGTAAAACCATGGTCTCCTGCCTCCTTCTTTGGCAGATCAAATGTTCAGAAAGCCTCCTGCAGACAACCCTGCATCGGCTTTCTGATTTTTGACCCTGTTATCATTTTCAACAACAGAATGCATTAAAGTGCGGACAGAGCGTCCTCATCTGCGATCAGGACAAAGTTCGGATGCAGCTGCAGAATAGAAGCCGGAACCTGAGGTGTGATCGGTCCGAAGAAGGATTTCTTTAAAATCTCTGCTTTATCTTTGCCGCTGACAACCATCAGAACGCATTTTGCACGCATGATCGTAGCGATACCCATGGTGTAAGCCTGACGCGGAACTTCGTCGATAGAGTTGAAGAAACGCTTGTTTGCTTCGATGGTCATCTCTGTTAAATCTACGCAGTGAGTCTCTTTGTCGAACTCATCGTTAGGCTCGTTGAAGCCAATGTGTCCATCATGTCCAAGACCCAGCAGCTGCAGATCAACACCGCCCATGGATGCGATCACTTTATTGTATTCCTCGCAGGCTTTCTGGCTGTCAGGCTCTGTGCCGTCCGGCAGATGGGTGTTTGCAGGATCAATATTTACATGAGAGAACAGATTGTCATGCATGAAGTAGTAGTAGCTCTGCTCGTTCTCCTTGGGCAGGCCCTTGTACTCATCCAGGTTTACGCTTCTTACGTTGGAGAAATCGTAGTCGCCATTTTCATAGCCAGCTACCAGATTCTTGTAAGTGCCGATCGGTGTGGAACCGGTTGCCAGACCCAGTACGCAGTCAGGCTTGTTGATGATCAGTGCACCAATATAGTTTGCAGCTTTTCTGCTCATGTCGTTATAATCTTTGGTTTTGATAATTCTCATATCGCTTATTCTCCCGTTTCTGATAATATATTTTGTGCCGGAACCCCTCCGGCTACTCTATTCTAATACATCCCGACTTTTTTCTCAATTGTTTTAAAAAAATAATCGTCCCCGCTTCACTCGTAAAGTTACTGTTCACACGCGTCTGGACTGTGTCGGGAAACCAAATGTGCATATCCTGCGGCTGTAAAACACCAGAAGGTACGCTTTACGAACATTCCGCTGTTTTGAAAAAGAATCGGAAGCCCCTCTTGCGAGGAGCCTCCGATGTGCCAGGTTTTTCGTGCCGCAGGGCACTGTCAATATTTAATTTCCTGCATCTATCGAATGGAGGGCTTTTCCCTTCGATAAGAATGTAAACGATGATTCCTGTACTGTAAAAATGTTTTACAGCATCTTCTGGATTTCGTCTGCTACAAACTGAACCTTGGTTCCGACGATAACCTGAACACTGTTCTTGTTGGGGCGGATAACGCCTGCAACGCCTGCAGATTTGATCTTCTTCTCGTCAACCTTGGTGTAATCCTTGATTTCAAAACGAAGTCTGGTAATGCAGTTATCCAGGCTGACAACGTTATCCTTGCCGCCGATACCTTCCAGCACGATCTCACCAACCTTGGTGTAATCGTTATTTGCCAGAACAACCTGCTTTTCAGCTTCAGTATCATCATCTTCACGGCCGGGAGTCTTCAGATCAAACTTCACGATCGCGAAACGGAATACCAGATAGAATACAACGAATGCTGCAATGCCCAGAGGAATGATCATCCAGGTATTTGCTGCTGCCGGCAGGGATGCAGAGAACAGAAGGTCTGTTGCACCTGCGGAGAAGGAGAAGCCTGCACGGAAGCCAACTAAAACAGTGATTACGGTGAAGATGCCGTACAGCAGAGCGTATACAACATACAGACCGGGTGCAAGGAACATGAATGCGAATTCAAAAGGCTCGGTAACGCCGCAGATGAATGCACACAGAGCTGCGGAACCAACCAGACCGATTGCAACTTTCTTCTTCGCGCTCTTTGCAGTCTGGATCATAGCCAGCGCTGCACCGGGAACACCAAACATCATACAAGGGAAGAAACCGGACATGTACATACCAAGGCTCCAGCTTACGTCTGCGCTGGTGTCACCTGCCCAGAAGTGGGACAGATCGCCAAGGCCGATGGTGTCAAACCAGAATACGTTGTTCAATGCATGATGCAGACCAACAGGGATCAGCAGACGGTTTAAGAATGCATAGATACCTGCGCCTACAGCGCCAAGGCCTACAATACCCTGACCAAGAGCTACCAGACCACCGAAGATCAGAGGCCATACAAACAGCAGCACTGCAGAAACAACGATGGAAACAACGCCTGCGATGATCGCTACACAACGTTTGCCAGAGAAGAATGCCAGCCAGTCAGGCAGCTTCGTGCTCTTAAACTTGTTGTAGCAGGTAGAACCGATCACACCAGCTAAAATACCGATGAAAGGGTTCGAGATTTTTCCAAATGCCAGCATAGCGCTTTCTTTTTCTGCGATAGAAGGCATAATGGTTGTAACCACACCTGTGGAAAGCAGGGATGTAATCATCAGCCAGGAAGCCAGAGCTGCCAGGCCGCCGGTACCGTCGTTTTTGTCAGACATGCCGACACCAATACCGATAACGAACAGGATCGCAATGTTATCAATCAGAGCGCCGCCTGCTTTTACCAGGAAGAATCCCAGTGTCTGAGCAAAGCCGACTACGTCACCACCCTGCATGGTGGAGGGACAAAGTAAATAACCGATACCCATCAGGATACCGCAAATGGGAAGGCAAGCTACCGGAAGCATTAAAGCCTTACCAAGTTTCTGTAACCATTTCATAAAAGTTACCCCCTTCTTGTTTAATACAATGCAGATTCTTTCTGCACTGTGGTTTCCGCCCTGGCCGCGGATTTATTCATAAAGGTACACACCTTAACGAATACTTTGGAAAACTGTCAGCGTCTGTCTTATAAATTTTCTTTTAAAAACGCTTCCAGTGCTGCTGCGCAGGCTTCTTCATCCTCTCCTTCTACAGTAAAGGAAAGGGTATGCTCTTTCTTTGCGCCCAGCATCATCAGGGACATGATCTTCTTTGCATCTCCCTTTTTTGCGCCGCTTTCTACTGTAACGGTGCTTTTAAACTTTGCGGCTTCCTTTGCCAAAAGTCCTGCCGGTCTTGCATGAAGACCAAGCTCATCCTGAATTGTGTAAGAAAACTGTGTCATGTTCTGTTCCTCCTGTGGTCACTTCTTATTCTCTTTGCAGTGCAGCTTCAGAAATTTGTGTGTAGCACTGCTCTTATTCATGACAATAGAATGTTCGCAGAGCGTGCATTCTATTGTTTTTAAATTTCCCGGATCGCCTTGCGAAGCCCCAGCACATAAGTCGGGGAAACGGACAATTCATCAATCCCCATATCCACAAAGGTCTTCGTCAGCGTCGTATCCGCCCCAAGCTCTCCGCAGATGCCGACCCATGCTCCGCCTTTATGGCCGTTTTCGATCGTCATCTGGATCATCCGAAGCACTGCCGGATGATGGGAATCATAAATGGTATCAAGGCTCTGGTTCTGACGGTCGATCGCCAGTGTGTACTGCGTCAGGTCATTTGTACCGATGCTGAAGAAGGATACTTCCTTTGCCAGCTCTTCACTGATCATGACTGCTGCAGGTGTCTCTACCATAATGCCTAATTCAACGGGTGCTATCTCAACTCCTGCCGCTGTCAGCTCTGTCTTAACCTCTTCCACGATCTCTTTGATCCGGAGGATCTCTTTGACTGAGATGATCATCGGGAACATAATCGCCGCCGTGCCGTATACGGATGCCCGGTAAATTGCACGAAGCTGTGTTTTAAACACGTCGATCCGATCCAAACAGATACGGATCGCACGATAGCCCATCGCCGGATTTTCTTCTTTTGGAAGCTTGAAGTAATCCACCTGCTTGTCCGCTCCGATATCCAGCGTACGGATGATAACCTTTTTGCCTTCCATCCGGCTCAATACTTCTTTATAAATCTCAAACTGCTCTTCCTCGGAAGGATAGTCTTCCCGTCCGAGATACAAAAATTCGCTTCTGAAAAGTCCAATACCGCCTGCATCATTTAAAAGCACCTTATCCACATCTTCCGGGCTTCCAATGTTCGCATAAACGTTAATCTTTCGGCCGTCTCTTGTCACATTATCGAGTCCGATCAGTTTTTCAAGCTCCGCACGTTCTCTGCCGCAGGCTTCCTTTTTCTGAACTAACTCTGCAAGCACAGCCTCTTCCGGATCCAGATAAAGCTTTCCATCCAGACCATCTACAACTGCATCCATGCCGTGGTATTCTTTTAACAGCTCCACATCAGTCTGCACCAATGCCGGAATATTCATCGACCGTGCCAGAATCGCTGTATGGGAATTCGCGGAACCGTGGCAGGTTACAAATGCGAGAATCTTACTTTTATCGAGGGAAACCGTCTCACTCGGAGTCAGATCATCTGCCAGTAAGATCACCGGCTCCTCTGAAGCAATGCTGCCGTCCCCGATGCCTGCCAGGATACGGATCACACGTCCGGAAATATCTTTGACATCTGCGCTGCGCGCTTTCATATAATCATCATCCATGGAAGCAAATACTGCTGCGAACTGCTCTCCTGTGGTATGCACTGCATATTCTGCATTGACCTTTTCACTCCGAATCAGTCCGGTAATTGCATCAAGATAATCTCCATCATCCAGCATCATCTTATGCACATCGAAGATCATCGCCTGTTCTTCGCCTGCTTCTGCAAGTGCTTTTTCATATAAATCATCCAACTGTCCGATGGCAGTCTCCTTAGCTGCTTCAAACCGGGCAACCTCTGCCTCTGCATCAGCAACCTGCTTCTGCTCCAGGACATATTCCTGCTTTTCATAAAGGTAAATTTTCCCGATTGCAATTCCCTTCAGAACGCTTTTTCCCTGACAAACTACCATTTCATCATCCTCTTTGAACATTTATTTTGCAGGATGCAGCTTCATAACCGCATCTGTTGTTTCTACGTCCTTGCCGGTAAAGGTTTCTACCTGCTCATATGCATCAGAATTGCAAATGATCATCGGTGTGATCGTTTCTCTTCCACTCTCTTTGATCTTGTCCAGATCTGCAACAACAAGCAGATCACCCTTTTTCACATCCTGACCCTCTTTTACCTTCTGTTCAAAGGGCTCACCTTTCAATTCTACAGTATCCAGACCGATATGGATCAGAATTTCAGCACCATCTGCGGTCGTAATGCCTACCGCATGACCGGTCGGAAATACGGTACTGATCTTGCCGTCTGCCGGAGCGTAAACATGTCCGTCCTGGGGGATCACAGCAATGCCCTTACCGAGAATTTCCTCAGCGAAGGTCGGATCCGGAACCTCCTTAATGCTGACACATTTTCCCTTCATCGGTGCTGTAAGCTCAATCCCTTTATCCTTTTTAAAACGATCAAAAAATCCCATTTTTCTTCCCTTCCTTTTTTTTGATATCTGCATATTTCAGCTGGACTGCGAGATAGATCACTTCCTCCTCCGTCATCTTGCAGGAAACCACGGATTCTATATAGTCTCTCATCGCTCTTGCCAGCTCATACTCATTTCTGTAATTTGCCCTGACAAATTCGTTAAAGCGAGCATCCTCTGTAATCCAGCCCTCTTTGTTCTGGATCAACCGGTTCAGCATAAATTTCAGATTTGTGATCAACCGGTCCTCATAAACCAGGTCTTCCGGAAAATGGTAATCTGCCCGGATCATTCCGATCAGGTGGCGGATTATCTCCGTCATAATCTGAGCATCTCTCAGTCGCATCCCGCCAAATTCGCTGTTGACCAGATGAAATGCGATGGATGCAGCCTCATCCTCCGGCAGTCTCACTCCGATCCGCTCTTCGATCAGATCGAGGGCATGACAGCCAATCTGGAATTCTTCCGGATAAAACCTGCGGATTTCGCTGTAAAGCGCATTTTCAAACAGCATGCCGTCCTTAAACCGTCTCAGTGCAAAAGCGATATGGTCGGTCAGGGCAAGATAGACGTTTTGGTTGAGCTGCATCGAAAGATGACTCTTCGCATAAGAAATAATCTCATCTGAAACCTGAACGCATTCCATTGGCATATTGGCAAGCAGCTCCTGAAAACGTGCCTGTAAATCCGGACTTCCCAAATGAAAAATCTTCTCTACCTGCGCAGCATTGATCTCCTGACCGCTTTTTTTCTGGAAACCGATTCCCCTGCCCATTGCCACGATCTCTCGTCCCTGATCATCCAGCGCGGAGATCACATTGTTATTGATTACCTTTTCTATCCTCATGCCCCGCTCCTGAAATGCAGCCCATGCGCAACAATCAACTGTCCGGTATCCCACATGGCCTTGCAGACTCTTTAGAAACAAAAAACCAAATTTTATAAATCAGTTCTGCAGAAATATATAGTATCTGAAAAACTAATTTATAAAACTTGGTTTTGCCTGCCTGCCAGTAACAATCCAATTTATCTTATCGTGCTGTCGTATCAACTGAACTTAGTATACTGAACATCCATCCAGAAGTCAACCTTTATTTTTCATTTTGTCTTATTTTGTCCTTTTATTTTTTATTTTGGCATCCAGATTGCACAATCCGCCGGACCTTTCTTTTCCAGAAGTGTCCGGCGGAATCGTCATTTCTTCTTATCATATCCTATTTTCAGGACATCTCTTTAAACAATTCTAATTTTTGTCCGATATCACGCTTCCATCAGTGCTTCCATCTCGTCGAGCAGGCTGCCAAACAGCTTCAGTGCGCGGTGTACCGGCTCTGCGGTGCGCATATCAACGCCAGCGCCCTGCAGCAGGGAAATCGGATCTTTGGAGCAGCCGCCGGACAGGAAGTTTAAGTAATCCTTCACCGCAGGCTCGCCCTCGCTCAAAATCCGTTCGGACAGCGCCATCGCAGCGGAAAAGCCCGTCGAATACTGGAACACATAATAGTTGTAATAAAAATGCGGAATTCTCGCCCATTCGCGGTCAATTAAGTCATCCACAACAACCGCATCCCCGTAATAGAATACGTTTAAGTCGTGGTAAATTTTGTTCAGGCCCTCTGCCGTTAAGCTGCCGCCGTTTTGTACCAGCTCGTTGATCTTTAATTCGAACTCTGCAAACATCGTCTGGCGGTACAGCGTGGTGCGGAACTGCTCGAGGAAATAATTGATCAGGTACGCTCTGGTCTTTTTGTCCTGCGTTTTTTTCAGCAGATACTGCATCAGAAGCGACTCATTGCAGGTAGACGCTACTTCCGCAACGAAAATTACATACTCTCTGTCCACAGGTTCCTGATTTTTGGTGGAAAGATAGGAGTGCATCGCATGTCCCATCTCGTGCGCCAGCGTGAACTCGGAATCCAGCGTGCCCTTATAATTTAAAAGCACATACGGATGCACAATCTGTCCTGCGCTGTACGCGCCGCCGCGCTTGCCTTTGTTTTCATAAACGTCGATCCAGCGACTTTCAAAGCCGTGCTTTAACACTTCCCCGTACTCTTTCCCGAGAACGGCAGTCGCATCCAGCACTTCCTCCTTCGCTTTTTCAAATGGAATCTTCACATCCGCATCTGCAACGAGAGAGGTGTAAAGATCGTACATATGAAGCTCATCCGTCTTCATCAGCTTTTTGCGCAGACGCATATAACGGTGCAGGATGCCGATGTCCTCATGAACGGCTTCGATCAGGTTATGATAGACTTCCACGGGCACGTTGGTCGCATCCAGCGAAGCGTGCAGGGCGTCCGGATATTTGCGCGCCTTTGCAAAGAATTTCAGCTGGTTGACCTGCGCGTTCAGCAGTCCTGCTGCCGTATTTAACACCTTGCCATAGCCGCCGTAAAGGGATTCAAACGCCGCTTTTCTCACGTTTCGATCCGGGCTCTGCATCAGCGGAATAAAGCTTCCACCGGTCACTTCCAGCTCTTCTTCGCTGCTGCCTTTTATCGGGTCAAAGGTCAGGTCTGCATTTACCAAAGCCGAATAAACCGTTCCGGGCGCCTGCGCCATCTCCCCTGCATCTGCCAGTATCTTTTCCAGCTCCGGCGATAAAATATGATCCTTGCATCTGCGCACTTCATTGATGCTTCTGCGGTACTTCAACAGCTCCGGCTTTTCCGCATAAAATGCTTCCAGCTTTTCCTCCGGAATGCTCAGGATCTCCGGGTCTGCAAAGGAAATCAGACCGCTGCATTCTACATATAATCCCATCGCGCGCGCAGACAACGTCTGTCCTGCCGCATCCGCCGTATCCTGATCCTTGACGCGGGACGCATAACCGTAAATTTCGCTCAGCATGCAGTCGAGCTTTTCTGTCAGAGCCGACCAGTCATACAGCGCCTGTGCGCTCTCACCCAGCCGTCCGGCATATTCTGCCGCTTCCTCTGCGACTTTTTTCGCCGCTGCAAAATCCTTTTCCCAGTCCTCTACAGTCGCATACATGTCCTCGATCGCCCAGGTGTCCTCTTTCTTTACCTGGCTGCGCATCGGAATCTTCTGATTTTCTTCCATGTCAAATCCCCTTTTCTGAAATCACTTGTTCCGTTTGAAAAAGTCTTCCTTTTCCAAACGCCTGTGCCTATTATAAAGGACGCGCGAAGAAACCGCAAGCGCTGTGGCGGCAATGGAGGTTTTGTGAATAAAACCAAAAGATTTTCGAAAATCAAAAACCGTCCGGCTCACAGCTTTTTCAGAGAAATCTGCCATGCTGCGTAATCGGAATCCGCGCCCGGAAGCCGCAGTCCGCCACGCATCAGCGCAGCTCCTGTCAGCACCTGCTTTTGCAGCCTGTCTTTTTTGTCTCCTTTTAAGTCTGTCAGGCTCACTTCATAGGAAGCCTCGCTGCACAGTCCTCTCGGATAGACAAACTTCGCCGCGCAGTTGGTCTGCACATGCTGGTAAACTGCACTGATCAGCGCTTCGGAAGCGTCCTTTGCTGCCATTTCCCATACAACGCAGTTGTTATCCTGCGGGCTTGTCAGACGGAAATAACTGCCATCCGAAATCAGGTCGTAATACTGCTTGAACACCTCGATCTGGCGCTTTACCTCGACCTTTTCTTCCTCCGTCATCTTGTTTAAATCCAGCTCGTAGCCAAACGTGCCCGCCATCGCCACACAGCCTCTTGTCGCAAGCGGCGTCACTCTGCCGGTCTGGTGGTTCGGCACTGCGGAAACATGCGCTCCCATTGTCGAAACCGGATAGCCAAACGACGTGCCGTACTGAATCTGCAGGCGCTCGATCGCATCTGTATCGTCACTGCACCAGATCTGAGGGGAATAATACAGCATCCCGGCATCAAACCGTCCGCCGCCTCCGCTGCAGCCCTCCAGTAAAAGATGTGGATATGCCGAGAGCATGCCGTCCAGTACACGATATAAGCCCAGCATGAACCGGTGTGCCATCTCGCCCTGCTTTTCGGCTGGCAGGGAGGTAGAATATTTGTCGCAGATGCTTCGATTGAAATCCCACTTCACATAGCTGATCGGCGCGCTTGCAAGCACGCTGCAGAGCCGTTCCAGGATATAATCCTGTACATCTTTTCTGGAAAAATCGAGAATCATCTGATGTCTGCTCAAATTCGGCTTTCTGCCCGGAATCTTTACCGCCCAGTCAGGATGGGCCCGGTACAGATCGCTGTCCTCCGAAATGCATTCCGGCTCGAACCAGATACCGAACTTCATTCCAAGTCCAACAATACGATCTCCCAGCTCCTTTAAGCTGCAGCCCAGCTTCTTTTCATTCGGGAACCAGTCTCCCAGACCGGAACGGTCGTCGTCACGCTTTCCAAACCATCCGTCGTCCATGACAAACAGCTCGACACCAAGCTCTGCCGCATCCTTTGCGATCGAAACGAGCTTGTCCCCGGTAAAGTCAAAGTAAGTGCCCTCCCAGTTGTTAATCAGCACCGGACGGCGCTTATTTTTCCATTCGCCCCGGCAGATGTGCTCCCGGATGACCTGATGGAAATTATGGCTCAGCTTTCCAAAGCCCTCGGATGAGCAGCTCAAAATCACTTCCGGCGTATCAAAGCTCTCGCCCGGCTCCAGCGTCCACGCAAAGTCGTCCGGATGGATGCCGCAGATCAGGCGGGTCTGATCGATCTGGTCTTTTTCTGTTTCCATTAAAAATTCTCCGCTGTATACAAAAGATACGCCGTAGCAGAGCCCTTTTGTCTCGTTTGTATCCTTTTCACATACAACTGCAAACGGGTTGTAGTGATGGCTGGATGCGCCTCTCACACTGCCGATCGCAGAAATGCCGTGCGCAATCGGCGTGCGCTGCAGGGTGCGCTCCATCGCATGTTTTCCATAAAAAGTCAGCCATTCATAGTCGCCGGACAGCCAGTCCAGACACATGCTGGCAGCCTTTAACAGGACAACTTTACCCATTGTCCCGTTCACAACTTTCACAGCCCTTGTAATGATGTCCAGCTCTTCCAGAACGCCGTACTGCAAAAGCACTTCCAGTCCGCTTTCCGGATCCCGCAAAAGGATGCCGAGGGTTTCCGCTTCTGTTTCATCCGCATAAACAGCCGGCAATCCCGGAATGCTGTATTTTCCTCTGGAAAGCTCATATCCGGCATAATAAAGCGTTACCGCCTGGCTCCCGTTTTCATTTCTGACCCGCAGGGCACTGATCCGGTAATCCCCCGTTCCGAAACAGCTGTACTCCTGCGGCGCAAGATCTGAAGAAAGTCTGTCATCAGCACAGGACGCTTCATACGCATAGCCGGAAAATCCGCGGTCATCCATCGGAATCCGATAAGAAAGATCAGAATTATCCGTCTTTTCCCCGTAATAGGTATGCAGCAGCATGCCGTAGGCATCCACTTTCATCTGATACGTCGTATTTTTGGTCTGCAGCGTAAAAGTACGCTGCTTTTCATTTACGTAAACTGCCATGGCAAATCTCCTCCTGTTTTTTTCTTGAGGCAGAACGTCCATCGAATATATCTTCTGTCCCGTTTCATGTCTGATTGTACCATCGGTTTGTATTTTACCATATCCCGCCTTCTGTCTGCAGTCCATCCCTTGCTCCCTGTAAAAAACTTTCCGCACCCAAGAAAAAATCCTTATGCTGTTTTTTCGAACTGGGAATTATACAGCTGGGCGTAAAATCCTCCCTTTGCAAGCAGTTCCTCGTGCGTGCCCTGCTCTGCGATGTCTCCGTCCTTCATGACCAGAATCACATCCGCGTCCCGGATCGTCGAAAGTCGGTGGGCGATGACGAAGCTCGTTCTGCCCTTCATCAGGTTATTCATCGCTTTCTGGATCTGGATTTCTGTTCTCGTATCGACAGAGCTGGTCGCCTCATCCAGAATCAAAATCGGATTGTCTGCAAGAATTGCACGTGCAATCGTTAAAAGTTGCTTCTGTCCCTGCGAAACGTTGGTCGCGTCTTCATTTAACTCCATCTGATAACCACCCGGCAGCGTCCGGATGAAATGATCCGCATGCGCCGCTTTTGCCGCCGCGATGACTTCCTCATCTGTTGCGTCCAGCCGTCCGTAACGGATATTTTCCATAATAGTTCCCTGGAACAGCCAGGTATCCTGCAGTACCATGCCAAACATTTCACGCAGCTGTCCTCTGTTGAAATTCCGGATATCGTGTCCGTCCAGGCAGATTCTGCCGCTGTTTACGTCATAAAAACGCATCAGCAGTTTGACCATTGTCGTCTTTCCGGCACCGGTCGGTCCAACAATTGCAACCGTCTGCCCCGGTTTTACCTCACAGGAAAAATCCTGAATAACGATTTTATCCGGTGTATAACCAAACTGTACATGCTCAAAGCTTACGGCACCGGTCAGATGATCCATGGATACCGGGTGCTCAACGGTCTGTTCTTCCTCTTCCTCGTCCAGGAATTCAAAAACACGCTCTGCGGCAGCCGCTGCGGACTGCAGCATGTTTGAAACCTGCGCAATCTGCGTGATCGGCTGTGTGAAATTTTTCACATACTGGATAAATGCCTGGATATCGCCGACCTCGATCGTGCCATTTACCGCCAGAACACTTCCCAGCACTGCAACAGCAACATAGCCGAGGTTTCCGACAAAGGTCATGATCGGCTGCATCAGACCGGAAATAAACTGAGATTTCCACGCGGATTCATATAGTCTGTCGTTTGTCCTGGAAAACGTTTCCTCCACCGTTTCTTCGCGATTGAACGCCCGGATGACCATATGGCCGCTGTAGGTTTCCTCTACCTGTCCATTTATTTCACCGAGACAGCTCTGCTGCTCCACGAAATATTTCTGGGAATGTTTTACCACAAATCCGATCAAACCGCCGGAAATCGGCAGAATCACCAGTGCGATCAGCGTCATCAGAGGACTGATCGACAGCATCATGATCAGCACGCCGACCATCGTCGCAATCGAGGTTATTAACTGGGTCACGCTCTGGTTTAAGCTCTGTCCCAGCGTATCGACATCGTTGGTGATTCTCGAAAGCACTTCACCGACCGTTCTGGACTCGAAATATTTCATCGGCATCCGGTTGATTTTTTCGGAAATTTCCTTTCGCATCCGGTAGCACAGCTTCTGCGTCACGCCGGTCATCAGCCAGCCCTGAATGAAGTTAAACCCTGCGCTGATACAGTAAATCCCAAGCAGCAGCAGCAAAATCCTGCCGATTTTTTCAAAATCAATACCGCCGTTACCGCTTACCTTTGCGACCAGACCGTTGAACAGCTCTGTGGTCACCTTACTGAGCACCTTTGGTCCGATAATATTAAATACCGTACTTCCGATCGCAAATAAGATCACGACGCCAAGCACAATCCGATAGCTTCCAAGATAGGCGAACAGCTTTTGGCTCGTTCCCTTAAAATCCTTTGCCTTTTCCCCGGGCATCATTCCCCTGCCCGGTCCGTGCCCCATCATCGGACGCTTTTTATTCTGCTCCTGACTCATTCTGCCATGCCTCCTTTCAGCTCGCTTTCCGACAGCTGCGAGCGTGCAATTTCCTGATAGGCGCTGCAGTTCTTCATCAGCTCTTTATGGGTTCCTTTTCCAACGATTTTTCCATCCTCCAGAACAAGGATCTGCTCCGCATTCATGATCGTACTGATTCTCTGTGCAACGATCAGCACCGTCGCATCCGCAGCCTGTTCGTGCAGCGCCTTTCGAAGCGCCGCATCCGTTTTGTAATCCAACGCGGAAAAGCTGTCGTCAAACAGATATACCTTCGGATGCTTTGCAATGACTCTGGCAATCGCAAGACGCTGCTTCTGCCCACCGGACACGTTGCTGCCGCCCTGCGCAACCGGACTGTCATAGCCTTCCGGCTTTGCGTCGATAAATTCGGTCGCCTGCGCTGTCTGCGTCGCTTCTTTCATCGTTTCGTCGCTGATTTTCTCTTCTCCTGCAAGCTTGATATTGGAAGCAATCGTCCCGGAAAAGAGCACGCCCTTCTGGGGAACCAGTCCCATCACTTCCCGTAATTTATGCTGGCTTAAATTTCGGATGTCCACGCCGTCCAGCGTAATTTTTCCTTCCGTCACATCGTAAAATCTCGGAATCAGCTGAATCAGCGTTGATTTGCCGCAGCCCGTGCTTCCGATCACAGCGGTCGTCTGTCCGGGCTTCGCCGTAAAGCTGATATGCTCCAGCGCATCGCCCTCTGCTCCGGGATATTTAAAGCTTACATCCTCAAACGTCAGTTCTCCTCTGCACCGCGTCAGCTTTTCATCCTCCGTTTTCTGGGCATCCACAATGCTGCTGTCCGTCTGCAAAATTTCCTCAATTCGGTCTGCTGCCACACCTGCACGCGGGAGCATGACGGAAACCATCGTAATCATCAAAAAGGACATGACGATCTGCATCGTATAGGTCATAAACGCCATCATATCGCCAACCTGCAGGTTTCCGGCGTCGATTCCCTTTGCGCCGAACCACACGATCATGACGGTAACGCAGTTCATAATCAGCATCATCACCGGCATCATAAAGGTCATGACGCGGTTGGTAAACAGCTGCGTTTTCATCAGGTTCCGGTTTGCTTCATCAAACCGTTCTTCTTCGAATTTTTCTCTGGAAAATGCACGGATAACGGAAAGTCCGGTCAAAATTTCCCTGGAAACCAGGTTCATCCGGTCCACTAACTTCTGCATCAGCTTAAATTTCGGCATTGCAACGCTCACCAGGATCAGTACCACCGCCATAATGACCGCTACCGCAAGCCCGATGATCCACGCCATACCCGTTTTTGTGCCGACCACCTTCAAAACACCGCCGATTCCGAGGATCGGGGCATAGCTTATCATCCGAAGCAGCATAACCGCGACCATCTGTACCTGCTGGATATCGTTCGTGCTTCTCGTAATCAGGGATGCTGTCGAAAACCGGTGCATTTCTCCGCTGGAAAATGACAATACTTTGCCAAATATCTGACCGCGCAGATTTTTACCGATCGATGCCGCCGCACGGGATGCAAGGAAGCTGACTGCAATCGCACACGCTGCCATCAGCAGCGTAAAGCCGAGCATTTTTCCGCCTGTTTTTAAAAGATATGCGATCTGGATGCTTCCCGGGTCTTTGCCCAGTGCTTCATATTCCTCTTTCACAAATAAAATCGCCTTCTGGTTCAACAGGGAATCACTCATATCGCCCAGCTGGTCTGTGATCGTCTCCCGCAGCGAAAGCAGCTGCTCCTCGGAGAGGGAGCCGTTTTGCAGCGCCTGGAAAAGCTTCAGCTGCTCCTGGGTGGGCGCCGCTTCATCTGCTCTACCATTCATCGCGCCCGCCGCACTTTCGTCCATCGCAGACAGCATCACCATCGGCATCCGAAACGCATCGTTTAGAGCTTCCAGATCCGCCGTTTTATTCGTTGTCCGCTCGTAAGTACCGTCCTCTGCCTGTTCATAACAGGAAGCGGTCAGTCCTTTTTCCTCTTCTGTCATCAAATTCTGCAGGCTGTCCCAGGTCTCCTCCCGCATCCATTCTGGTGCAGCATAAGTGATACCGCCCTGCTGAATTCCGACGTCAACGATATCCGATGTATACTGCGGCAGTGCCAGATCACAGTACGCCTGCACGATCAGCAGAAGTACAATGGCCAGCACTGATTTTTTACATTGTTTTAAATAGCTCAGTAGCCGAAACATTTTCTGTTCTATTCCTCCATTCCATCCACATTCTTAAATGCTGCAATTTCTGTTTCCAGCACATCTCCGAACCGTTCCCACTGTTTAATCAGCTCACGGAATCTGTCTTCACCCATGCTGTCCACAACTCGCTGGACAAACACTTCCATAATGCCGTGCCCAAGATCTCTTCTTTCCTGTCCGGTCTCCGTCAGCGAAACATAGCTGCTTCTTCGGTCTTTCGGATCAATACTGCGCACGCACAGTCCTTTTTCTTCCATGCCGCGGAGCAGTCTGGAAAGTGCCGGCGGTGATATTTCCATTTTTTTCTGCAGATCGGAAATCGCTGCACCGTAAATTGCATCGTGCTGCGCACTCAGCTTATGAATCATCTCCAGCACTGCAAATTCCATATTTCCAACTCCTGGATGCAGTGCAGAATAATCCATCCTCCGAAACCTGCACATGGCATGCTCAAATTCTTTCGCCAGTTTTAACGCGTCATCCATTTCTTCTCCTGTGTCAAAGCGCCTGCAGTGCAGAGTTCTCACCCAAAGCGCCGATTTTCTCTGTCTGCTTTTTCATTAACATTGATAATATTTAACATTGTTAATTACTTCGACCTATTCTAATCTTCTATCTACAGAAATACAATAAAATTTCTATAAACTTTCCATAAAAAATCACGCAATCCGCCTGCCTTGACTTTTTCTCTCTCCTATGCCACAATTTTTCTATCTGGCAGGCTAAAGCAGGAACGGTTTTTCTGCGGTCTGTCCCCGGACAGCTCCTTTGCCCGGAATATTTTTTCTAATCTGAATCATCCTTACTATAACGGTTTTTCCGGGAAAGAGGTCCTTATGAAATTTTTTTCGTCCACCCGCTATACGCCGCAGCAGCTGCAGAATATCGCGATCGATTTATTCTGCGACATCCTCGGCAGCATCCTTTCCGCAATCGGCATCTATACCTTTGCAAAGCTCGCAAACTTCGCGCCCGGCGGTATCTCCGGCGTCGCCCTGATTTTGAACCACCTGTGGAACCTGCCGATTGGTACAACTTCCCTCGTCATCAACATTCCCCTGATTTTGCTCAGTTACCGGATTGTCGGGCGTAAATTTATGATCAAATCCATCCGCACAATTCTGATCAATACCTTTTTTCTGGATTTTGTCTTTCCGCTCACGCCTGCCTATGACGGCAATCCCATGCTCGCCGCGCTTTTTTCCGGCGTATTTTTCGGCTGCGGTCTTGCGCTGATCTACATGAGAGGCTCGTCTACCGGCGGTACGGACTTCCTTACCATGTCCATCAAAGCGCTGCACCCGCACCTTTCTCTCGGCGCTGTCACGATGGCGATCGACCTCGTCATCATCCTGATCGGCTGGCCGGTTTTTGGTAATCTTGACGCAGTTTTATATGGACTTATTTCTACGTTTGTAACCTCCACCGTCATTGATAAAATCATGTACGGCACGAGCGCAGGAAAACTCGCCATCATCATCACGACGCAGGGACCTGCCATGGCAACGCATATCGATGAGGTCTGCGCAAGAGGATCGACGCTGATCCGCGCAAGAGGTTCTTATACCACGACCGACCGGCAGGTACTGCTCTGTGCCTGCTCCAAAGCCGAAGCGTACAAGGTTCGCCGCGCTGCACATCAGACCGATCCGGACGCATTTGTCATGATTACAGAAACCAGCGAGGTCTTTGGAGAAGGCTTTATCGATCCAACTGATAACGTAAAGATACAATAGAATGCTGCGCATTCTATTGTAAAGAATAAATAGAAAATCGGCGTAATTATACCGCCATCTGAATAGAAGAATACTGCGCATTCTATTGTCAGAAATAAATCGGAGGCGAGGGCAGCAGCTGCCTTCGCCTCCTTAGAAAGAGAAAGGAACAGACCTATGAAATTTCCCAAATTTTTGCCGGACGGCGGCACGATCGGCTTTGTCGCCCCTTCCTTTGGCTGTGCATCCTCCCCTTATCAGGAAACATTTGAGCACGCACAGAAACGCTTCACCGAGCTTGGCTACCGGCTCGACCTCGGACCAAACTGCTATGAAAGCAGCGGCGTCGGCATCAGCAACACGCCCGAAAAATGCGCGAAGGAGCTGATGGATTATTATGTAAAATCCGACAACGACTGTCTGATTTCCTGCGGAGGCGGCGAACTGATGTGCGAAATTCTTCCATATATGGATTTTGACCGTCTTGCGAAAGCCGATCCCAAATGGTACATGGGCTATTCCGATAACACGAATATGACCTATCTTCTCGCAACCCTCGCAGATACCGCCTCCATCTACGGTCCCTGCGCCGGCGCTTTTGGCATGGAGCCGTGGCATCCCGCCATTTCCGATGCATTCCGCCTGCTGACCGGACGCGCACAGACCGTATCCGGCTACCCACTATGGGAAAAGGAATCCTTAAAAGATGAAACGAACCCCCTCGCGCCCTATCATGTGACCGAGCCGCGCGTCCTGCGCTGCTACGGAACGGAATATGCACAGAGGACTGACGGCGCGGCGCATTTGTACAACGACCAGTTAAACAGCTGCCCGCAATTTGTGGGCGGCAACCTACCGCCAGCCTCTGCCCCAAACTTTCACGTCTCCGGCAGACTCCTCGGCGGCTGCATGGATTGTCTCGTCAATCTGACCGGAACCCGTTTCGATAAAACGAAGGACTTTATCGAGCGCTACAAAGAAGATGGCATCATCTGGTTTCTCGAAGCCTGCGATTTGAACGTCTTCTCCATCCGCAGAGCCATGTGGCAGATGGAACAGGCTGGCTGGTTCGAACACGTCAAAGCCTTCCTGATCGGCCGCCCGCTGTGCTTCGGCCAGGACATGATGGGGCTCGATCCGTACCAGGCGGTACTGCCCGTCGCACTTTCCCACCATGTCCCGGTAATCATGGACGTCGATCTCGGACACCTTCCGCCAATGATGCCGCTGATCGTCGGCAGCTTCGCAGACGTGACCGTTTCCGGAAACGATATCCAAATCGACATGCAGCTGCGCTGACGATAAAAAACGCGGCGAATGCGTTATTTCATGCCGGGCACACCTTAATTCCCATATACCCGGATCACGCCGGATACTTCTTTTAACACCGACATGCCTTTTAAGATGCTGAGCGCATCGTTGAAATGTTTTTCCCGCACCGGATCGGTGATGATGACAAGCTCTGCAACGCCGTCACGACTGCGCTTCTGCACGACCTGCGCGATGCTCACATCGTTATTGCCCAAAATCCCGGCGATGTTGGCGAGCGCGCCGGGCTTGTCCGTTACCTGAATCCGCAGGAAAAACCGGCTGACCGTATCCTCTGCGGATTTCACCGGAAGATTCCGATAACAGCCATAACCGATCTTGCCACAGGAATGATGCAGAATGTTTCGCATCACGTCGATCACATCGCCCATCACTGCGCTCGCTGTCGGCAGCTGTCCCGCACCGCGTCCCATAAACATCGCATCATCGCAGGCTTCCCCATGGATAAATACCGCATTGAACGAATCCCGGACCGTCGAAAGCGGATGCTGCTCCGGCAAAAGCATCGGATGTACTTTAACTTCTACGCCGCCTTCTGTCAGCCTCGTCATGCCGATCAGCTTGATCACATAACCGAATTCCTTCGCATAGCGGATATCCTCTGCCGTGATGTGCGTAATGCCCTCGGTATACACCTGGGAAAAGGTCACGTTGGAGTTAAACGCGATCGATGCCATAATCGCCACCTTGCGTCCCGCATCGTAGCCTTCCACATCCGCAGTCGGATCGCTCTCCGCATAGCCAAGCTTTGTCGCAAGGGCAAGCGCCTCTTCGTAGCCCATCCCATCCTCCGTCATCCGCGTCAGGATATAGTTGGTCGTCCCGTTGACAATGCCCATCACCTCTGTCAGCTCGCTGGCTGCCAGGCTCTGACGCAGCGGACGGATGATCGGGATCGCCCCTGCGACCGCCGCTTCGAAATGCAGGTCACATTTTCCGGCTTCCGCCGCTTCAAACAGCTGTTCTCCATATTCTGCGAGCAAATCCTTATTCGCCGTTACAACCTGTTTGCCCGCGCGGAGCGCTTCCTCCAGCCAGGTCAGCGCCGGCCGGATTCCTCCCATCACCTCAATCACAATCTCGATCTGGGGATCGTTTAAAATCTCGTCCCAACAATCTGTCAGAAGCTCGGACGGAATGCCTTCCCGCGCTTTTGTCGTATCGCGCACCAGAATTTTATCTACCACCAGCCGCGCGCCCGTTTTAGAAATGATCTCTTTCTCCAAATCCTTTACCAGTTTATAAACACCGCTGCCCACGGTTCCTGCCCCAAGCAGCGCCGCATGAATAATTCTCTCCTGTCCCATCACCATTTCCTCCATCTCTATTAAAACTCCACCGCAATGCAGTCCTCGCGGCGTGTTTTATCCTGCCGGTTCCCCGCTAAAATAGAATTCTGCGCCGCAGTACGATATAAAAACAGGGAACAGGTATTGACTGCCTGTTCCCCTGTTCCAAACTGCCGATTC
>ERZ1026856.620-NODE-620-length-20667-cov-6.726761_pt1 | contig 20667 bp, 24 predicted proteins | sample MGYA00380158_ERZ1026856 | MGnify/ENA primary metagenome ERZ1026856 (study PRJEB33269, sample SAMEA4719794) | human gut metagenome | biome: human-associated habitat; feature: organic feature; material: feces | place: Cameroon | collected 2013-10 ...
TTAGTCTCGTGGGCTCGGAGATGTGTATAAGAGACAGGTATTCCTCCATGCGGAAGATGATCGTTCCCGGGGTACCGGTCTCGCAGCTGCCGGGCAAGTCGTACCCCATATTGTCGAGGAGCGCCAAAACTTGCTCCGCCGCGCTTGTTCCCTCCGGCAGCGGAACCTCTCTCTGACCCAGCTCCAGCCGGAACGAGCCGTCGAAATTGTACCAAAGGTAATGCGCCGGGACGCTTCCGCGGTATATCACGCACGTCTCGTACTCGTCCCGCGTGCCGTAGTCGACCGTATCGCCGATCGCGCCGAATATCGCCTCGATCTGCGGTGCGGCGTCGTTTCTGCCGCGCTCCACCGCGCGGTATACGCTCAGCGTCTGCGGCGCAAGGCTCTCCGCCTCCGTCAACACGACGCCGGGCCTCGTATGATCGCAGTTGATCACATCCTCCGGCAGCAGCCCGAACGGCATGGTGCAATAAACCGCGCATGCCCCCGCCGCCATCGCCGCCAACAGTGCTGCCGGTATCAGGCTCCGTCTGCTTTTTTCCGCCGCGGCCAGAAAAACGAACGCACCAAAATATCCTCCCAGCGTGTTGCAGACGAGGTCGTCTATGTCAAAGAGTCCCCAGCCGGTCAAAAACTGGACGCTCTCGATCACGAGCGCTATCAGCGGTATCCGGATGAACACGCGCCCCCGGCGGTCTTTTCTCCCGGTCCACAGCAGCACGGCCCCGCAGGGGATAAACATGATCACGTTGAGCGCGAGCTGGATCACCGCGTCGGCGGACTTCTCGCGGACTGCGCTCCTCAGATTTTCAAAGAGGTACAGACTGTATTTGAAGCGGTATACCTCCGCCGCGCCGTACTGGGCGCGAGCGCCGAACACGGTAAAGCACAGCGTGAGAAAGTAGCCTGCCGTGAGCAGTATTTTTATCCTCTGCGTGCGGGTAAGCTTCCCTTTGGAAACGAGCTGGGCCACGCAAACCGCAGCTCCCGCGGCCATCAGTGCCGCAAGCGCGTATTCAGTTCCCTGTTTCAGGTAGTTTAACAGCATTTTTTGCTCCATAGAAGGTCAATGTGTTGTAATATGGGCAATACTCCACATTGGAGTATTGCCTATATTTTATTTAGTCACGGTAAGCCCCTGCAAGGCCCTAACCGCCATTTGTAGTAGAAATTGTTATATTCCCATCAATTCCTCGTGTATTGTTAGACCTTAACCATATACAATAATTGTGCGAAGATGTGAGTCCGCTGAATGTCTTATAAACCTCATCACTGCTTGTCGTTGACAACAGTTCAGAATAATAGGGACCTGTTGCTGAATTATTATCGGACATATCGATCAAATAGTATGTAAGTTTGGCTGTACCCGATTGAGTACAGAGACCGCTAAAATACAGTCTCAGTGTGTTTACTCCGGTGAAATAGTAGTTTGTGTATATTCCAGATTTTACTCCTGAAAAAGACCCTGAATATACTCCATCCCAAAAGCTCCACGCACTGCTTGGCAAAGATGTCCCACGCATGGCAGAAATGCTCCCGACATGGCAAACTCGTTCATATCCACCTGTGGCGGCCGCATTTTCTTTTACCATTTCTCCAACGAAAGCGGAATTATATCCAATTGCAGTGACTCTTTCTTCATTTTCCGCAAAAACCTGTGTCCCCAGAGCTGCCATCATCGCGAGTACAAGAACAACTGATAAAATCTTTTTAATGCTTTTCATTACAGTCTCCTTTTCCTTTTATTTATTGTAATTACCCCCGCCGGGCCCTTGCGGGAATAACGACATCGCAGGGTCCACAACTATGCTTTGCTTTTATAATTATTTTTTCATCATCCTACATATAATCTAACATTAATCCTCAATTCTGTAAAGTAAAAATATATTCATAGTTTTAGTGCAGTATGCACAATTTATGTCTAAAAAAGTCAAGACCATCGGTCCGACCGATGGTCTTGGCTTTATCTCAGTGTGAGAAAATACCTTTTCTTTGCTTTACCCGCGGGACTGCCCGCTGCCGGGTCGTGCCTCGGATAATATCATGCTATTATGTGCCGGGCGGGAGGTGCGGGATTCAGTCGGCCGGGCCGATGTCTATCCAGTCGGTGAGCCACTTCGAGTAAGTGACCGACCATATGCGCATCTGCTTTCTGCCGTTCACCGTGCGGTAATATACTTTGGTTTCCTCCGCTTGGACGCTTACGCCGGAGCCGTCGTCGGACGAGGGGGTGTACAGCTGCTCATCCTGTGCAGGGTCATAGCCGGACGCGTCGGTGTAGTCCGCAAATGCGGTCGCCGTGAGTGAGAGTGCCATGAGGAGCGCGAGGGCAAGGCTTACCAAACGTTTCATTTCAGCTTCCTCCTTCTTTAATTTCAAATAACGAAATGATATTTGGCTGCAAAAGCTCCTCGGGTACGGGGTAAACGCGCGTGCCGGTCACATACAGCACATATTCTCCGTCCTCCACCGCAAGATAAACGTCCCCGTCGTCCAAAGCGCCGTAATCCTCGACGACGGCTCCGGCGGGTACATCCCCCAGAATGTCCTCCTCGGTCGGGAAGCCGCGCGGCTGGATTATCACAAAATACGACGCAATGAAAAGCGCGACGAGCAGCCCGGAGCCCACGCGCCGGTATATGGAGTCTTTCTTTGAGCCGCCCCCCTCGACGATCAGCCTTATCCTGCGCCGAAGGCGCTTCTCGGCCTTGACCGCCGCGCTGGCTACCGCGGGACTCCTGCCCCGCTGGTACAGCGACAGCACCTTAAGGAGCGTCTCGCAGTAATCGACGCGCTCAAGCGGCGTCATATGCGCGGTCGCCCTCTCATCGCAGCGAAGCTCGAGCAGATCAGATATCTCCTCTCCGGCGGCATGTATCATCGGATTCCACCAGAACACCGCCTCGGATAAAAGGAGCAGAAGCTTTATCAGGTTGTCATGGGCGCTGATGTGCGCCGCCTCGTGTCTGAGGATCGCTTCCCACTCATAAAGGCTCAGCTCGGCGTCCGGGAGATACACCACCGGGCGAAACGCGTTTGCCGTAAAGGGCGCGGTTATGTCGGGCGAGACGCGGACGTCACAGTCTATGCCCAGCTCGTCCGCCAGTGCGCGGATGTCCCTGCGCTCCGTCAGCTGATAGCGTGCCGCCTCGCGCCGGAAGCGCAGGTCGCACACGGCATACCTCGCGATGACTGCCGCCGCGCCCGCCGCCCACACGGCGAGCAGCAGCACCCCCGCCGTCATGCCTCCGATGAACGGCCGTCCGAGCCAGCTGCACAGCGTCGGGAGGATACTGTCCGACCCGATGACATGGGCGCTCTCCATGCTGACGGGGATCGCCAGTCTGAGTACACTGAGGAATATCAGCAGAAGCAGCACGGATACCACGTTCCGCGAAAGCATGTCCCTCCTGCGCAGAAAGAGCGCGGCCACGGAGAGGCAGACGTTATAGACGATCACCGAGGCGAGTATGGAGTAGCTGCTGACGATCATTTCCGGGACAATTCTTCCTTGCGTTCCTCGAGCATTTTTTCAAGCTCGTCGATCATCTCGGGGGTGATCTCGTCGCTCTGGATCATCGCGGAGAACATCAGCGGCAGAGCGCTGATATCGCTCTTGGAGAAAACGTTCTCGGCATAATACTCCTCCATCGTGATGTTGGGCGCGTAAAGCCGGCCCCAGACCTTGCCGCAGCGGGTAAAGCCGTCCTCGCGGATGGCCTCTTTCCTGAGCATACCGTTGAGTATGATGTGGACGGAGCTGTCCTTCCACGTCTTGTCAACGGAAAGCTCGAGTATCTCGTTGCGGGAAAGGGGCTTGCCGGCCTTCCACATAACGTTCATAACTTCCAGTTCGCTCTTTGTAAGTCTCATTTCAAACCTCCATATCAATTTCCGTCTCAATTATCCAAGCTTATACCAGCAGTATATTATATATTTATAATTTTTTCAATAAAAATTTTTCGGTTTAAGGAAATATTTTTGGGACAGGAAATTTGCTCAATCTAAAAAATACAGACTCCCTGCGGCCATCCCTGCCGGATACCCGTCGAGAGTCTGTATTTCACAAGGGCCGAATAGCGTTCAGACGATAACGAACCTGTCGATGATCTCTACAATACCGTCATGCTCGCAATCGTTCTGCGTGACAAATGCCGCGGCGGCCTTTACGCTCGGCATCGCGTTTGCCACGGCGCAGCCGATTCCCGCCGTCTTTATCATTTCAAGGTCGTTTTCCTCATCTCCCGCTGCGACGGAGCTGCCGATATCGCAGCCGAAGTATTCTCACACCTTTTTCAGTGCGCAGCCCTTATTTACTCCTTTAAGTACGACTTCGAGGTATGTATCGGGGGAAAAATAGAGGTCAAGCACCTCCCCGGCCTCTGCAAGCACCTTTTCTCGGAAGGCTTTGAGCTCGCTGTTTGCGGTCTCGCCATCAGCGGATATGATCATCTTCAGTCTGTTCACGTTCATGTCCCGCATGAGGTCTGCGATACTCGTCAAGTTGGTCGGAGTCGATGATGTCTTTGCAGATATAACATCCCTTATCGGAGCAGCGGTCAAGCAGCTCCCATCATTCGGTTACATCATTAAGGAAATCATTTCTTGTCATACTGCATCTTTTCTTTTTACCATCTTGGTATCAATCAATGTTAATTTAGATAACGCCTTTTCTGTCAAAAACGCATACTGCAATCCAAGATTAGTGCTGGTGAGGTCGCGCTTCATTATTGACATAACCTCTGCTACGGACTTATTTGCCCGTCTAAATTTAGAAAACTTGCTTTTGAGGTTTGCTCCGCCTCCAGCCATATTGCCAACAACTAAATCATTCTCGGTGGGAGTATGGCCAAGCCGAGATGCTATGACAAACCGCCGCCATGCTTTGTAGTAGCCCGTAAACTCTAACACTGATAGGCTATCCAAATCCTTTACGGTATATATGAATAGAATTTGTTCATTTATTCTGTCCGTAATAGGCGCTGTTGCCGTGCTTGCGCAGATAATGCCTGTCCAACAGCTCCTGCTGCATGCTGCTTTTTTCCGGATTGATCGTCATGGCGTGCCAGTCCATGAAAGCGACCTCCTCCATGACTACCGCGTTATGCAGCGCGTTCATGGCATCCATGCCCCATGCAAAAGGCCCGTGGCTGTGGACGATGACGCCGGGAGTGGCGGTCGGATTCTTATCCTTAAAGGTCTCGACAATGACCTTGCCGGTTTCCTTCTCGTACTCGCCCGCAATCTCGGCCTCGGTCATCTTCCGGGTGCAGGGGATGTCGCCGTAAAAATAATCTGCGTGGGTAGTACCCATGGCAGGGATTCCCATCCCGGCTTGAGCGAAAGTAGTAGCCCAACGGGAATGAGTGTGGACGATGCCGCCGCAGTCCGGGAACGCGCGATATAGCTCCATGTGGGTGGGCGCATCACTGGATGGTTTCCATTTGCCCTCCGCAACACGCCCGTCAAAGTCGATCACAACCATATCGTCCTTGCTCATCTGCTCATAAGGTATCCCGGAGGGTTTGATCACAACCAGTCCCCTGCCTCGGTCAATGCCCGAAACATTTCCCCATGTAAAGGTCACTAGATCATACTTGGGTAGAAGTAAATTTGTTCTCCATACCTGTTCTTTTAATTCTTCAAGCATACGCACCCCCGCTGGCAGCTGTCGGTAAGAGATGATACTCCCAAGCGAAACTGCTCTTCCATCCATTTTTTTGCAGCTGCTATCTCCGCACAGTCGCGTGTTTTGCCGCTGTGCCACATCTCCATCATATACGGTCCACGATATCCAAGCCGCTCCAGCTGTGCAAAGCGGGCTGGGAAATCCACACATCCGCTCCCGAAGGGAACACCCTTAAATTGTCCTGGGAAGTCATCGGTCACCGCAAGTGTATCCTTCAGATGAACCCCCACAATGCTGGAGATCCCTTGCGCCAGCTCAACTTCGACGTCATTCTCCGGCCACGCGCTCAGGTTTCCGAGATCCGGGTAAACTCGGTACCAAGGGGAGTGAATCATGGCCTCATACGACATGTGCTTGGAAATGGAATTCAGGAAGCAGGTGTCCATGATTTCCATACCCAGCATCATCTGAGCCTGTTCTGCCAGCTGCGCTGCCCACAACATGGCGGCGCGAAAGCGGCGGACGGATGCCGAAGACGATTTTTCATAGTAAACATCATATCCTGCCAGTTGGATGACCCGAATGCCGAGGCGTTCCGATAGTCCGATTGCTTTCTCCATGATCTCCCGTGCTCGGGTTTGAATTTGCTCGTCTTCGCTCCCGAAGGGGAACCTTCGATGTGCGCTGAGACACATGGACCGAAAAGGGAGCTCGTATTCTGCAGCTAAGTGTCTTAGCTCTTCCGTCTCTTTCGGTGTCCAATCCAGGCGGGAAAGTCTCTCATCGCTCTCGTCGATGCTCAACTCAATATAGTCAAAGCCGAGCTTTTTCGCGGCGGAGAACCGCTCCTCCCAGCTCATGTCCGAAGGAAATGCTTTTTCATAGATACCAAAATAATGCTGTCCTAACATGCTGTTGACCTCAATATACGAAAATTAATGATACTACGTTAGTTTTTTTCAGTCCCTGTTTCAAATCTACAGTGATATCCTCCGCTTTTTCTCATATGCCAGCTCCTTGAGCTCCTCCGTGAAGCGGATCGTGCTCACGCTCGCTGACACTTTGTGCAGGTTCTTGCCCAGCTCTTCAATTTCCTGCTTGGGCAAGGGATTGGTGTGCGTTTTCTTGTTCACCTATATCCGTTCCTTTCCACCTTGCTCACGGATACGCTTCGGTTTTTTTCAGCTCGTACATCATCACGCGTTTCTTTGCACCGGAGCATGCGAAGATTTTCATTTTATCCTTCTCGTGTAGAACGTCTATGTTTGTCGGGCCTTCATGCTCGTCAATAAGTTGAACATCCATCATCAGCTCCCCATCCTTTTCTCCGATGCAGTGCATATAGAGGAGTGCGGCGTTCAGACCTCTGTAACCTACGAGGATCCCCGGTTTGTCAAAGATCATGCCGCCCCAGAGTGCATGAAGAAACTGCGCAGGATATGTGTAGACGATTTCCCATTCTCCGCCGACAAGTTTATTAACCGCAAGAGTCGCCCCATGGAAACCCTCGATTGTGATAAGCTCATCCGTTCCGTCGCCGTCAATATCCGCAACACACATATCGCTTATCTCTCGTTCTATGAGTTTTCTCACTGTCCACTCCTCTTCGTCAGTCTGCGGAATGTGAATGGCAAAAAGACCCTCTGTGCCGGATATCATAACAACTTCTTCGCCATTCAGCGTGTGGTGCAAAAGCCCGTGGTTTTTGTGTATACCAGGGATCAACAGTCTTAGTTCTGGTGTTTTGTCCCAGTTGCCGTCAATTTCGGAAATATATACACTCCCGGCGAAAGACCAGTCATCCACGTCTTTCTTGTTTTGGCATAATTGGCAAACCAAAATATATCTCTTTTTCACGCTTTCGACTACGCAGCATCTGTGAATGAAGGGAAGTCTTATATACGGCTTTGATGTCCATATTCCATTCTTCTTTTCTACATGCGCAATCAGAGATTCCAAGCCATTAAAACCTCTGTAGAACTTTTGAATGGCAAGGAATTCGCAGTCTTCCCTAATAGGACAGATGTTCATCGTCCCGCCGAGTGAGGCCCAGACCGTTTCTTCAACTTTCCCGTCATCTGAATATTTCAGGCACAGTCCGTCAAGTTCTGTTGCCGTGAAAACTTTCATCCCGTCAGCTGAAGAGACTGTCTTGACTGCATACGGATATTCCATGTTTTGCGCAATAATTCTCTTTTTTACGGAAATCATGCTAACCCTTCCCTAATCCTATCAATTACGGCCTCTTTGTTTTTGTCCTGACCGATACAAGATGACTGTCGGCGCCCATAAAGAGTGTGTGGCCGTCGTCCCCTCCGAAGCACAGATTCCCGCTGGCCGCAGGCGTTTTAAGAAGTCCCAGAAACCTACCGTCCGGACTGTAGACCTGAATGCCTCCCTGTGCACAGCACCAGATGTTTCCCTTCCTGTCGAGCTTTATGCCGTCCGGCCCGCCGTGACCGAGTTCCGGAGTGACCGCGAGTACACGTCTGTTAGTAAAGGTTCCGTCGTCCGAAACATCCATTACAGATATTTCACTCGTCGTTGTCTCTGAAAAATACACCTGTTTTTCATCCAGAGAAAAGCACAGTCCATTCGGTGTGTTAGTCTCCTCGGTTGCGACAAATACAGAATTGTCATGCGGTCGGATGCCATAGACCCGCTGCTTTTTTTGAGGCTGTCTTGAAAATCTTCCGTGCCTTGTCGGACGTCTTCCGTAGTGAGGATCAGTAAAATAAACCGTCCCGTTTGAATGGATTACGACATCGTTTGGACTGTTGAACATCTTTCCGTCATAGCTGTCTGCGATTATCTCATAGAAAGAAAAGTCTCTGTCCGTCTTAGCCATCCGGTATCCGATTTGCTCACATATGATGATATTCCCGTCGCGGTCATATGTCATTCCGTTTGCGATGTTTGTTTCTTCCTTTAGGAGCTCGTACCTGCCCTTGCTGTAAAAGCACCAGGTTTTTTTATTTCCGAGTGTGTTGAATATGAGGTCATTATTTTTTTCGCTCCAAATCAATCCTTCGAGGAAGCCGCCAAAATCTCCTTCATCATCCAAATCCTGCTCAAGGTCGATAAGCTCTCGGAATCGTTCATCATATACAATCACATCCAGCATCAGCACTTCACCTCCACTCTGTATATTCCGTCAGGAAGTGCTATAAGCACAGCACCATCTTCATTCATGCAAGTAACTCCTCGTATTTCACCGATCTGCACAGTTTCGAGCTTTCTGCCGAATTGATTAAAAATGAACAATTTGTCATCGGCTGAACAGTAAATTTTTCCGCTTTCATCTGTTACAATTTTCTCTGGAAAAGCATCCCCGAATTCGCAGTCGTAGACCACCGTTCTCTCTATACCAAATTTGCCTTCCGGTGTAAACTCTGCAAAAATGATCCTGCCGTCCGTGCTGCGAATATATAAGATTCCTGCCTCGTCCTTAGCAAGGCAAAATGATTTTCCTTCCGTTTTTCTTTGCGGACAGGCATCGAAAATAGCCCGTCCTTCCGGAATTACATAATATAGGCTGTCAATGCCGAGGACGAAATACGCTCCGCATGAATGTACAAGAACATCTATGGGTTTTACTTTCTTTCCGTCAGCATCTCTGCCAAAGACCGCCGGAGCATAATGGTCATTTCTGACTATCGTCTCTTCGTTTTCATCGCAGACAATCAGTCTCCCGTAAATGTCAAAGCACATGGCATGAGGCAGAGCCCGAAAAGAGTATATATCCCGGCCTAACACCGGGTCTATTACTCTTATTTTTTGGATCTTCTTATCAAACGCTGCGATATATCCGTTTCTGCCATCCCAGCACAACTCTGTAAAATTTCCATCGGTAAGTTTTTTTATCTGAAACATATTATCCCCTTTTCTCGTTGCAAAAGCTCCAATAGCTTATCTGAACGAGCAAAGCAAGCAAAACGCCAAGTAAGGTGAACAAAATATACACACAAGTATAGTTTCCCGTGAGATCGGTCGGTATCCCCGGCAGCACGGAACAGGAAAGGCCTCCTATATAGTAGGCCAGATGATACTTTTGCATCAGGATTGCTTGATTATCATCTGTTACCATATCTCCGGCCCAAATCGGCATCCCTACCGTGAGGACTGAAAAACCAACTCCAGTAAGGATCTGGGACGCAAAAACGCCAGGTTGCTTTTCGTGTACGCAAAAAGGCACATTACAATTCCTCCGAGCATTACTGCAAAGAAGAAATAATTTACGTTTTCTGTTTCAAATTTATCTGCAAGCGCACCAAATATAAATTTGGAAACGAGAAGAGAAATTCCGTAAATGCTCAGGCCTTCCGAGATGACCATCTTATCATAACCGAAAAGGGAAAAATGCGCTGAAACATTTGCCGCGGAGTAGCTTCCGATTGCTTTCCTGCTGCAAAAAATCGGTTGATAATGATTGTTGCCGCAACCATTCCTCCCAGTCCGTAGCCCATGCCGGACAGAGCGGCGGCAGCTATAAAGCCCGCCGCACCCCAGCAAAAGGAACCCGCCAAAAAGCTAAGCACGCAGCATAACACCGCGCATTCTGTGCCCTTACGAATCCCAAACATTGTATAACGGGTTTACTAAAGGTGTCGCAAGCATCGAAAAACTGCATCTGACCGTGATAATGAGAGATGCTTCCGTGTTTGTCAGGGCACAGCGTTCTATGATATACGGAAGGAAAACCGTAAAGTCATTGACCGCTGTAACAAAGAGGGGCATCGTTCCGTCCGTGCATGCAAGCCAGCGTTTTCGATCCCTGCTCATTTTCTTTTGCACCACAATGCTTTATCTGAGTGTCTCTTTTACCTTTTTTGCGATGCTCTTTCCGTCAAGACCAAAGAGCCTGAGAAGCTCGGGAAGGGTTCCCGAAGTTCCGAAAGTAGTGAGACCAAGCCTTACAAAGTGGTCGGGGCAAAGATGCCTTTCTATAAGGTGCTCCGCCACGGCTCCTCCGAGTCCGCCATAGATGCTTCCGTCCTCTACCGTGAAAACAGCTGTTGTCTTCGGGCAGTACTTCTCGATAGTCTTTCCGTCAAGAGGCTTTATGGTGTGCATATCTATGACCGTAGCCTTGATTCCGTCTTTATAAAGCAAATCTGCGGCTATACCGGACTCATATACGCACGGGCCTGTTGCGATGATCACCGCATCGTGTCCGTAGTCGCGGAAAATAACGGATTTCCCGTATTTAAATTTCTGTGACTTATCATAGATTACGGGTGTCGCTCCGCGTCCAAGTCTTAAATAAAATGGTCCGTCAATCTCATAGCAGAAATCAACAAATTTTTCAGCTGCGACAGCATCTGCGGGACATATAAGGTGCATATTGGGAATTGTCCTTACAATTCCTATATCCTCAGTCCCCTGATGAGTAACGCCGTCCGTGTCACCGGCAAGGCCTGAAAGTCCGGAGACTATTTTCACATTCAGATTCGGGTAGGCGGAAAAAGTTCTAATTTGCTCAAGGGCTCTCATCGAAAGGAACGGGCTGTATCCAACGCAGAAAAGTCTATATCCTTCAGCAGCCATTGCCGCAGAAGCTGTTATCATATTCTGTTCCGCAATGCCGAACTCATAGTATTTGTCAGGATATGTCGAAACAAAATCCGCCAAGGCAAACGATCTGAAGGTATCTGCAGAAGTAACAATGATATCATCATGCTCCTTTGCAAGTCTCATCATGCCCTTGCCGTATCCTGTACGGGTGGATATCATTTCAGGCATATTTGTTCATCTCCTTTTCAAGTTCCTTCATTCCCTGTTCATACTGTTCGTCGTTCGGTGCCTTCATGTGCCAGAGGTACTGGTTCTCCATATAGGAAACGCCCTTGCCTTTTACCGTGTTGGCAATGATTACGGAAGGCTTTTTGCTGCCGAGATTTTTCTTGGCCTCATCAATCGCTTCTATTACCTGCTCAATATCATGTCCGTCTATTGTCTGAGCATCCCATCCGAAGCTCTCGAACTTCTTGTCCAGATCTCTCAGGTCGTTGATTGCATTGACAGAACCGCCGGACTGAAGGCCGTTTCTGTCGACAAATACTATGAGATTATCCAGCCCGGCATTTCCTGCAAACATGGCGGCTTCCCAGATTATTCCCTCCTGGAGTTCGCCGTCGCCTGTAATCGCATATACATGATAATCCCGGTTTTCCTTCTTGCCTATCGCGGCCTTTCCCACCGCTGCGGAAAGACCGTTTCCCAAAGAACCCGTAGTCATGTCAATACCGGGGCATTTGTTATAGCTCGGATGTCCCTGCAGTTTTGTATTCAGCTGTCTGTACTCCCTTAGATCGCCTGTCGGGAAAAAGCCTCTCTCTGCAAGAGCCGCATAATAAATCGGGCTTGCGTGTCCCTTGGACATGATAAATCTGTCTCTGTCTTTCCACTCGGGGTTTGCCGGATCTAGATTCATAGTGTCGAAAAAAAGTACCGTAAGAATATCCGCAGCAGACATGCTCGGTGCCGCGTGTCCGGTCTTCGCATTATGCACCATCTCAAGAACATGCATTCTTAGCTTGTAGCTCATTTTATATAACTGGGCAATTTTGTCATCCATAGCTTTTATTCTCCTTTGAGTATCTGTCTTACAGCCTCTGCGATAGAATCCGTTCCGACCCCGTACTCAGTGACGAGTTCCTCGTAAGCACCGCTTTGAGTAAAGCAGTCATTGATTCCGACCCTTTTAATCTTCGCACTGATTCCCGCTTCGGCAACCGCTTCAAGAACTGATGAGCCGAGACCACCTATGATGGAGTGCTCTTCCACTGTAACAATTTTCCCGGTCTTTTTCCCCTGCTCAATCACGGTTTCTTTGTCAAAAGGTTTGATCGTGAAAAAGTCGTAGACGGAGACGCTGATTCCCTCTTTTTCAAGTTCTTCCGCTGCCTTTAGTGCCCTGTATACCGAAAGTCCGCAAGCAAATACGACTACATCCGTGCCGTCTTTTGTTCTGATCGCCTTTCCGATCTCCATCTTTTCACCGCTGTCATAGATATTATCATATCCGTAGCGTTCCATGCTGAGGTATGCAGGCCCTTTGTAGTCTGAAATGAGCGTTTTGACCATCCAGTCTGCCATAACAGCGTCCGAAGGTGTCATGACCAGCATTCCCGGAACGTTTCTCATAACGGCAAGGTCGTCTGTCGCATGGTGGGTCGAGCCGTCATAGCCTCCGCCAAGTCCGTTGTTGTTTCCGACTATGCGTACATTGAGATTCGAGTATGCTATGACTGCCTTGGTGCACAGATAGCACATAGCGTCCGCCAAAGCCGCGAAAGTGTTTACAAACGGGATAAAACCGCATGAGGCAAATCCTGCGCCCATTGCCACCATGTTCGCTTCAGCAATGCCGACATTAAACATTCTATCCGGTGCGACCTCGGCAAACTTTGAAGTTTTGGAGCTGCTGGATAAATCTGCATCCAGGACAACAACCTTGTCATTGTCTTTACCATATTTTGCAAGTGCTTCGCCGTAGATTTCTCTCATTGCTCTTGCCATAGATATTACCCCCTCAGTTCCGCCATCGCACGTTCAAATTCATTGTCGTCAATAGCTTTTCCGTGATATTTATTCGTATTTTCCATGAAGGAAACGCCCTTCCCCTTTATGGTGTTTGCAAGCACGATGGTGGGTTTTTCATTTAGAATGGACTTAGCCTCCATTATTGCATCGCAAAGAGCTCCTATATCATGCCCGTCGACTTCCATGACATTCCAGCCGAAAGATTTCCACCTTTCCGCCATGTTGTGCATCGGCATTACATCCTCGGCCGTGCCATCAAGCTGAACCTTGTTCCAGTCGAGAATAGCTATGAGGCGGTCGCATTTGAACTTGACGGCCGACATGGCGCCTTCCCACACAGTGCCCTCGTTTATTTCACCGTCTCCCAGAACCACGAATGTATAAGCATCATTTCCGAGAAGTTTATTGGAGCAGGTCATTCCTACACCGGCAGAAAGTCCCATTCCGAGCGGTCCTGTTGAAAGCTCTACCCCCGGCGTCTTCCGTGAACAGGGATGTCCCTGAAGTCTACTGCCAAGCATACGCAGAGTCTTAAGCTCTTCCTTCTCAATAATTTCTTTTTCCGCAAGGCATCTGTAAAGCATAGGGGCTGCATGTCCCTTTGAGAGGATTATTCTGTCACGATCCGAATCTTCATAGTTTTCCTTTGATATGTTCGCGCACTTCATGTAGAGTGCAACCAGAATCTCACAGACGGAAAAGGAGCCGCCCGTATGCCCACTCTGACGCTGATGGATAATCTCAAGCGTTTCTATTCTGAATTGTCTGCAGAGTTTTACGAGTTCTTCAGTTCTTTTTTCCATGCTCATTCTCCTCTGACGATCTTAACAACTTCTTCACAGCAGAGTTTCGGACTGCTCAGTACCGGAACTCCCAGCAATTCATGTATAGGCTGCTCCATGCTTGCCATCGAACCCTGCGCAAGAAGCACTACATCGACCTTGCCTTTCATTTGTCCGGCTGCATCAAGAAGAAGTTTATTGTACAGTTCCTTTTCTCCCCTGACATTTGCCTGATAGGCTCCTTCGGCAACAAGTCCCAGCACCTCAACTTCCCGGCCTTCCTTTTTGCACAGGCGTGATATATAGTCTTTTGTCGGTTCCATCGTGGTGCCGAGAGCTGCCAGAATGCCTATTCTTTTTCCACTTTGAAGGGCTCTGAGAATCATGGCGTGATCAATTCTCAAAACCGGAACGTCTGATGAGGCATTGTATTCCTCGGCAAGTGCTCCTACCGAAGAGCAGGCCGACACGATGAGATCAGGCTTGAGGGATGCTGCGGCATCGAAGTACTTGAACAGTCTGGTCTTTACACCATCGGTGAGATATTCTGCGGCTATGACTTCGTTAATAAGGCTGTCGTCGGCAATATTCACTATTCTGAAATCGGGTAGCGCCTCTTTCAAAAGTGTCTTCATGTTGTTGACCAGACCGCCCATTGATGTATAAACTACTACAACCGTCTTCATTTTTCCTCCGTCTGCATTCAGTTTTTTCCAAAGCGGATTACTACCTTGCCTGTCTGAGGATGTCTTTCGCAGGCAAATTCGAAAGCTGCTTTTGAATCATTGAAATCAAAGGTGTCCGTCACCATGATGTCAATATTCCTTCTGTACTTTTCAAAATTCTCAATAATCCTGGGGAACTGTCCGACCTGCAGGCGCGCCGTAACAAGCCGCACCTGCCTTCTTGTCATCCAATATGCATCACATGCAAATGTCACGGGAGCCAGCGGCACAAATCTCCCCGCCGGGGACAGGATTTGCACGCCCTCTTCAGCAAACTCTTTAAAGCCAGCGCATTCGAACACGATGTTTGGTCCCTCGCCGCCTGTGAACTGCATGACTGCATCCTTAAAGTTTTCGCTCTTACTGTCAACAACATACGGGATTCCCATCTGCTTCGCGATTGCAATTCTGCCTTCAGAGATCTCGCTGATTGCTACCGCTGCTCCGGCATTCATGCTTATATCCGCGATTGCCAGACCTATAGGGCCGGCACCGTAAATCATGACGAAATCTCCAGACGTTACTTCCGCCCGTGCACATGCATGTCCGGCGATGGTGTAGGGCTCAATGCAGGCAGCTTCATTCCAGGTTATTGAGTCGGGGATCTTATGCCACTGTTTTTCATTGGCGACGAAGTATTCCTCAAGCCCTCCCGACATATTGCATCCAGTAACATGCAGATCTTTGCAGACGTTCACTTCTCCTCTCCGGCAGGCATAGCACTTGCCGCAGTAGTTAATGGGCTCGTGTACAACTCTGTCCCCGACTTTTATAGATGTGACTTTTTTTCCGACGTCGGTCACAACGCCGGCAAACTCATGCCCCGGGATTCGGTCCTGACCTACGGACTGAGAATGATGTCCCTCAAATATCTTGATATCTGTTCCGCATATTCCGACAGACTCAACCTGCACCTTAACTGACAGATCATTTTCAAGCTGAGGTTCCGGCACGTCCGTCATAAACGAATCGCCGGCATCGCGGATCATAAATGCTTTCATTTTTTCTCCTCACTTGTTTTCAAAGCGCTTTGTATCAAGAACAAACGTGCTTCCAGCAGATGAACCGCCGTCAACAAATATTGCCTGACCGGTAAGATGTGCACTTCCTGGAGAAAGGAGCATCACTACAGGAGACAGAAGCCATTCTATTCTTCCCGCGACACCCCTCGGAATGGTTGCCACACGAACGGCAAGCCTTTCTGGATTATCCTCATACTGCTTGCGGTTAATGTCCGTTATGATCATTCCGGGGCAAAGAGCGTTTACATTTATGCCCTTCTTTGCCCATTCGATGGCAAGCGCTCTCGTAAAGCTGTTGATAGCCGCCTTGCTGGATGCATATGCGGTGTAATAAGACTTACCCTCAACGGAACTGAGAGACGAAATATTGATGATTCTTCCTTTTCCGGCCTCCAGCATGTATTTACCTGCTGCTCTGCATGCTATGACCATTCCCGTAAAGTTAATGTTCATGACCCAGTTAAAATCATCCATGCTGATTGCTTCCAGTCTGTCTATGACATTAATTCCGGCCGCATTAATAAGTCCGTCGATTTTGCCGAAATGGGAATAAATCGCCTCTGCGGCAGCAGTTACTTCCTCTTCCTTTGTAATATCCGCGGTAACGAAGAAATAAGAATCTTCCGAGTATTCCTTTTCGAGCTCCTTCGCTCTTTTTTCACACTTTTCCTTTGAGGTCCCCATGATTCCGACTTTTGCGCCAAGATCCATGAGGCCTTTGCTCAGACCGAAGCCAATCGACCCTGTTCCTCCGGTGATCATCATCACTTCATCCTTGATTCCGAACAGTTCTTCAAATGACGTTCCCATTTTATTATCTCCTCCAACTTAAAACTTCTATTTTTTGGATATTACTTGATTTACCCCTGTTAATACGCCTGAAATCGATTTCAGGCTTTGGTTAAAAAAAATTCCTGTGATGCGGAAACCTGTTAAAACAGGCTTCCGCATGTTTTGAGGGATTACTCAGGTTGACTCTCTGATTACTATCTCGGTATCAAGGACAATATCCTTTTCAATTATGCCGGAGTCAATAGCTTTTATCAAAGTTTTGGCAGCGAGCTTACTCGCCTGCGTCCTTCTGGTATCCAGTGATGTGATTGTCGGGTAGCAAGCCTCTGCATACTGCGTGTTGTTCATGCCGATAACAGAAACATCTTCGGGTACTCTAACGGACCTATTCTTCAGCGCATGTATAGCTCCTGCTGCCATCAGATCCGATGTACACACCAAACCATCCAAATCCGGATGATCCGAAATCATTTTAGCTGCTTCGTCATATCCGCCCTGATATGTGTTTTCGGCCGGCTCTGAGAAAACCGCCTCTATCCCGCAATCCTCGACTGCCATCTCAAAACCGCGCTTCTTCGCCCCAACGCTCGGGTTATTGCCGTTATCATATACGAGGCCAATCTTTCGACGTCCCAAGTTGAAGAGCATATTGACGCAGTCACTCGTCGCGCTCTGCTCGTCATTTATTATGCCGCACAGGTTTGGAAGATCCATCGTACCGTTGACCATAACGACCGGGGTGTCCCGAAGATACATCTCAATAGCTTCCTTAATCTCGACGCACTGAAACGCGGCACCCATGATTATCAGTCCATCGACCATGCGCTCAGCAAGTTCCCTGATTGCATGGACCTTGTCGTCTTTTTTCGTGCCTGTGTTTATGATTAGACTGCAGTATCCGTGCTTGGCCAGCTCATTCTGAATATAGTAGACGCCGTCTGTATGGTGCGAAATACGCAAGTCGAAGAGTATAATTCCGACTGTTTTGGATGCTTTGTTAACAAGGCCTCTTGCTATGGCATTCGGAACGAAATCATGCTGACGTAGAAGTGAAAGAATGCGCTGTCTCGTCTTCTCATTGACACCGGGTTTATTGTTCAGCGCGCGGGAAACTGAACTGGGGGAAACACCAGCTTCTTTTGCGATATCATAAATTGTCAATGTCATAATTCCCCCTTTTCTTTTTTTGATACTATACTGACGACAATTATACCACAGATGCTATTATTATCAAGTCAAAAATACTCTCTAGTACATTATCCCCAGTCTTTTTGCCTTCTTCTCAACAGACCAGACAAGGAACTCCTCATCCGAACCGTAGGAAACGGTATTGAGCTTTTCAATATCCTCCTCTTCCAATGTGAAGCTGTATGCTGCGAGGTAATCCTTAAATTGCTCAAAGGTGTTAGCTCCGGCATTGACAACCGTTATCTCGTCGTGTGTAAGCGCCCATGAGGTGGCAATCGCTGTCATCGGCACCGAATACTTTTCTGAAAGCTTTCTTACCAGCTCCTCTGTTTCAAGCGGCTGTCCCCGGAAATAATGCGGGTAGTACGCACGATACAGCGGAGAATTGGTCCAGAATGATTTTTCAGGCATTGGAGCGTCCTTCCGGTATTTTCCGCCCAGAAGTCCGGCCCCGAGCACATTGTAGGCCATGATTCCGAATGAGTATCTTCTGCTTGCCGGGAACATGCCCCTTTCAAGGCTTCTGTTTAAAAGTCCGTAGGGATTCTGTACAACCGCAAGTTTGTCAGCGTTAATCTCTTTCTGAATGTGCATGGCTTCGACGACCTGCCATGTGCGGTAATTTGCCATTCCGGTGTATCTGATTTTTCCCTGAGTGCAGAGAGTATCCAGCGCCCTGAGAGTTTCCTCAATCCCCGTCTCCTCATCGGGGATATGGAGCAGATAGATGTCTATATAATCGGTCTGCAGCCTTTTGAGCGATTTTTCGACCTCGCGAAGAATATGTCCTCTTGACAGTCCAGCGCTGTTGGGTCCGTTTCCTTGCGGTGTTCCCACTTTTGAGGTTATGACAAAATCATCTCTTCTGCCCTTCAGTGCATTTCCGAGTGCTACTTCTGCCTTGACGGAGTTTGCGCACTCATATCTGTTGGCACAGTCGATAAAGTTAATTCCGGTATCCATAGCCTGTTCGACGACTTTCTGCGCATCCTTCACATCGGGGAGCCCGCGGAATCCGCATCCGAAAGCTATTCTCGATACCTTCAGCCCAGTGTTTCCAAGGCTGACGAACGGCCCGTTATACCGCACAATCCAGCTCCTTATTGAAAAGTTGTTGTACTCTGTCTGTCAGGAGAATCTTCAGAAGACGAGGTTTGGCAGCCACGACACCAGTGTCGGGCACAGAGTCAGAATAATGATTACCAATATAACCACAAAAATATACGGTATCGATTCTTTAACGACCAACGCCGAGTTACAGTTTGCAATGGATGCCGTCATGTAGATAAGCTGACCAACAGGAGGTGTATTAAGTCCGAGCATGCATGTAATGATGGCGACGACACCAAACATGACCTTGTCCACTCCGGTTGCGAAAATGGTCGGGAGCATGATCGGAATGATGGCCATCTGAATGACATTAACATCCAGTATCATACCGGCTATAAAGATGACCAGCATGCAGAAGAGAGCGACCTCAGTGCTTGTCGTCCCGACCTCAACGGCCTTCTTGGCAAACCATGCGCCGAATCCGCAGGAAGCAATAATCCATGTGAACGCGCCTGCCGCAGCGATAATGGAAAGAATTCTCGCGATCTGAACAGCAGCTCCCGTCAATGTCTTTATAAAATCCTTCAGCTTCATTTCCCTATACACGAATATAGAGATAAAGTACCCGTAGAGACACGCGACAGCACCGACTTCAATGATCGTTCCGACTCCTGCCACCAGACAGTAGCATACAACAAACGGAAGCAACAGCGCCCAACCCGCCGACTTAAATTCTTTCCAAACGAGCCTCCATCCGCGCCACTCGTCTTTTGGATAATTCCGCTTTTTGCAGATGATATACGACGCGACAAGCTCGAATACACCTATCATGAGGCCGGGAATAATACCGGCGACAAGCAGCTTACGGACAGAAACATTCATAAATGTGGCTATGAGGACGATAGCAGCAGACGGAGGAATGATTGGTCCGATGATGGCCGAGCACTGTGTGATAGCCGCCGCGTATGCGGGGGGGTAGCCCTGTTTGATCATCATCGGTATCATCATGGAGCCGATGCACGCCGTATCAGCGGCCGCGGAGCCGGAAACACCGGCAAAAATAACCGAAGCAATAATGTTGATATGGCTGAGAGCTCCGGTAACGTGACCCATGGCGGCTTGCGCAAATCGCAAAAGTCGGTCAGTGATACCGCCGCTGTTCATTATCTCACCAAGGAGGAAATAGAAGATAATAGCAACGAAAGTGTTTTTATTGACACCCTGAATAAAGCCCTGACCTATAACTTCGGTCGGAACAGTTCCCGGGTAGACAATCGCAAAAACGATCGCAGCAGCACCGATAGAATAATATACCGGAAAACGCAGAAGCAAAAATACAAACATCACACCGAAAAGGGTGATCAACTGAATAAGCAACATTTCATTCTGCATATTTTACACTGCCTCCCTTGCTCTGAATTTTCTCTATTATGTTCAAAATACCTGCGACCATCATGCCGATGCCCGTAATAATCAACGGAATATATTTGATTTTTTCATCATATCTCAACATGGAATAGATATAGCCTGAGTTGACATTTACGGTCTTGATTCCGATGTAGAGAATTACGGTGCCACCAATCAGGGTTGCAACATCGACTACATTCTTCAGGAAATTGATGCCTTTCTCGGGAAGAACCATATCCAGTACATCCATGAATACATGGTTCTTTGTAAGGCAAAGCCAAGGTATGCCGAAGGAAACCATATAGCAAAGTGACAGGGTGGAAATATCTTCGCACCACACGAAAATAATATCAAAAACATATCTTGTAATGACCTGAACCACGTTAATTATCAAGTCACCGAAAAGCAATAGGGCAATCAGGCTCTGCAAAATAAGAGCCAGTGCATTGCTGATTTTTTTAATCATATCTTGCTCCCTTTCAAACATCCCAAGGAGAGAAAACTCTCCTTGGGATATGCTCATT
>ERZ1026856.622-NODE-622-length-20547-cov-6.174751_pt1 | contig 20547 bp, 16 predicted proteins | sample MGYA00380158_ERZ1026856 | MGnify/ENA primary metagenome ERZ1026856 (study PRJEB33269, sample SAMEA4719794) | human gut metagenome | biome: human-associated habitat; feature: organic feature; material: feces | place: Cameroon | collected 2013-10 ...
AGTAGATATTTTTAGCAATTTATGTAAAATACTTATTAAGTAGGTATTCTATGGATTGCATATATATGTTTAAATGTGAAGATTTTATGGAGGTGATAGTATGAAACAAGGATTTTCTTCCAAAGAATTAAGTACGATAATGTGAAAGGGCAAAGTCTGCGATGGTATAAAGGGGATGAGTCGCATGGTAGTGATTTTTAGCAGCCAGAGTGATAAAAAAGCAATAAAAACTACTCGCTCTCGTTTTAGTGAGGATGGACGGGTGCCAGTTAATTATACTGCGAAGGATAATATTCATGCAGATTGGGAAAATGAATGGATTTATATGCCACATATGAAGGCTTTAGCGGCTATGGCGGGTTTGCTTCATGATGTAGGTAAGGCTAATGATGGTTTTCAGAGAAAGCTGCGAAAAAATGAAAATAAGGGAGATGCCTATCGTCATGAGTGGCTTTCCTGTAAGTTTGTGGAAAGCCTGGTAAAGCTGTCTGGCGATAGGCAAAATGATAAAGCTTGGCTGGAATTGCTAAAAGAACAGCAATATACTGACAAAAAGATAGAAAAGCTAATTTCTGATAATATAGAAAAACGAATCTCCCATATGCCTCCAGTAGCTGCTGCAATAATTTGGCTTCTTCTATCCCATCACAAGCTGCCATTAAATTATGAGCGGGCAGATGGCTATGATGGTCAGCATTCAGGGAATTTTTCTGAGGTAATTGGCAAAATATCTCCAGATTGGGGATATGACAATACTGTTAATAGAAAACAAAGAGTTAGTTTCTCTCAGGGATTTTTGCAGGCTTCCTCTATATGGAGAAAAAATATTCGTAGATGGTCAGAAAAACTTTCTAATGAAGCAAAATTGATAGCAGGTTTGCTGGAATCTGGACAGGGACGTATTATGCTGCTTTATATTCGCACAGCAGTGATATTGGCAGATTATAATATATCCTCACAGAGTAAGGACAAAAATTGGCAAGATGATGATATTGATTTATATGCTAATACGGAGGAGAAAGATGGCACATTGAAGCAGAAGCTTTCGGAGCATCTGGTGAAGGTGTCTTCCAAAGCTTTGGAAGTCATGCATTGTATGCCTATGTTTGTTAACAATATGGGTAGGGCTGTTAATATCCGTGCCTTGCGCAAAAAGAGTCCCAAGGAATATGCTTGGCAGGATAAGGCAATGTCTGTTGTTAGAAAGAAGATAGATACGGATTTGCAAAATAATATAGAGGAATCTGGCTGGTTTGTGGTCAATATGGCTAGCACAGGATGTGGCAAGACCTTTGCTAATGCTAAAATAATGCAGGCTTTAAGCAAAAATAAAGATGCTTTACGCTATACATTGGCTCTTGGTTTGAGAACCTTGACTTTGCAAACTGGTGATGAATATCGTCATAGAATAGGACTCACCAGTGAAAATATGGCAGTTCTTGTGGGATCAGCACCTATACGGAAGTTGATGGCAGTTAAAGAGGATGAGAGTGTATCAGCTAGGAAGGAGGAGCTGATACATGGAGAATATAATGGCGATATAAGTGTAGATGCTGATTTTTTAAATGTATTTTTCAATACAAACAGAGAAAAAAACAAATCATTGTTGTATGCACCAGTTTTAGTAGCTACTATAGATCACATTATGGGGGCTACAGAAACCATTCGTGGGGGACGGCATATTTTACCTTTTTTGAGGATGGCTTCTTCAGATTTAGTTATTGATGAGATAGATGATTTTGGTTTGGAAGACTTGATAGCCATAGCTAGGTTGATACATTTAGCAGGTATGATGGGGCGCAAGGTTATTATTTCTTCTGCAACAATTACTCCTGATTTGGCAGAGGCATTGTTTATGTCATACCAAAACGGCTATAGAGAATATGAAGCATTTTATAATAAGCATTTGGAAATAAACTGCTTGTGGGTTGATGAATTTAGAACTGTAAATGGGTGTCCATATGATAATAATAGAGAAAGTATAAATTTGTCATATAGGCAGCAGCATAGAAAATTTGTGGAAAAAAGAGTGGAGCTTTTGCAAAAGCAGTTTGTTCAACGTAGGGGCATGTTGCAATCCTGTGAGGACGTAATTTCTGCCTCCAAGGATGACAAGAGAAAATTATACTGTCAAAAAATATGGTCTGCGGCATTGGAATTGCATAGAAAAAATTATGTACTTGATAAAAATACTGGCAAGAAGGTTTCTATAGGTCTGATTCGTATGGCCAATATTAATCCCTGTGTTAGCATGGGAAAATTCTTGCTGGATGCGGACTGCCCTGATGATGTAGATATAAGAATAATGGTCTATCATAGCCGGCAAATTCTTTTGTTGCGTCATGAGCAGGAAAAGTATTTGGATAGTGTTTTGAAAAGGAGCAAAATCTGGCAAAAGGAGGAAGTGTTTGAGGATGAAGTATTGCGTTATCATATAGATACATCCTCATGTGAAAATATTATTTTTATAGTGGTGGCTACACCTGTGGAAGAGGTAGGACGGGATCACGATTTTGACTGGGCGATAATAGAGCCATCTTCGTATCGTTCGATTATTCAGCTGGCAGGACGAGTTTTGCGGCATAGGAAAATGTCTCAGGATATTTCTCAGGCCAATATTGCTGTTATGCAGTATAATTTGCTGGGGGTGCTGGGGAAATCAATAGCTTTTACCCGGCCAGGATTTGAAGGAGCAGAGAAACTTAGGTTATTTAGTCATGATATGGAAAAGCTGGTAGATTGTCAGGAGTTGGCACATTGTATCAATTCTATACCGAGAATATCCAGACCGGAGGTTTTGTCTGAACCATTCAATTTGATAGGGTTGGAACATTATATTATGCAGCGATTCCGAGATGAAGATTTAATTGGTCCATCTACACGGCATGGCTGGGAAAATGAAAATTGGTGGCTAACAGGTATTCCACAGACATTAAATCGTTTTCGTCGGCAACAGGAAAGTGTAGAATTGTATTTTCAGTATACTGAAGGTGATATTGCCATAGTAGAGAAGATGAAGAGGACAGGTAAGTATGAAAAATGCCAGATGCGCTATAATATTCATATGGAGGATGAGTTGAATAATTCTCGGCTTTGGTTAACAAGAAATTACAAGGAAGCATTGTACCATCGCTTGGATAAAGATTTGCAGTATGACATGGATAATGATATGTACATGGAACTGCAACGCATAAGCCTGCAATATGGGATGTTGAATTTTATTATCTATGATAATGACTATAGTAGGTATTTTTATTCTGACCAATGGGGATTGTATAAGCTGGATAACAAATGAGATTGTTAATGTTAGGTTTTCGTGGGGCAATGCTCTTGGGATGATATAAATTTGCATACAAAACAAATGTTAACAAATGTTTATAGCGTTTTAACCTATTTTTTATCTAAAGGTTATGAAGGCAGTTGTGATAAGGTATTTTGTGATTGCCAAGAAAAAAGGTAAATGGTAATATTATAGGTGCAAGGTGGCAAGATATAAGGCATCGCGGAGAAATTATTGCAGTTAACCGCCGCACAGGCGGCTTAGAAAAAAGTAGTGCAACCACAAGCCCGGCAGCTACAGTTAACCGCCGCACAGGCGGCTTAGAAATGAATATCAAAATAGGTATCCTCGCCGGTATCGTTAACCGCCGCATAGGCGGCTTAGAAATGTCTTTTTTCCTGCCGTGCCATCTGGATGAGGTTAACCGCCGCATAGGCGGCTTAGAAACGACCAGTACAGTGTGTATGATTGCGGGACTTGTTAACCGCCGCATAGGCGGCTTAGAAAGATACCAGGACGGCGACTCATACGCACAAATTGTTAACCGCCGCATAGGCGGCTTAGAAAGCTCATCAATTCCATTGTTTCCTGCTGTATTTGTTAACCGCCGTATAGGCGGCTTAGAAACAACCGTTCAATAGCCACGGTAGCTTCCTTTGGTTAACCGCCGCACAGGCGGCTTAGAAATTCTGCGATAATAGTTTTTTCGGGGGTGTTCCGTTAACCGCCACATAGGCGGCTTAGAAAGCTACGGCCAGTATCGCTGGATAATTGAAAGTGTTAACCGCCGCACAGGTGGCTTAGAAAATTGCAAAAGAGAACACAACTGGGCCAATTAAGTTAACCGCCGCACAGGCGGCTTAGAAAAGAGGAGATTTAGAGTACCTTGGTACTGCTGAGTTAACCGCCGCATAGGCGGCTTAGAAATTAGAACTGCATACCTGTTTCTTTGTGTATGTGTTAACCGCCGCATAGGCGGCTTAGAAAATCGTGTAACGGATCCGACTGTAGGTGATGTTGTTAACCGCCGCACAGGCGGCTTATAAAGCCAGCTTTGTAATATTCTGGGGGGTCTATCTGTTAACCGCCGCATAGGTGGCTTGGAGAGTATATATTCTGGTCAATGGGGGGCATAGTCCTGATGACAAATAATATTGGTTGTGTTATTATAAAGTTATATAGTTTATGAAGTAATAAGCAGGTATGTCTGTTTTATGTTTTGTTGACCGTCGCGTAGATGGCTTAGAAATATGATGTGTTATTGTTAAATAGTGTGAGTAGACCGCCGCGTAGGCGGTTGAAAATTATTTTCCTATGAAGTGTTATTGATATTTATTAGAATATGTGATATATTAATGACAATGATATTCGCACATGTTTTTAAAGAGGAGGGGATATTATTGGGCATGCTTATGGATTATGTAAAGGAAAAAGCCAAGGAAAAGGAGAAAACTCCCGTAGAGTGGCTGCAGAATATTGCAACTAAGGCTTCTAAATGCAGAATTGGTACGCATATGGGCAAATTTGTGCATCCAAGCGCCAATGTTCTATTGCAAGATATGCTTCCAGAAGCTGATGTTAAAGGCTATGTGACTACTTCATCTGTCAATTGTGACATAGACATATCAACTAATGCAGCGTATCTTGGGACTGCCAAATTTTTGTTGTTGGAGCTAGATGACGGCATTACTGTATATGAGCATATGAAAAAAGATACTAGTTTTTTGGCGAAGGAATTATCCGATTTGGATATGGATTTTGTCGCTCTCCAGCAGGCTTTTCTATCAGCTAAGGATACTTCTATACCTACAGTTACAGATGAAAGACTTCGACAGGTATACTTTCCAGTGAATGACAAAGACTACCATCTGCTGACGGTATTGCCACCTTCCAGTGTAGCCATTGAGTTGCGTAAGCGTATCCGAGATATGGAATTTCACGCCAAACAGGTACGACAAAATGAAATACCAGACACTTCATACGAAACTGTATTTGATTTGACAGAGATAGCTTATGGAGGAACCAAACCGCAAAATATATCTACTCAGAATAGTAATAATGGTGGCAGGACTTATCTTTTGCCATCTTTGCCACCTTTGTGGAAAGAACTAAAGGTGGTTATACCGCAGGAAGAATTCTTTGTTAATGCTATTTATACTAAGGACTATAAAGAACTGTTCCAAGAATTGCATAAAACATATAGACAGTATAAAAACAATATGGAGATAAGAGCTACAGTTAGAAAACAGGAATGCTGTATTATTGATTCTGTGTTAATAAAGGCTTATGCTTTGCAGGAAAAGGCACCTGGTTGGAGTCATAGTACAAATTTGGACAAAGCTGAATGCATTTGGCTTGATGGAGAGTATGCACAGGAGCGACAGCAGAATCAGGATTGGCAGGAGGAAATAGCTGAAAAATTTGCGAAATGGTTTGTCGATAATTATAAAAAAATTAATGGTCGTATCAGTGTTGAACTTGGTGATACAGAAATCAAGAAAATAAAATACGAAATTTTAACAGCTTTGAGATATTGAAGAATATGAAAAATATCAAGTGAGGTGAGTTTATGTGAGAAAACAGTATCTTCTTTTATCAAATTTGCATATACATAATGCTAATGCTATGAGCAGTAGTTATACTATTGGTTTTCCGGCAATTACGGGTTGGTTGGGAGCAGTTCATGCCCTTGAACGTAATCTAAATGCAAATGGCTTTCCGGATTTATGTCTAAAGAAAACAGCTATCTCCTGCAGTGAATGTTCTGTGCAATGGTATAGGGGCCCAGGCGATTATAGATGGTCCATTTGTGGCACTGCTAATCCCCTAAAGAAAAAAGGAAGTGGTTTTGAACGACCGCCTTTCGTGGAGGAGCCACGTTGTGACCTTAGGGTGAATTTGCTTATAGAAATGTTTGGATATCAAGATGAATATAGAGAAGAATTATTGCAATGTGTTGCTAAGCAGTTGGCTAGGCTGAAAATAGCAGGTGGTGATATAGTTAATGAAATTGATTCGTCATGCTTGAAAATTTTATCCCTTAATCCAGAAAACGAAACAGATAGACGAAAAATAAATTATGCCTTGCGGCCAGGCTTTGTTATACGTTCTCGCCGTGAATTATTGCTGAATTATCAGGCAGGTGATAGCTTGGACGGTTTGCTGTCTGCTATGAAAGTAATATGTCATTTGGAGAAGGATGCCAATGGCAAGGTGGTTTCCTCTCAATATGAGAAATATGAAAGTGATGGCTGGCTTGTGCCCATTGTGGTAGGCTTTAAGGATATATCAGGACAATGCAAGGTGGATAATCAGCGTACATATGAATATGAACATCATTTCGTGGAACCAATAGCTACGATAGGTGAATTTGTATTACCATATCGTTGTGAATCAGTTAGTGAATTTATGTGGAGCTACAGATATGATGCGGAAAATGGTCTTTATCTATGCGAGGCTGAAGACCTTGTAGAGTGAAAGGAGTAAAATCATGGCAAAGAAAAATGATGCAATGGCTTCTGTATTGGCTTATGAAAAAAAATTAGTTGTTTCTGACGGTTATATGTATGGGACAACATGGGAAAATAGGTATAATCAGGCCAAGGCTTTGAATTTGGTGGAAAAGTCTGTACGGGGGACTATATCTAATCGTTTGAAGCCGGCCATCCAAAATGATCCAGCCAAATTAAATGCAGAGGTAGAAAAACCAAATTTGCAGCGTATAGATGCCTGTGCTTTGGATATGGAACAGGATACCTTAAAGGTTACATTTTCCGTGAAGGTTCTCAGCGGGATTGAAAAGCCATCAGCTTGCAATAATGCAGTATTCGCTAGAAAATATGCTGATGCAGCATTGAAATATATTAACAAAACTGGCTTTGAGGAATTGGCCAGACGTTATGCATTGAATCTGGCAAATGGCAGATTCTTGTGGCGCAATAGGCTTGGGGCAGAAAAGCTGGAAATAAGGATTACAGCCAAGGATAAGAATTGGTGTTTTGATGGACATAGCTTTAGTTTAAGAGATTTTGATGGTGAAAATGCAGGTTTGGATGAATTAGCCACTATGATAGCCCAGACTCTTTCCGGTAAGCGTGATTCTCTTTTTATACAAGTAGAAGCCTATGCTCTGCTGGGACATGGTCAAGAAGTATATCCTAGTCAGGAGCTGGTTTTTGATAAGGGCAAGGGCGAGAAGAGCAGGGTGTTATATGATGTAAATGACATAGCGGCTATTCATTCCCAGAAAATAGGCAATGCTATTCGTACTATTGATACCTGGTATCCTGGCTATGACGATGATGATATAAATGTAGGACCTATTGCTATTGAAACCTATGGTGCAGTAACAAATTTGGGCAAGGCTTTTAGAACACCGAAGGATAAAGCTGATTTTTATACACTATTTGATAAATATGTCATGGGAGAGGAATTAGACAATCTGGAGCAGGAACATTATGTTATGGCTGTTCTGGTGCGCGGTGGCGTATTTGGCCAAAGTAGCAAGGAGTGACAGGCATGGAATTCTATCAGGAGATAAAACTGTTGCCAACAATGGAATTTTCCGTTAATATTCTGTGGTCAAAAATATATGAGCAGCTGCATATAAAGTTGGCGGAATTGCAAAATAATGAAAAAGACGGAGAGCTTGGGATTGCCTTTCCAGAGTATTGCAATAGTGAAGAAAAAACAGGTTTGGGGCATAGCATGAGGATTTTTGCTCCAACTAGGGAATATCTTGAGAATTTGGATGTTGCCAATACTTTGCGTAGGTATAGAGATTATTTTGTTGCAAATACAATACACAAAATAGATGCTAAAAAGATACGAGGCTATGCAGTGTATTCAAGATTTCGTTTTGAAAATAGCCGAAGTCAAAAAGCAAAACGCTATGCTAAACGGCATAATATCTCCTATCAAGAGGCATTGGCGCTGTTTCCATTAGATAGGTGTGGTAAGGAACCACCATATATTCAGTTTAAAAGCTTAAGTAATGGAAATAAATTCAGACTATATGTGGTGAAGAAATTGGTGGATTCTCCTAGGGATGGTGGATTTAGTGCTTATGGATTAAGTGACACTGCGACCGTTCCTGAGTTTTTAACAGATAACAGCTTTTGACAGCGTTGCCATGGTGAGGGTAGTCGAGGCTGCAGAAAACAGTGCTGACAGGAGCTTTGTGGTCACTGGCACAATCCAGAGGGCAAGGTAGACCTTGGCGAAAACCAGGCCCGCATGATGATAAAAAAATAATTTTTGTTATTATGTAAGAAAACAAGTTCTATAATAAATGTTTTGGGGTAGAAAAGGCATTTCAATCTTTTCTATCCCAATTTTTTTGCAAAAAAGTAGGGATAATTACCTTTAGGAGAATTGGTAATTCCAGATTTGTACTGCAAGAATATTTCGGTTAAACTCTGTTCTATGGCTAGCGTGATTGGTTAAGATAGTGTATAATATTAAGGTGTTTTATTAAAGATGGTGTATTATGCCCTTTGATATTAACAAGATTCGTGATTTGGATGGTGAGAAAAGTGAAAGTTACCAAAAAAGATATGGAAAATGTAGCAGTATTGTCTCGTTTGTCAATACCTGCTGACAAGGAAGAGCTTTATACCCAACAGCTTAGCGATGTGCTGGAGTATGTAGATAATCTCAGCGCTGTTCCTACTGATGATATTCAGCCAATGGCTCATGTATTGCCTGTAAGCAATGTATTCCGTGAGGATGTAGTCAAGGAATCCCTTAGCCGGGAGCTGGCTTTGTCCAATGCTCCTTTGAAGGATGATGGCTATTTCCGTGTGCCAAAGGTTTTGGAAGATTAATTAGGAGGGACAACTGTGAAATTGTTTGAACAACCTGCCCATGTCCTCCATGACATGCTGGTAAATAAAGAAATTACCTCTCTGGAGCTGACTCAGGCTGTATTGGCTAGAATCGACGAGGTAGAGGGTGATGTGCAGGCATATCTGACTATTACCCGTGAGGAGGCTTTGGCTCAGGCCAAGGCTGTAGATGAGAAAATCGCCAAGGGTGAGGAGATTGCTTTCTTGGAGGGTATTCCAGGCGCTATCAAGGATAATATCTGCACCAAGGGTATTAAGACTACCTGTGCATCTAAGATTCTCCAGAAATTCGTTCCACCATATGATGCTACTGTTATGCAGAAGTTGGAGGCTCAGAATCCTGTAGTTTTGGGTAAGACCAATTTGGATGAATTTGCTATGGGTGGTTCCACTGAGAACTCTGCTTACCATCCAACCTGCAATCCTTGGAATACTGATTGTGTACCTGGTGGTTCCTCTGGCGGCAGTGCAGCAGCTGTAGCAGCCGGTACTGCTGTATGGGCTTTGGGCTCTGATACTGGCGGATCTATTCGTCAGCCAGCTTCTTTCTGCGGTGTGGTAGGCATGAAGCCAACCTATGGCCGTGTTTCCCGTTATGGTCTGGTGGCCTATGCGTCCTCCTTGGATCAGATTGGGCCTATTACCAAGGACGTAACTGACTGCGCTCATATTCTTAATATTATTGCTGGCCGTGATGAAATGGATTCTACCAGCTTGGATGTTCAGGTGCCTGATTTTACCAAGGCTTTGGTTCAGGATGTTAAGGGCCTGAAAATCGGTTTGCCAAAGGAATACTTTGTCAAAGGTATGGATCCAGAGGTAGAAGCAGCGGTAAAGAATGGTGTTAAGGAACTGGAAAAGCTAGGGGCAGAGGTAGTGGAAATTTCCCTGCCAAATACCGATTATGCTATTTCTACCTATTATTTGATTGCACCAGCTGAGGCTGCTACTAATCTGGCTCGTTATGATGGCGTAAGCTATGGTGAGCGAGCTGAGGATGCGGCTGATTTGGTGGAGATGATGACCAAGACTCGTACCCAGTATCTGGGCGAGGAGGTAAAGCGCCGCATTATGATTGGTAACTATGCCCTTAGTGCCGGTTATTATGATGCTTATTATCTGAAGGCACTGAAGGTACGCCGTCTGGTGAAGGAAGATTATGATAAGGCCTTCAAGGATGTGGATGTTATTATCTGTCCTGCTGCTCCTTCTGTTGCCTATAAGATTGGGGAAAAGATTTCTAACCCATTGGAAATGTATTTGCAGGATGCCTGCACTGTACCTCTTAACCTGGCCGGCTTGCCTGGTATCAGCGTTCCTTGTGGTTACAACAAGGATAAGATGCCTATTGGTATGCAGATTATCGGCAAGGCATTGGATGAGGAAACTATCCTGAGAGTTGCCTATACATATGAGCAGAGCCAGTCCTACTATGAGGACAGAGCTCAGTTGGGAGGTAAATAAGTATGAGCTACGAAGCAGTCATTGGACTTGAAATACATAGTGAGCTAAAAACAAAAACTAAGATATTCTGTGGTTGCGCCACCTCCTTTGGTGCAGAGCACAATACCCATGTATGTCCTGTATGTTTGGGCCTGCCTGGTGTATTGCCAGTTTTGAATAAAAGAGTATTGGAATTTGCTATCAAGGCTGGTTTGGCCCTGAATTGCAAAATCAATAATTTTTCCAAATTTGACCGTAAAAACTACTATTATCCAGATTTGCCAAAGAACTGGCAGACTTCCCAGTATGATTTGCCAATCTGCGAGCATGGTTATGTAGATATTGAAACCTCCAAGGGCAAGAAGCGGATTCGCATTACCCGCATTCATATGGAGGAGGATGCTGGCAAGCTGGTTCACTCCGGCAATACCATTAAGGATTCTGAAACCTCTAATGTAGATTACAATCGTACTGGTGTACCTTTGATTGAGATTGTTTCTGAGCCTGATATGTCCACTCCAGAGGAAGCTCGTCTTTATATGGAGAAGGTAAAGTCTATTCTCCAGTATATTGATGTTTCCAACTGCAAAATGGAGGAAGGCAATCTCCGTGCGGATTTGAATGTTTCTCTCCGTCCAAAAGGCTCTGATGTATTGGGCACTCGTACAGAGATGAAGAATATTAACTCCTTTAAGGCTGTTGAGGAAGCTTTGGAGTATGAGATTGAGCGTCAGGAAGAAGTTCTGGAGGATGGGGGCCATATTATTCAGGAAACCCGCACCTGGGATCCTGATCGTGGTGTAACTCTTTCCATGCGCAGCAAGGAAAATGCCCATGACTATCGCTATATGCCAGAGCCTGACTTGGTGCCTATCATTACTTCTGATGAGGAAATTGAGAAGTTCCGTGAGAGTCTGCCAGAGCTGCCTGATGCTCGTCAGGCCCGCTTGGAATCTGAATATGGTCTTTCCAGCTATGATGCTGGTATTATTACCAGCTCCCGTCAGATGGCAGAGTATTTTGATGCTGTAGTAGCTGCTGGGGCTGATGCCAAGCTGGCTGCTAACTGGATTATGGGCGATCTGTCCAAGAATCTCAATGCTGAGGGCATTGGTATTGAGGAATCTCCTGTAGAGGCTCAGCGTTTGGGTGAAATGATAGGTCTGATTTCCAAGGGTACTATTTCCTCCAAGATTGCCAAGAAAGTATTTGAAGAAATGTGGAAGTGTCCTGACAGTCCTGAAAAGATTGTTAAGGATAAGGGTTTGGTACAGATTACTGACACCAAGGCTATTGAGGCTATTGTAGATAAGGTTATTGCAGATAATCCAAAGGCCGTTGAGGAGTACAAGGGCGGTAAGAAGAAGGCTATTGGCTCCCTGGTTGGTCAGGTTATGAAGCAGTCCAAGGGTAAGGCTAACCCTCAGATGGTTAACCAGCTTTTGGCTCAGAAACTGGATTAAGTATATAGTGTTTACAATCCACAATTAATATAGTAAACTAGAGGTTACGTAAAAAGTTTGCTAATAATTACCTGTTTACACCTGTGCCTAGGCATGGGTGTTAATAGGCGGTTGGAGTCCGCCAGGGGACAGGTAGAAAAATAATGTATGAGAAGGAGAGTTGCTATGTCTGAAGAGGATAGTGTGTTAGACAAACGCCAGGAATGGGATTTTATTGTTGCAGGCTGGCCTAGTGAAGTTCGCAAGGCAGATTTGCTACTCACCGAAATGGAAAAAGAGCTGGATGATATGCTGGAGGTGGCAATTCAGCAGACTGTTAGTCGTTGCAAGCGCTATAGTCAGGAGCATGACTATCCATTTACTACCTTTCCGCTGAATAAAAGCCTGATTTTTTTCAATCGTGCTGTAGAGGAATTGGCTGTGCGGGATGTACCGGCTGAGGAAAAAGGTGATTTCCGCACTGCCCTTACAGAAAGATTCCTGAAATATTTGGATGAGATGTTTAACACTATGCGGTCAGATGACCAGCGCCTCAGATTGAAGCAGGTTACTGAACCTGATAGATTTCCTGGAGATATTATAGGCATGGCGTTGATTCATCAGTCAGTACGATATTTGTCTAAATATTTGGCAGCTCAGAAGGAAATGAAGCGGTTGGACTATCTAGCAGCCAATCGTGGTACTATTATCGAGCTGCTGAACAAGCATGTAACCTTGCTGGATCTGGGCAAGGAAATTTGCTAGCAAGGTATTTTCTCAGATTGCCGGAGCAGGGTTAATTGGAGAAAAAATAAAATCTGAGTAAGAGGTGTGTGTATGTCTGGTTTGCGTTTTTTGACAGCAGGTGAGTCTCACGGGCAGTGTCTTACTGCCATTGTAGAGGGGATTCCTGCAGTTTTGTCTGTAGATATTGAGGCTATTAATGGTGATTTGGCTCGGCGGCAGCAGGGCTATGGCCGAGGTGGCCGCATGAAAATTGAAACTGACAAGGCTGAGGTTACCAGCGGAATTCGTTTTGGCGAAACTATGGGAGATCCAATCACTTTGCGGATTGTCAACAAGGACTGGCAGAACTGGACAGATCGGATGAGTGTTTTTGGCTCTGAATATGGAGACAAGGTAACGGCTGTCCGTCCAGGTCATGCAGATCTTACTGGAGTTTTGAAATACAATCGGGATGATGCCAGAGATATTCTGGAGCGGGCTAGTGCCAGAGAAACTGCTGCCAGAGTAGCAGTAGGCGGTTTGTGTAAAGAATTTCTGGCGGCCTGTGGTATTCAGGTAGTCAGCCATGTGGTAAAAATCGGCGGTGTAGCTGTAGATGAAGCTCGCATTAATAGAGAAGAAATCGGCAGTGGCAGCTCTGAACTGAATTGCTATGATGCTGTAGCTGAGGAAGCTATGAAGCAGAGGATTCAGGAGGCTATGGCTCAGGGAGATACCCTTGGAGGTGTTTTTGAGGTTATTGTCCGTGGCGCACCTTTGGGGTTAGGCAGTCATATTCAGTGGGATCAGCGTTTGGATGGCAAGCTGGCTGCTGCCATGATGGCAATTCAGGCTATCAAGGGCGTGGAAATCGGTGCTGGCTTCCAATGTGGAGAACTGCCAGGCAGTGAAATTCATGACGAAATGTTCCTGTCTCAGGAAGGACATGTTTATCGCAAAACCAATCGCGCTGGCGGTTTGGAGGGCGGCATGACCAACGGAGAGGAAATTGTGGTGAGAGCCTGCATGAAGCCTATTCCAACTTTGATGAAGCCTCTTCATTCTGTGGATATTGCTCAGGGTAAGGAAGTGTTGGCCTGCAAGGAGCGCAGCGATGTCTGTGCTGTTTCTGCTGCCTCTGTGGTGGGAGAAGCCATGACGGCTATTGTTATGGCTCAGGCTGTGCTGGACAAATTTGGTGGCGATGCTATGTGTGATTTGTTGACCAATATGGAAAACTACAAATCCAGAGTTCAGGGGTAATAGCATGAAAAATGTGGTTTTGATTGGTTTCATGGGTACAGGCAAATCCAGTTGTGGTCGAGCTATTGCTCAACAGTTGGGGTATCGTCTGGTGGACTTGGACAAGGAAATTGAAACAAAATACAAAATGCCTATTCCTACCATGTTTAAGGTACATGGAGAGGATTGGTTCCGTCAGAAAGAAAAAGAAATGGTAGCTTATTGGGCTCACCAGAAGAATGTAGTAATTTCTACTGGCGGCGGCACTGTGAAAAATCCTGAAAACACTGCCTGCCTGAGAAAAAATGGGAAAATTATCTGTCTTCAGGCAGATATAGACACTCTAGTGGAGAGAACCTCCAGACAGGGAAGACGTCCCGTGTTGGATGCTAGGGCGGCTCAGCTAGGTGGCAATCGGAGAGCGGCTATTGCCTCTCTTTTGGAGGAGCGGCAGGAAATGTACAAAAACGCTGATTTGTATGTGGATACCGGCCGTTTAAGCCCTTTGCAGGTTGCAGCCAGAGTCAGCGAATTTATCCGTAAATCCTAAAATAAAATGGGACTGTAGATTGGTTGGATAAACTACTTCCGGTTAAATAAACAAAATAATGTAAAATATCTCTTTGCCGTCCTGGCTTGCCAGGGCGGCATTTTTGTCTACAGTCTGGCGGGTGGATATTTATTAATATGAGTGGGAATAAAATATTTTCCACTACTGTCTTGCTAGGGGGGGCAGATGTACTATAATAGTAGTACACGAAGCTATTTTGTGAATAACTTATGGAAAGGAAGATAAGAGAGTGAAGAAAAACGACAGACAAAGATTTCTTGTCAGTTCGGTACTGCTAGGACTTTCGGCTGGACTGTCGGTTTTGCCTATGCCTAATGTGGCACATGCTCAAACGCTCAATGAGTATAAAGCAGATTTAGCACAACGATATCCTGCCTATCAGGCTGTATTGGATAAAGAAGCGGCAGCTATCGAAAGCAAGGCACAGGGTGAGACAATTATAGCCTCGACTGGTGATTTTGATGAAGATGGTCGGAATAGAGCCAAGCACATAACCTTGGACAACAGCACGCAATATAAAGCTCTGCGTGCTGAAGGCGATGGATGGATGACAATTTCCATGCAGAATGGAACGACTGCCCAGCCTATGGAAGTCAGTGTTGGTTATGCCAATAGAATTGATGGTGGTGCAGAAGGAGGTTATACCAATATTGCTGTTGGCAGTGTTGATTGGACTAATACTAGCTCTATCAAGGACAACGCTGACAATGTTGCCGATATGACTAAAGTTCAGTTTAAGGCTGAAGCTGGTGATATCGTATTTACCAATGGAACTACTAAGGTCACGGCAGAGAATCTCTATGGCGGTCAAGGCTATCTGACTGAAGGATATTCTGAAAATGGAAAAATCAAAATAGGAGAGGCAGAAGAAGCAGAGGTTAGTGCCCATGCCGTTCTCAAGCTGGAGGGTAATACCAAGTTTAATACCGAAGATTGGCAAGATTCGAAGGGCCAAACCATATCTGGTAATAATTATATTATCCTGACAGAAAAAGGAACTCTGGAAGCAAATTCTGCTCAGATTTTCCAAAAGGGTATGGGGCTGGATGGAGTTAACACCGATCCTGATGGAGTACGTCAGGATGCCAATGATGCCATCAATTTCAAGGCTGGTAAATTGCTGCTGGATGATGAATCCTACAATGATGTATATCTGACTGCGGCCAACGATCTAATCAAAAAAGCTGATGGCGGCACCACCGAGGTTGTTGTTAAAGATACTGCCACCAAGGCTACGCCATTGCTAAAGTTGGAGGATGTTAAGGATGACAATTATGCTGCCGGCGTAACAACTGACAAGTCAGACATCGTCTTGGGTAATACGGGTGATTCAACTGTAAATAAGCTGAATGCTACATCCCTGAATCTGGCTGCTACCTCAGATGGAAGTGCCAATAGCGTTACCGTTCAGGATGGTAGAAATCTGTACCTGGGCAGTAATGCCAATAACAGGGAACTGATTACAGCAGATAATGAGAAGCCTGCCAAGAATGTAGATGTAAAGGTACAGGGCGGCAGTAAGCTGACCTTGGGCAGATTTGATGTACAGAACCGTCTTACAGGTGATGTAACCCTGACAGATGCAAATTCTGAAATGGCTGTTGAAGCTGGTCAGCTTACCGTAGGAAAAATTGATGCTCAAACTGACACTAAGATAAATGTTGGCAGTGGCTCGGCTCTTTCTACCGAAGGTGGTATTAAGCTGACAGGGGCAACCATGCAGGTAAACGGTACTGTTCACAATACTGATATTACTAGTGATACCGGTTCAACCATTCTGATTGGTAATGATGCTTCCGCTGGTAAGATGCTTATTGGTGGATCTAATACAGCTGCCTTGACAGGCACCAAGGTTTTCCTTGATCCTGTTTGGAAGGATGGCGCTACGATTAGTGATGCTTCCCAGTTTGCTTTGGAGTCCTCCAACAATGTTGATTATCTTTTGACCGTAGGACGCAATTCCTTGGCCAGCCTTGGTACGGCAGATAGTTCAAAGGCTATTTCTGCCTTTGGGGCTACAGGCTTGAAATGGGGGGAGAATGATATCTCAGCTGCTCTTTATCTGGCCAAGCCGGTAACAGTAGATGCTACTGGTGGTATAAAGGTGGATGGCACAGCAACGAATATTGCCACCAATTCTGCAGTGGCTAATAAAGCAGAGTTTGCAGATAATTCCTTGCTGATGGTGGATGCTTCTACCATTTCTGGTACTGCAGCTTTGACAGGAGCTGGAGCTGGAGCTACCTTGAAGGTTGCTGATAGTGCCAAGCTGTATCTGGATAATGTTTCCACTGGTGTTACTTATACCATAGCTACTAACTTTGATACAACATTAGCTAATGGCTGGTATAAGAATGATTCTAATATTATTACAGGCAAATTGTTTAGTGCTACCCATAATGCTTATAGTACCATAACTGCCTCCCGTAAGAAATTGCAGGAAGCTCTGCCAGGAGCTGTCTTACCTAATATTGTAGATAAGATGACCTTTAGCGCAGCAGAAAAGGCCAAGAGTCCTGCCTCTGAATTCATTGCTCAGGCAACCAATGGTCTGTATTCTGACAGTATGTCTACAGCATTGATTAATGTAGCTGCTCAGCCAGCAGAAACAGTTGGTGCAACAGCAGCTTCTGTAGAGCACAGCTTGGATTTTGCTCAGCAGGCACAGGGGCATCTGTCCGTCTTTAATGGTGCTGATGTCAAGTCTGATCAGGCATGGATTAAATACGGTCACAGAAATGCTTCTGTAGATAGCTTGGATATTGGCGGTATGTCTACCGGTTATGATAGCAGCTTCAATGGTGTTACCGTAGGCTACGATCTGCCAGCTGTTGATTCTTTCCATCATGGCTTTGCTTTTAGTTATGGTAAGGGCTCAAATGATGGTGCCTGGGAAAATGATGATTTTAATACCAAGGGCGTAAGCTGGTATGGAAGTCTGAATACAGGCAATAACAATATGCTCTTTGATGTGGGTTATTATCACACAGAGCATGATGTTAATGGCATCTTCCATGCTAAACCAAAGACAGACGTATTTACTATGGGTATTACCAATGAATTTAGACTGCCACAGGGCAATGATGGGCATGGTGCTATTGTACCTCATATTGGCCTGCGTTATAGCCATGTTGGTACGCCTAGATATTCAGGTTATTGGAAGGGTTCTGAGGCTTTCAGATACCATCCAGAAGGCAAGGACCTCTTTAGCTTGCCATTTGGTGTAGGGTATATTTATGAAAGCAAGAGTCCTGAACATACAACCAGTTTCTATGCAGATCTTGCCTATGTACCTGTTTTCGGTGGGCGCTCTGCCGATATGAGAGTACAGGCATGTGGCATAGATGCAGAGGATGTATTTGCTTATGATGCCTCCTATGGTTCTGCCTTTGTGGGCAGCCTGGGTGTAAAGCAGGAAAGTGATTCCTGGGAATGGGGCTTGAGCTATCGTTATAGTGCTAATAGCAATCAGCATAGTAATGATATTATGGCCAATATAGCCTTCAAGTTCTAATACTAAGGAGAATATGGTGCGGGGATTTGATTTTCTCCGCACTCTTTTTTTGAAAGGAATCGAGTATATGAATAGCGAAGCAAGTAAATTTGCAACATATCTCAAAGAAAATAATGTGGATAGCTTTAAATTCGAGGAACTGCATGATGAACACGATAGTGTGATTTTTCGAACATCTGTAATTCTGTATGGCCAGTCTATTCCTTTGGGTGTAATTATTGATGACACAATTTATGCCATGATAAGGGTTAATATTGCCGTGCATGCTATTACGGATGATAATTATTATGAAATCTTTAATCTGATTATGAGATTGAATAATAAAAGCAAATTATTCAAATACTATCTAACGCCAGATTTGTCAGTGATTTTGGATGTATGTATTCCCTATGAAAAGGACAATATATCCAGCCAGCTTCTATATAGTCTGGTAGCTGTAACCGTCAAGGAAATAGAGAATAATTATGGGGAATTCATAAAGCTGCTATTTCCTAAAAATAAGTAATGAAAATATAACTTTCATGGCATATCTCAAGAATTTTGCTTAACATAATTCCATAGGGATAAGTAATAATAAAAAGCTGTATGCAAGTTTTGCGACTTGTGTACAGCTTTTTTTAACAGGTATATACTTAATTTGAATCCAGTAAATAGACTTAAACAATCACACTTTTATTATATTCTTAAATTGCTTTTTACATAAGATAAATATTAATGTACTGAAATGTTTTTTCGATATATGGTGTATAGTGATAACTTGGTTTTGCAAGGAGATGAGACTATGAATATTTTGCAGAATATACCTTTAGGGACGTACAAAATAAATAATTCTAAAATCCAACAATGCAATGCCAGTGGATATACAGAATCTGGGAAAAAGGTAGGGGCTGCAAATGCTACGGTAGTTCAAAATGCAGTTAATCAAGATGATAACATAGAGCTTTCAGATACTGCCAAAGCTTTTCTGAAGAAGAGTGAGGCAAAAGAAACAACCCAATGGCTTGATGTTACCAAGCAGGGCAATGGTAAGTATAAAATCAGCTTTGATAGCACAGCCATACTATCCAGAGTTCTCCAGCAGGGATATATGATGATTGATGGTCATCAGGTTACTTTGGATGAAAAACAGTTGAAGCAGCTTCGCAATGTCGGGCTGGCTATGCAAAAGGATAGGGAAGCTGTGCATAATAGAATGACATTGGAACATGATCTGGCCGTTTCTCGACAACAGTCTGATGCATGGAAAAAACAGGCACAATCTCAAAATCGTGCAATGAATACAGCAACCCGCATGATGAAAGGGCGGAAGGTTTCACAGGATGATGAAAAGGAATTGGCTCAGATGTTTCCGGAGCTTTATAGGCTGGCTAAGGTCGCTGCAGCTATGGAGAAGATAAAGGAAGATCAGGAGGATCACAAAATTTCTGAAGAAAATGCAAGACAGCGGGAAGAGGAAAATACACCAAAGGATTATTCCGTGCCCCAGGCAGGGGATTATCCTACATACTCAACTGATGTAAATGTAGAAATGACCGGTGGGGAATTGCAGATAAGCTCTGTAAGAGAAGTAACTCATCCAGCAGTCAACTTATAGTTATTTTCTCGTTAGGAGGGAGTTTGTACCCCAGGCAGGGAATTGTTCAACATATTCCACAGATGTAATGCATTCTTTCGCCAAGGTACCATAATATTCCTGATAGAGAGGAATCAGGCGGATTTGAGTGCAGGTTTTGCCATATCTTTTGCTTAGACGGGTTTCGATATACCCAAACTCCACTAATTTTTTCAAATTGCGGGAAATAGTACTGTTAGAATGGTTGCCCATCTGGAGGGTAAGCATTCTGGAGCTGATGTATATCCATTCATCCCGCCAATGCAACCTGTTGAATTCGGAAAAAATAATCATATATAGGAGGCTGGCAGCAGGAGACAACTCATCATCAAATCGTTTATCCATGAACACGTTAAATTGAAGAATGTAGGAAATTTTTTTCATAGCAAATACCTCTCAAAAACTATATAGTAAAAAAATTCAGACTGCTTGGCAAAGGTAAGCAAAGAGCACGCTGCCAATTTATTTTGATAAAGTGATTATATAATAAAATGAAGTGAAAATCACCAGGGGTAAACTTAAAAAATTAAGAAGTTTAAGCCAGATAAGCGAAATAAAAAAACATATCCTATCTTAGCAAACTAATGTGGATAGAAATAATATCTTTATAACGAGGTGTCCGATGTCCCCCATCTCTATAGGTGGCGGGAGGCTGTGCTAATGACAGGGTGGAGCTAATATCTCCACCCTCGTCGAAACCCCATTGAAAGAAAATGCAAGGGCATTTTCTTTGAATAATCTAGGGGTTATAATTATGTATACTTTCATACTAAGGTTAGCTATCAGAATGTATACTATCGAACTAGGTTAAACTAGCAAAACGGAAATCTTTTTTTATCTTTTTCTTTATATTAGGGCGCTGGGAGGCCTT
>ERZ1026856.623-NODE-623-length-20529-cov-15.530868_pt1 | contig 20529 bp, 16 predicted proteins | sample MGYA00380158_ERZ1026856 | MGnify/ENA primary metagenome ERZ1026856 (study PRJEB33269, sample SAMEA4719794) | human gut metagenome | biome: human-associated habitat; feature: organic feature; material: feces | place: Cameroon | collected 2013-10 ...
TTTTGTTAATTTTTCACAATTCAATTTACGTTCTCATGAGTTTCGCAATTATCTAATTCAAAAAAACAAGAAAAGGAGAAAGGATTACATGAAATTAGAAAAATTAGTAGGTGACAGATTTAAGGAAAGACCAGCGGATTGTCAGGTAGACAGCCATGCACTTATGATCCGTGGCGGTTACATGAAGAATGTGGCAAACGGAATTTACTCTTCTTATATGCCACTCCGCAGAATTACAAGAAAGATCGAGCAGATCATCCGTGAGGAGATGGATGCGATTGATGGACAGGAAGTACAGTTCCCGGTTGTTATGCCGGCAAGTCTCTGGCAGGAGTCTGGCAGATACGACAGTATCGGAAAAGAACTTTTACGTTTTACAGACAGAAACGGAGCACCGATGGTTCTTGGTATGACTCATGAGGAAGCAGCCGTTCAGTTAGTAAGAGAATATGGACAGAGCTATGCAAAATACCCATTCATGATCTATCAGATCCAGACAAAATTCCGTGACGAGGCACGTCCAAGAGCAGGATTGATCCGTGTGCGTGAGTTTACCATGAAAGATGCTTATTCTTTCCACACAAGTCAGGAAGATTTAGAGCAGTACTATGATAAATGCCACAAAGCATATGAGAGAATCTATGCAAGAGCAGGTATCCCGGAGGTAGTTTCTGTAAAATCCGATTCCGGTATGATGGGCGGAAATGTTTCCCATGAGTTCATGCTTTTAACTCCAATCGGAGAGGATTCCATCGTAATCTGTAATGAGTGTGATTACCGTGCCAATATGGAAGCAGCCGAAAACATTGTAGAGAACGAGACAGAGGCTATGCAGGAGCTGACAAAGGTTCATACACCTGAGATGCATACAATTGAACAGGTTTGTGAATTTTTACATGTGGATGCAAAGAAATCCATGAAAGCCGTTGTTTACCAGAGAAATTCCGATGACAAATATATTCTCATTTTTGTGCGCGGTGACCTCGAAATTAATGAGACAAAGCTGACCAATTACCTTGGCTGCGATGTCCATCCGGCAGTGATCACAGAGGAGAGTGGCATTCAGGCAGGATTTATCGGACCGGTGAACCAGAATGCAGACTGCATCGTTTTATTTGACCGTTCTTTAAAAGGAACAAATAATCTTGTATGCGGTGCAAACGAAACAGATTATCATTACACAGGTCTGAATATGGAGCGCGAGTTCCCGGATGCAGAGTATGTTGATCTTGCAAAAGTTGTGGAGGGCGGTATCTGCCCATGCTGTGGCAAGAAATCACTGACGATTTCCCGCGGTATCGAGGTTGGTAATATTTTCCAGCTCGGAACGAAATACACCAAGACCATGAACATGACCTATGTGGACAAAGACGGCACAAGCAAAAACCCGATCATGGGATGCTACGGTATCGGTGTCGGACGTATGGCAGCTTCCATCTGTGAAGCACATCATGATGATTACGGTCCAATCTGGCCAATGAGCATTGCTCCATGGCAGGTACACATCTGCGCAATGAACCTTGACAAAGAAGGTGTCAGAGAAGTGGCAGATTCCTTATATGAGAATTTACAGAATGCCGGTGTGGAAGTGATCTATGATGACCGCTCCGTAAGTGCCGGAAATAAATTCTCCGATGCAGACCTTTTAGGGGTTCCGGTTCGTGTTGTTGTGAGCCCACGTAACTTAAAAGAGTCTGTTGTGGAAGTTTCCACCCGTGACAAGAGCCTTATGGAGAAAGTTCCGGTAGAAAATGCCGAGCAGTATGTAAAAGACCTTGTAGAGAAAATGAAAAAAGAGTGTAATCTGGTAAAATAAATGGAAAAAATAAACGGAATCCCGATGATTCCATTTGGACTTCTTGGCGGTTTCTGTGATCATCTGGAAATCAGAATCACAGGACTGTCGGAGGAAGGTTTTTCGTTTCGTGTACCGGAAAAAATAGAAAAAGCGGCGTGCCTTGAGATTTGTTTTTTTGACTTTTCTGCTGACTGTTACCGCAAAGTGCAGTTGGCAGAGAAGGAAAGAGAGATGAAGTTAACAGAGGAGACGCCCTTTTTCTTTATCTATTCGGTGTGGACAAAAAACGGGGAATACAGGGAGCAGGTAAAGCGTCTGGTGACAGATTATGACAACTACATATCGCTAAAACTCGCAGGAGATGATGCGTATCTTTCAGAAAAAATGGTTGGTTATCCGGCAGAATTAGACGAAGTTTACGCAGAGAGCTTCGAAGAGCAGAAGAAAGAATGGTTCAGCGGCGGTGGAGATGGAAGGAAAGATTGTTTTTGTGAGAAAAAAGGGCAAGAGGAAATTTGGAAAAAACAATCGAACTCTGACGATTTCGAAGAAGGACTGGAATTTGAGCTTGCCCTCACGATAGACCGCCCGGAATTATATAACGATTTCCTACAAAAAGACGGGACAATATTTTGTCATGACTACTGGAAAAACAATTTTCTGGAGCATCATCCATTGAGCCAGAAGCAAGTAACACGACTCTACATCGGAAATCAGTTCTGCCACAATCTTTTCCCAGAGAAAAAACAGCTGTTTCAGATGTTGGAGAAAGCGTTTGAGAATAAGCTTGCGGTGACGATTGCCTTCTCCTATATTAGGAATCATCTGTTGGAAGAGATTGATGAACTGTTGCAGGAACTTGAAGTATGGTGCCAAAGCAGAGAAAAAGAGGCAGGCAAGGAGCAGGAAGTGTATTTTCCTGCAAAAAAGGAACAAATCATCACAGAAAATTTGAGAAATCCAATAAATCAGAAAAAGAGAGAATCAGAAACAAAGTATGATTTGGAAATTATCGTAAACGATTGGGCAATGCCTATACTTTTGCAGGGAAAACCACACTTAAAACCTGTGTTGGGAGTTCTGTTAAATAAACGCAGAAAAGATGTCCGTTTACCTTATAAACATGGTATCGGGAATCATGTGGACAGTCTGGCAGAAAATAATTTGAATTGTGGATTTTATCAGGATTATTTAAAAAATACATTCGATATACAAAGATTTGAATTTGAATCATGTGGATATAAGGTTACAATCCCAGATGGACACCACAGCCTGCATCTTCCTTTTTTTCAGACAAATACTTCGCAGTATTGCACACTTTATGCCGTTTGCAGATATGGTGACAGGGAAAAACAAAAGTTGCCGGAAAACTGCCCGAAATATTGTGAGCAAAAAGTATTTCTATATCCCAAACATCTGAAAATGGTGGGAAGATATAATTCACTGTTTGGATATGATGAGAAAATACTGTGGGATGAAAAACAGTTGCAGGATTATCTCGAACAGGGGATTGACCGGATAGTTGTGAATGTTTCTTTGTAATAGTAGGACATTGTCTGGACAGGAATGCATTTTTATATAGAAAACGATTCCGCTGAAATGCAACAGGGGAGAAAAATACGATGGAGTCTGTTCTTGACCGTGTAATCAAGCAGAACACGGAAAATGTAAATTTATTAAAAACAAAAGATTACAATATTTTTTCTGTTTTACAGATACAGTCAAAGGAAGTTCTGATCTGTCGCATGATAGCTGACCTTTTAAATCCGAGAGGGCAGCATGGCGCAGGGGCAGAGTACTTAAAAATTTTCCTGAGAGATTGTCTTGGAATGGAAAAAATGGATACAAAACTGGCAGATCAGGCAATTGTGACGGCAGAATATGCGATTGATGACGAGCGGAGAATCGACATTGTAATTGAAATTGGCAGCTATTTTCTTCCGATAGAAGTGAAAATATATGCGGCTGACCAGAAAAGCCAGTGCTTTGATTATTATCAGTATGCAAAAAGAAGAGATGCGCAGGCGAAAGTGTATTATCTGACATTGGATGGACACAAACCGGGAAAAGACAGCACATCATCCGACAGTCAGTCAGTACCGGAGGAGGATATTGTCTGTCTCTCATTCCGTGAGCATATTTTAAACTGGCTGAAGGCATGTAAAAATTGTAGAAATACAGGAATGATTCCTATTTTAGAACAGTTTATCCAGAACATAGAACAGATCAGTGGCTATACAAGTGAGAGGGTGAGAAACATGGTAATCGATGAATTGCTGACATCCGGTGATTCCTTAAGAGCGGGGATGCAGATTGCAGATTCTGTCAATGCTGCAAAAGCAAAGCTGATTTATCTGGTTTTCGAAGAGTTTGAGAGGCAGTTAGCAGAAGTGGCGGAAAAGAATCATTGGACGAGAGAAAAAAATAGTAACTGGTACGAATATAAAGAACAGGCGGATGAATTTTTTTATAAATGGTATTCTACCTATCCGGGAATCAACTATATTGTAAATGATGCCCCGATGCCGGATGGAAAGCAGCTCTGGTTCCGTGTGGAGGTAGAACATCGTCTGTTCGCCGGATTCTGTGTCTTTGCCCCAAAGGCAGCATCAGAGGAAGGGCAGGGAGATCAGGTTAATGAATATGATGGTGAAACAGAAAAAGCAGTAGAGCATTATCTGAAAATCAGAGCAGCAGACCACAAGAACTGGTGGGCAACCTGGTGGTATCTGCCAGCCGGAGAGCAAAAGCCAAACGATTCTGTTCCAAACTTTAAAATGATGAATGATGCAGCGATTGCATTGGCAGACAAAGAGTGTAGAGCAGCATTTGTAACGGAATGCATCCATAAGATAGAAACGGAGATAGAACGGGTGTGTCAGAAATCGGCAATGCGTAAAAGCGTAGCCCATACGGAATAATTTGCTTGTGATTTATTCTTTCAATCTTTATAATAAAAGACAAAAGAGCGTGAAAAATTACTTCTATAAACAACGTGATTCAGAGAGGATTTTTTATGGGAAGTTATCTTAATCCGGGAAGCGCAGCTTTTCAGGGAAGTTTGCGGTCACAGATATATATTGATAAGAGTGGACTAATTGGGAAAATGAATGCACTGCTTGGAACAGAGCAGAAATATGTCTGCGTCAGCCGTCCAAGACGATTTGGAAAGTCTATGGCGGCAAATATGCTGAGTGCGTATTATGACAGAGACTGCGATACCAGAGAATTTTTTGATAAACTTAAAATCAGTCAGTCAGAAGGATATCTGGAACATTTGAACCAGTATGATGTGTTAAAAATTAACATGCAGGATTTCCTGAGTGGAACACACAGTATGGATGAGATGTTAGAACAGTTGCAAAAACAGGTGATGAAGGACTTGAAAATCAGATATCCAGAATATGCCAAAGAAGATAATCTGATCTTTGTCATGCGGAATATATTTTCCAATACCCATCATCCTTTTATCATTCTGATTGATGAATGGGATTGCCTGTTCCGCGAATATCAACAGGATAAAGATGCACAAAAAAAATATCTGGATTTTCTGCGTTTCTGGTTGAAAGACAAAGACTACATTGCTCTTGCATACATGACGGGGATACTTCCGATAAAAAAATACGGTTCTCACTCGGCACTGAATATGTTTATGGAGTACTCGATGACCGATCCGGGAGAACTCGCAGAATTTTTTGGGTTTACGGAAGAAGAAGTTAAGGGATTGTGTGAGGAATATGCCATGAACTTTGAAGAAGTCAAAGCGTGGTATGATGGATATGATTTGATTTCACATAGTCGTTTTGGCGACAAAAGATATTCAATTTATAGCCCGAAATCAGTGGTAGAAGCGATGCTGCGGCACAAATTCGGCACATACTGGAACCGAACAGAGACCTATGAGGCACTGAAAATATATATTCAGATGAATATGGATGGATTGAAAGATTCAGTGATCCAGATGCTTGCAGGGGAGGGTGTGCGTATTAATACCGGAACATTCAGCAACGACATGACAACTTTTGCAACAAAGGATGATGTACTGACCTTACTGGTGCACCTTGGTTATCTGACATATAACAGTGAGACAGAGAAAGTGACCATTCCAAACAAAGAAGTGTCACAGGAATATCTCAATGCCATCAGTACCATGGACTGGCACGAGGTAATGCGTTCGGTCGAAAATTCGCGTAAGTTAGTGGAAGCATTATGGAATCAGGATGCAAAAGCAGTTGCTGCCGGAATTGAGAATGTCCATGATGAGATTTCAATTCTTCAGTATCATGATGAAAACTCATTGAGTTGTACCATTCATCTGGCATTCTATTTTGCAAGAGAATATTATACGATCATCCGGGAACTGCCGACAGGAAAAGGTTTTGCAGATATCTGCATGATCCCAAGAAAAATACACGCAGATAAGCCGGCAGTGATTATTGAATTAAAGTGGGATAAGGATGCAGAAGGTGCAATCGCACAAATAAAAGAGAAAAAGTATGTGAAATCCTTAGAGGATTACAAAGGTAATCTTCTGTTAGCCGGAATTAATTATGATAAAAAGACAAAGACACATACCTGCGTGATTGAGAAAGTGGAACTTTAACAGATGAAAATTGTCGCAGGTTTAGGAAGTATTGATGAATATGAGACATTTGTAAAAGCGGGGGCGGATGAATTCTTTTGTGGATATGTGCCGTTTTCCTGGGCGGAAAAGTACGGTGTGATTCATCCGTTAAACCGTAGGGAAGTACTTTTTTACAATGTGCAGATTGGTTCCATGAGCGAACTGCAAATTCTGAAAAAAATGGTGGACTATTATGGCAAGCCGGTAGAATTGACGTTTAATTCCATCTACTATACAGGGGAGCAGTATCCTGTCATAGCGGAGATCATCACACAGTGCATGGCAGCAGGCTTTGAAAATTTTATCATTGCAGACCCGGCACTGATGCTGTACCTCAGACAGCAGAAAATCAACTGCGGAATCCATTTAAGCGGTGAGACCGCGGAAGTGAACCGGGGAATGTTAGAACAGATGTTACCGTTTGGAATCCGCCGTGTGATTTTTCACAGGAAAAATTCGCTGGAAGATATGCAAAGCTGTATTAAAGAGGCAGATTTCCCACATGAATATGAAGCCTTCATTTTGAATGAACTCTGTCATTTTTCCGGGGCATTCTGTAATTCCCTGCATTGTGATGAACTGACACATCTTTGCAGAGTACCATATGAACTGGGAAATCTATACAAGAAAGAAGAGACAGATACTGCGCAAAAAGATGTGGCAGAAACAGACAGAATACAGGGAAAAGAGGGGAAGGGACTTCCTTTGGATGAAGATGGTTATCTGACCGGCAGTACCGGCTGTGGGCTCTGCGCACTTTACCGCATGAAACAGGTCGGCATTACCCATTTAAAACTGGTCGGTCGTGGCAATTATACCGATTTTATGGAAAAGGATATAAGGCAGTTGCGGAAAGTTCTGGATATTCTGGAAAACTCCGACAGTGAGGCGCAATATCAGAAGAAAATGAAAGCCTCACTTTTTCCGGATGGATGCAGTCGAAACTGTTATTATCGGTGAGAAAAGAAGATCTGAGGAACATTTTTATATATTTGAACAGATAATTATTAGTTATATCGATAAAATTCATTAATAATAATGACTTTTCAGGAAAAGAGAACCTATGCTATACTGCTATCGGATGATAGGAAAAACAGGATGAAACTGTATGCTGGCAGATAGAAAAAGCCACTTTTTTCATACTGTCTGGAACAAAAGTAAAAATAACAGGAGTTTAAAAAATGGAAAAAACAAAAGAGTACACATCCCCTTATGAAATGGACGGAAGAATTCCATGGCCGAAAGCGATCGTTTATGGTTTGCAGCATGTTCTGGCAATGTTTGTCGGAAACCTGACACCGCTGATCGTGATCTGTGGTGCATGCGGTATTGGAGCAGCATCTGACTTTGCAGAGGTTTATGTGGAATTATTACAGAATGCAATGATTATTGCAGGTGTTGTCACATTGGTCCAGCTTTTCGCAATCGGTCCTGTCGGTGGACGTGTTCCGATCATTATGGGAACGAGTTCCGGTTTTATTGGTGTATTTAAAAGCGTTGCAGGTGTTATGGGCGGCGGAGTGATCGCATATGGCGCGATCATGGGTGCGTCGATCATCGGTGGTCTGTTTGAGGGCGTGCTTGGATTTTTCTTAAAACCGCTCCGCAGATTTTTCCCTGCTGTGGTGACAGGAACAGTTGTGTTATCGATCGGACTTTCCCTGATCAGTGTTGGTGTCAGCTCCTTTGGAGGAGGATCTTCTGCGGCTGACTATGGTTCATTGGAAAATTTATTCATCGGTCTTGTTGTGTTGATCATTATTCTTGGGGTAAAACACTTTGCAAAGGGAATGGCAAGTTCTTCCTCCATTCTGATCGGTATTATTGCAGGATATGTGTTATGTTTTATTATGGGAATGATCCTTCCGACAACCGCAGTGAATGCTGACGGAGTGGAATACACCAAGGCATGGGTTTTGAATTTTGATAAAGTGAGAGAAGCTTCCTGGTTTGCATTACCGAAAGTAATGCCGGTAAAACCGATTTTTGATATGCGTGCGATCGTGCCGGTACTGATCATGTTTATCGTGACAGCCGTGGAAACGATCGGTGATATTTCCGGTGTTATGGAAGGCGGACTTGGACGTGAAGCAACAGACAAGGAACTTTCCGGAGGTGTTATGTGTGATGGACTGGGTTCTTCGCTTGCTGCGTTATTTGGTGTACTACCGAATACCTCATTCAGCCAGAATGTCGGACTGGTTACGATGACAAAGGTTGTAAACCGCATGGCACTTGCGTGCGGAGCAGGAGTATTGATTCTCTGCGGACTGTTTCCTAAGCTTGCAGCATTGATTTCTATTATGCCGCAGAGTGTTCTCGGTGGAGCAGCAGTTATGATGTTTTCCTCTATCGTAGTCAGCGGTATCCAGCTGATCACAAAGGAAAAACTGACCGGAAGAAATATTACGATCGTATCTGTCGCACTGGGACTTGGTTATGGACTTGGAGCAAACAGTGACATTTTAAGAATGCTGCCGGATACCATGCAGTTGATCTTCGGTGGTTCCGGAATCGTTCCGGCTGCAATTGTTGCACTGGTCTTAAATATTGTGCTTCCTAAGGATGAGGCTTAAGAAGATAGGTAAATAGAAGAAAAAGTGTATGGATAAATAGGATTTCCTTTGTGAGCTCTGCGAACAGGAACATCCTATTTGTCCGTGCACTTTTTCTTTATAACAGCAGTATCAGAAATAAACTTGTGAAAGCATTTAAAAATAGTGTATAATAGAAAGACAGAGCTTTAAACAAAGGAATTAAGATACATGATTTTAAAGAAGAAAATTCCAAATGATTTTTATAAATTATTTCGCACAAAAAACAGGGAAGCATATATGCAGTTTGTCACAGCCATTTACGAGGAAAACAATGAAGTATATGCTTCTCTCGGCCTTACGCAGGAAGAGTGTGTGCTTATTATTGAGAACACGATCGAGAAATCAAAGATCGTGTGGCAGGAAGAGGACGATATGGAGGAAGGAGAAACGCCGGATGCATTATTTCCAAGCGATTCTCCTTCCGGCATGTTAAACCACCTGATCCGGTGGGGATGGCTGAAAAGCGATTTTGATGAGAAACTGAATACCTGTGTGATCTCTTTCCCGGAATACAGCCAGTTGTATGTCGAGCTGTTTAAAAAGCTGCAGAGTGATGATGACAGCCGTGAAAGAGAGAGCATGCTTTCCATTTACAGTGCGTTGTTTACCTATCATTCCGATAATGAAAAAAACAATGATATTTTAAAAAGTGCACTGCGCACATCTAAAAGTCTGGGACAGCTGCTGTCCAACATGCAGGATGGAATGCGTTCTTATTTTGATGAGCTGTCCTCCCAGAAACATTTTATCGGGATTCAGCAGGTGCTTGTGGAGGAGATCAACAACAGTGACAGCAAAAAATATGCAATCCTCACGACGACGGACAGTTTTTACCGGTACAAGGAGGCAGTGAAAGAACTTATCAGTGAAATTTTAAACGAAAATGATGAGAAAAAAGCGGTGCTTCTGAAAGAAAAAAATTCTCTCGAAACAGGCACACTTTTACAGAAGAGAAATGAGTACAGATTGCAGTATTGTGAGGATACGAGCAGGATCGTGATGCAGTTGGAGCGGGAATTTGACATGATCGAGCGCAAGTACAATAAACTTATTGAACAGAAAACCGTTTTTGCAAAGCGTGCGCTGGCCCGCATCCATTACATTTTGCAGGAGGGCGTCAGTGAGGAAGATAACATCATCAAACTGATCAATCTGTTAGACCGCAGTGGGAAAAAAGATGAGATTTTGGTGGAAATGAGAGAGCGTATCCGTTTTTCTTCGCAGTTTAAAAATATTACAGATAACAGTTTTGCCGGAAGGAGAGACCGCGGGGATGGAGCGTTTTCACCGGTGATGCTGGACGAAGAAATAGACGCAAGGGAACAGCACATGACGGATTTTGTGCCAAAGCCGTTGTATACAAGAAATGAGTTACAGAGTTTCCGAAGGAAAAGTACCGTGGATGGAATCTTTGTGGCAACAGAAGAGACCGTACAGTCTGTGGAAGATCTGGAAAAACTTCTTTTTCTCTGGCAGGAAGAGACAGAGGAGCGCCTTGCGGAAGATACAGTGTCGGTGGATGGCGAGATACGGAGTGAGGACGGACTAACTTATTCGAGACTTGTGATCGGGCAGAATCAATAAAATTGAGTTATGATACAGGAAAGAAGGCATTGGAAAAAATGTTACAATATATGGAAACTGTCTCACAGGGCGAGGCAGAGAATATCAGAAAAACGATACAGGATTTATTCCGGCAGACCTGCATTTTACAGGTGAAATGTGACCCGGCCACTCTGGTGCAGCGAGACAATCCGAGGTATCAGGTGTGTCTGCGCCACAGAGAGTTTATCGCAGACTATCTGTCTGTGCTGGACTGCGAGCTGGTGCATGATCCGCAGGAACATATTTTCCGGATCACAGGGGATGGCGTTATGACAGAACGTATGAGTCTTATGACAACGAAGCTGGTCATTCTGTTAAAAATGATTTACCGTGACAAAATCATGGGGGAAGGTCTGCATGCAACCACCACAAATCTGGCAGAGATCCGTGAGTATGGAAAAAATACAAACCTTATCACAAGACGTCTCACGGGGCAGGAGTGGAACGATGCACTTGTTCTGATGAAAACGCATCAGATGATCGAACTGCCGGGAGCCGTTGCCAATCTGGAAGATTTTACCCCGATTTATATTTACAGTACCGTAAACGTGTTCTGCTCTGCGATGGATATCAACGAGCTGGTGCGCACCTATCAGGACGAGGTGGAAGAACTTCTGACAGAAGAGGAAGAAGAGAATTAGATCATTGACAAAAGGAGCAGTACATTTGAGCCAGGCAAAGAAAATTTTCACCCGCATGTGTCTGAACAACTGGGGTGGAATTAATCATAAAGTATTAGAATTTAATGAATATGTGAATTTATTCAGCGGAAAAAGCGGATCTGGAAAATCGACCGTTATGGATGCAATCCAGGTTATTTTATATGGAAGCTTCAGTCCGAGCTTTTTGAACAAGGCGGCGGATGATGCCAAAAACCGTAGAAGTGTTTTAAGCTACCTCCGTGGTGAGCAGAAAGATGGTTCTGCAAACCGTGGAAACTGCGATTTCTGTTCTGTCATTGCACTGGAAATCGAGGACACGGGAACGCACATCACTACGTGTGTGGGCATTGCGTTTGAAGTGAGAAGAAATGATTCTGAGATCAAAAAGTTTTCCTATTTCAGCCATTCCGGAAAGATGCCGGAACCTGGGTATATCACGGAGGAGGGCTTCTGTTATTCCAATCAGGATATCAAAAGGCTGGTAAATGAGAGAGCCGTATCGAAGGACAACCGCGGAAAAGGGGATGTCAACCGTATTTACGCCTCCAAGGAAGCTTATCTTGGAACGTTATATGATGTCATTTTAGGTTACATTGATCCAAATCGTTTTATCACGATGGAAAAGAGCGCGATCGCACTGAAAATGACAAACGGAACGGGACAGTTTATCCGTGATTATATGTTTCCAAAGAGCACGTCAGATACGATTGAAACGATCAGTGAGCAGCTGGATGCGTACCGTCAGATCAAGGAAAAAATTGAAGATATGCGGAAACGTATTGACCTTTTGACAGACGTAAAAGAGACCGGGCAGGAGTTGGTGACGCTCCAGACCGATATGATCCGCGCAGAGAGTTTTATCCGCTGCATTGATATTGAGGATCTCCGGGCAAAAATAGAAGCCGCCGAGGAGGACAAAAAAAGAATCGAAGAAGAACAGGCACAGCTGCAGCAGCAGGCAGACAGGCTCGCCGGAGAGCGCGGAGAGGTCGAGCAGGAGCTGATCCGTGTGAGTGCAGATTTAAAAGCCAGCGATCTTGGAAGCAAACAGCAGCAGTTAGAGGAATTAGAGCAGAGAAGCCGGATGCTGACCGATAACAGCAGACAGTGGCGCAAAATCGTTCAGGGGTTGAAACAGTGGGAAGAGGATGAGGTCATCACCGACTATATCAGCAATCCGGTTTTAAATCTCATTGAAGCGATCGAAAACGGAAATGTGACAGTGGAAAATTGTCAGGAACTGCATTTGAAAATAGAGTCTGCAAAGCAGGATATTGAAAACGAATTTGAAGATTACAGTGAGCAGAAGCGCGAGACAGGAAAAGAACTGAAAGAAAAGCAGAAGCTTGTGGATGATATGAAAAACAACCGGAAATCTTATAGCGAGAATCTCCGTTCTGCGAGAAGTTCCCTGGAGCGGAAATTAAGCGACCGCTACGGAAGAACGATAAAAGTCCAGATTCTGGCGGATCTTTTTGATGTGGCAGACGAGGAGTGGAAAAATGCGGTCGAAGGCCGTATGGGAAGGCTGAAGTTTTCCCTGATCACAGAGCCAAAGTTTGCGCATGATGCAGCGGCGGTCTTTCGTGAGATGAAACAGTTTGAGGAAGTGGATCTCATTAATTCCAAAGCGATCGCAGACAGTGAGCCGCGTGTCATGGAGAACTCTCTTTATGAAGCGGTTGAGACGAAGGAAGCCTATGTGGATGTGTGCCTGAAACGTTACCTCGGTCATATTATCAAGTGCCATTCCGTGGAAGAGCTAGAGCAGGTGAAAGACGGCGTGACGCCTGATTGCTATTCGTACAGTAATTTTATTTTCCGGCATCTGCGGAAAAAGGATTATACCACAAATGCCTGCATCGGAGAGAAAGTGTCAAAGGCACGTCTGGCAGAGTACGAGGCTGACGTGGAGCGGCTTGAGAAACAGTATCAGGAACTGCATTACATGACCGAACGTTTAAAGGCGGCAAGGGATTTTGAAAGCCTGAAAGAGGAAAAAGAATATTATGTAAACCTTTCCGGCGCGGAAAAAGAGCTTGGAAAAGTCAACAAGAAAAAGACTGCGCTTGAGGAGACAATCCGCACTTTGAAAGAGGGGCAGTATAAGGAATTACAGCAAAAAGAGCAGAGTTTAAAACAGCAGATGCGTGAGCTTCAGGCTTCGATCGGCGAAAATCAGGGACTGATGAGTGAGAAAATACGCCGTCACGAAAATCTTTCCGGCGCAAATGACCAAAGACGTCTGCAGTTAGAGGAGATGCTGCAGGGATACGTGCCGAATGAGGAGATCGGCCAGGAGGTACAGGAGCAGTTGAAGAAGCGCTCCGGCCAGTCCTTGAAGAATCAGAAAAACGCAGAACTTGCAGCCCTTTCGGCAGGAGAGCAGGAGAAAGCCGAGACACTGCGCACAGCCAGAAACCGTTACATTTTTGCTTATCCGTCCAGCCAGTTTAACGGTTCAGAAAAGTCTAATGAAGCCTACGAGAAGCTTCTGGAAGAATATCAGACGGACTACGAGCCGGCGTATGAGGCGGAATTTGAGAAACAGTGTGATTTTATCTATAAGAGTCTGCGGGAGAATGTGATCGCAACGATTCATGGAGATATCAAGGCGGCAAAACGTCACGCATACGAGATCAACCGCTTGCTGCGTGAGACAAACTTCTCCGACAGTACCTATCAGATCAAGATCGAGCCGGCGAAGAATGAAAATGGACAGTTCTTTGAGATGTTAATGGCAGAGGAATTAGACAGCAAAAATCTGGATAATGCCGGTTTTGATGGTCAGTTGAACTTTGGGGAGGACACGTTCTATCAGAAATATGAGCAGAAGATCAAACTCCTCACCGATAAATTCATGCCGCCGAGAGACGAGGACGAGCAGGTGCGCGCAAAGAAGCGTCAGGAGATGGAGCAATACGCGGACTACCGCAATTATCTCTCCTTCAGCATGTTTGAACAGGTGACAGACGAGCAGGGGAATGTCATTCGTGAAAATTTTGTCGATGATATGGCAGGAAGAGATTCCGGCGGAGAGGGTCAGAACCCGAAATATGTGGCACTTTTGGCCGGTTTTGCAATGCTGTACATGCAGCAGAGCAACCGGGATTCCAAAATCAAGCTGGTACTTTTGGATGAAGCATTTTCCAAGATGGATCAGGAGCGGAGTGCCGTCTGCCTGAAATATGCAAGAAAAATGGATCTTCAGCTCATTGTCTGTGTGCCGGATGAACGTCTGCAGTCGCTGATCCGCAATGTGGACTGCGTCTACGGCTTCAGGCGTCACCAGAACCAGATCTCCATGATGCATATTGATAAAGGAGATTATTTAAAACTCATGGAAGGTGATCATGGACAGGGAGAGCCGGAAACTGTAAAATAGTGTAAGAAAACCATAGTTGGGGAGGAGAAAGCATGCAGACAGGAAAAGGAATTTTAATACCATCTATATTAAAAGTTGGAAACGGCACTTTGAAGAAAATCGGACAGTATCTTAAGGCAGAGAATCTGGAACAGGTCGTGATCTTTTTCGGAAACGGACTGATCGACCTGTTTGGCATGGATGTCATGGATTCACTGAAACAGGAAGGAATCACGGTATTAGAGTACAGCGAGTTGGACACAGTCGATATCGATGATATTATCACGCTGGCATTTGCAATGCCGAATAAGACACAGGCCGTGATCTCGATCGGAGGCGGAAAAGTGATCGACGCCGGAAAATACGCAGCTTTTCTGCGTAATATTCCATTTATCAGTGTTCCGACCTCAAGTTCCAGTGATGGATTTTCCAGCGCAAGTGCATCTCTTTTAGTGCATGGAAAAAGAACTTCCGTTCCGGCAAAGCTGGCATATGGGATTATTGTGGATACGCAGGTCATAAGGACTGCACCGGATAAGTTTATCTATTCCGGTATTGGTGATATGATTTCAAAGATCACAGCGCTCTATGACTGGATTTTTGAGGAGAAAAGCGGATATTCAGAAGTGAATGATTTTGCGGTGATGATCGCGAAAAAGGCAGTGAACAGTTTTGTGCGGACGCCGTATGAGACGATAAAAGATGAACTGTTTTTGAAAGAGCTGGTGGATTCGCTGGCAATGAGCGGAATCGCAAATGAAATTGCAGGAAGCAGTGCGCCGACAAGCGGCAGCGAGCATCTGATTTCCCATGCATTGGATAAAATATTAGAAGTTCCGCAGCTTCACGGTATCCAGGTCGGCATTGCAACTTATATTATGAGTAAGGTGCAGGATCACCGCTATGTCCGGGTGGAGACTGTACTCCGTGAAACCGGATTCTTTGACTATGCGGCGACACTTGGCATGAAGCGCGAAGATTTTATAAAAGCGATCGAGATGGCTCCGTCAATCAAACCATTCCGCCATACTTATCTCCATGAGGAAACATACCGGGAGCTTGCAAAGAAGATTGTTTTGGAGGATGAGGTGCTGCAGAAGGTATTGGTGTAAATAGCATGCTAGAAAGGAAAAACAAATGAAAAAGAAAAAATTCTACATGGTTACATTGATCATATGGATCATTTTATTAATCTGTATGCTTCTTATGGATTTTCACATCATACCGGATACGGAACCTAATTCCATAATGTATGCCGTGATCATCTTTGGAATGATAAATTCTATTGTCCAAATATTGCGTAAAGAATAAAAAGGAAAAGAGGAAACTATAATGAATTTTAATTATAACAAGCAGGAATATGAAGAATTTCCAAACTTTAAAGGCGGAGAGAAATCGCTTTACGCCAAAATGTTCCACGATGAGAAGAACCGCATTATCTACGGAAAACTGATACCAGGAGCATCCATCGGCGTACACACGCATGAGACCAACAGTGAGATCATCTATATCACAAAGGGAACAGGCAGAATTCTTATGGATGGAGAATATGAGAAACTGGAAGAGGGTATGTGTCATTATTGTCCGAAGGGACATACTCACAGCCTCATGAATGACAGTGATGCAGAGCTTGAATTTTTTGCAGTTGTCCCGGAGCAGAACTAGCTTTAATGATTGATTGCAAAAGAAGAAAAGGAAGATAGATTATGACACTTCAACAGTTAAAATATGCGTTGACGATCGCCGACTGCGGTTCCATGAATGAGGCGGCAAAACAGCTTTTTATCTCGCAGCCAAGTCTGTCAGAGACGATGAAGGAACTTGAGACAGAGATAGGATTGGATATTTTTCTGCGGTCAAACCGTGGAATCGTCATCACGCCGGAGGGCGAAGAATTTTTGGGATATGCCAGACAGGTGACGGAGCAGTTTGGGCTGCTGCAGTCCAAGTATATCGACAAAAAAGTAAAAGAGAAGTTCAGCGTTTCCACACAGCATTATACGTTTGCGGTGAAAGCGTTTGTGGAGACGGTCAAACAGATCGGTATGGAGCAGTACGAATTTGCAGTGCATGAGACAACGACTATCAGTGTGATCGAGAATGTAAAAAACTTCAAGAGTGAGATTGGTGTACTCTATGAGAATGATTTCAATGAGAAAGTCTTAAATAAAATGTTTAAGGAAAATGGGCTGGAATTTGTGGAGCTGTTTTCCTGCGACACATTTGTATATCTGTGGTCCGGACATCCGCTTGCAAAACAGGATGTGATCACAATGGAAGAACTGGATGAGTATCCGTGTCTTTCCTTTGATCAGGGAAAAAATAATTCCCTGTATCTGGCGGAGGAGATGAAGAGTACCTATGAGTATAGGCGGCTGATCAAAGCAAATGACAGGGCAACACTCTTAAATCTGATGATCGGACTGAATGCTTACACGCTCTGCTCCGGTATTATCTGTGAAGATTTAAACGGTAACGATTATAAAGCAGTTCCGTTAAAGGAAACAGAGAAAATGAGAATCGGATATATCAAACGAAAAGGCGCAAAAGTCAGCCATATCGGGGAATTATACATTGAAGAATTGAAAAAGTATAAGGAAAAAGTAATGTAGCTATAGGTACAGCCTATAACGGATTAAAGGTTTCGTGTATTAACACATTTAAAAAACTCTTGCTATAATGGTCAATGTGAAAGGGAGATACAAAGCACATGGATCAGAACAGCAGGAGTTTTGTATTTTCAAAAAGCAGTAATGCAAATACCTATTTCAAAGTAAAAGAGACAGAAAGGAGAACCGGGAATGAGAACAGCTATTTTTCCAGAAGGTAGCAGAAGAATGATGTCAGAAATGATGTGCATGTGCAGATGTATGTGTATGTCTTGTATGTGCTGTGGAAAAGAAAAATGTGCGCCAGATGTTTCGGTTTGAATTTTGCTTTTATAGATAGAGCATAATAGACAGGAATCATCTTCGCGATGGAGCCTGTTATTTTTTTGCGTAACAGCCGTAAATAAAAATCAATAGGTTTTTGTTTTTGAAAAGAAAGGATTCGATATGTCTGAAATAGAAGTAAAACATTTGTCCAAGACATTTGAACAAAAAGGTGTTCATGTGGATGCCTTAAAGGATATTAACCTCACGATCGGGGCGGGCGATATTTATGGGATCATAGGAATGTCCGGTGCAGGAAAAAGTACTTTGGTACGATGCCTGAACTTTTTGGAAAGACCGACTGATGGCCAGGTGCTGATCGAAGGAAAAGATCTTGGAACTTTAAATGAGAAAGAATTGAGAAAACAGAGAAGCGACATTGCGATGATCTTCCAGCATTTCAATCTTTTGATGCAGAAGAATGTGATCGACAATATCTGTTTCCCATTACAGATTCAGGGTGTTAAGAAAAAAGAGGCGAGAGCCAAAGCCAGAGAACTGTTAAAGACAGTCGGACTTGAGGAAAAAGAGAAGGCTTATCCGGCACAGCTCTCCGGTGGACAAAAACAGCGTGTTGCTATCGCAAGAGCACTTGCATCCAACCCGAAAATACTTCTCTGTGATGAGGCGACCAGTGCACTTGATCCACAGACGACAGCTTCTATCTTAGAACTTCTGAAAAGCATCAATGAGCAGTTTCAGATCACGATCGTGATCATCACACACCAGATGTCGGTGATCCGCGAAATCTGTAACCGGGTAGCGATCATTGAACATGGAGAACTGGTGGAAAACGGTCTGGTAGAAGATATTTTCAGCCATCCAAAGTCGAAGGCAGCCAGAGAACTGATCTTAAGAGATGTTCCTGAAAACAGTGGAAAAGCAGAGGGCGCAGTTGCAGCCCAGATGGAGAGGATCCAGGGAGATAAGAAGCTGCGTATTGTATTTACAGAAAATTCCGCATTTGAGCCGGTGATCGCTAATATGATCTTACAGTTTGGAAAACCGGTCAATATTTTAAGGGCAGATACAAAAAATGTCGGCGGCGTAGCCAAAGGCGAAATGATCTTAGGTCTGCCGGATGACAGACATCTTCAGATCGATATGGAACAGTATCTGACAGAACATGGACTTGAGATTGAGGAGGTGACAGGCGATGTGGAGTAGTGAAGTGACAAATATGATTATTACCGGTATCTGGGAAACTCTTTATATGACATTAGTATCCACATTGGTTGGTTATGTGATCGGACTTCCGATGGGAATTATCCTTACGGTATCGGACAAAGACGGGATTAAACCAAATGCATTATTATATAAGATTTTGGATGTGATCGCAAATATCGTGCGGAGTGTACCGTTTATCATTTTGCTTGTGTTGCTGATCCCATTTACAAGATTAGTCGTAGGAAAGAGTTATGGTTCCACGGCAACAATCGTTCCACTTGTGATCGCAGCAGCACCATATATTGCCAGAATGGTTGAATCTTCTTTAAAAGAAGTAGATGCCGGTGTGATCGAGGCAGCAAGATCTATGGGAGCATCCAATTTTACAATTATTACAAAAGTAATGTTAGTGGAGGCAAGAACATCCCTTTTAGTGGGAGCAACGATTACATTGGGAACAATCTTAGGTTATTCCGCAATGTCAGGAGCAGTTGGCGGCGGCGGTCTTGGCGCTATCGCGATCCGTTATGGATACACCAGATGGCAGACCGATATTATGATCGTCACAGTTATATTGTTGATTATCTTATTCCAGATCTTCCAGACAGTTGGAATGAAACTGGCAGATAAGTTTGATCATAGAAAATAAAGAGGAGATATTAAAAAAGGAGGCTAAATCCTCTCCTCACTCAGAGGAGCAAATTTTACTTTGTAAAATTGGATTTTTGCTTCGCAAAAACAAGGAGGATTATCATGAAAAAAAGAGTATTATCAAGTATTTTAGCAGGAGTTTTAGCAGTCAGCGTATTTGCCGGATGCGGAAGCAAAACAGAAGACAACAGCCAGGCAGCAGATAACAGCACAACACCTGCAACAGAAGCAGCCGCAGAAGAGTCTACAGAAGCAGCAGGCGGCACAGTAGAATCAAAAGGAACAATCACAGTAGCAGCATCTGCAACACCACACGCAGAGATCTTAGCAGCAGCAAAACCTATTTTAGCTGAGCAGGGATGGGACTTAGAGGTTACAGAGTTTGATGATTATGTATTACCAAACGAAGTTGTAGAGAGTGGCGAGATAGATGCAAACTACTTCCAGCACGTACCATATCTTGACAGTTTCAACGAGGAAAAAGGAACTCACTTAGTTGAAGTTGGAAAAATCCACTACGAGCCATTCGGAATTTATCCGGGAACAAAGAGCAGCTTAGATGATATCGCAGATGGCGATGTGATCGCAGTTCCAAACGATACCACAAACGAAGCACGTGCACTTTTATTATTACAGGATAACGGAATCATCACATTAAAAGACGGTGCAGGTTTAGAGGCAACGGTAAATGATATCGCTGAAAACCCTTACAATGTTGAGATTCAGGAGCTTGCAGCAGAATCTGTAGCAAGAGTTGCAGATGAAGTAGCATACGTTGTATTAAATGGTAACTATGCATTACAGGCTGGTTTCTCTGTAGCAAAAGACGCACTTGCATATGAGAAATCTGATTCTGAAGCAGCAAAAACATATGTAAACGTTATTGTTGTAAAAGAAGGAAATGAGAACAACGAAGGTGTGAAAGCATTAGTTGATGTATTAAAATCTGATGAGATTAAGAAATTCATCAATGACACATACGATGGAGCAGTTATTCCTTTCGAAGAGTAAGGATAATAAACCGGAGTTTCACTAGCGTAGTGTCGCAGATTTTGTGGTGCTTTCTTAGGGCTTGAAGGGCAGATATAAGCGCCCTCTCACAAGTCGTTATCTTATAGGTTTATGAAA
>ERZ1026856.624-NODE-624-length-20527-cov-37.631546_pt1 | contig 20527 bp, 24 predicted proteins | sample MGYA00380158_ERZ1026856 | MGnify/ENA primary metagenome ERZ1026856 (study PRJEB33269, sample SAMEA4719794) | human gut metagenome | biome: human-associated habitat; feature: organic feature; material: feces | place: Cameroon | collected 2013-10 ...
AACACTGACAATTAGATCGTTAGGTTGTTTTTGACTGATTTACGAGCATCCCTAATTAAACTCAAATTCAAATTTCTTGTTTGGATTCTGCCAAAACTTAGTCTGGGATTCAAGCATGATAGTTTTTCCATCAATAACCACAGGGTTAACCCTGGCACATGCGTCCTCTTTGTAGCCACCCTGCAGGAGAGGAAGCACCTCGCTCTTATGATTATATGAAGAAATAAATGTCGGGATGTCATTATTACCAATAAAGGTATCAAACTTGCGTTCCTCGTCATTGAAGAGCACTACATCGTGAGCCAACAACATCGGATAAGCGCCCTGTCTTGCCATGATAGTAAGCGTATTCTCACCACCTACTCCACAATTAACGACATCATAATCATCTCCCAAAAGGTCTTGCAACACTCCTGGGTAACTATCATCGCCCTTTATCCAACCTTTGACCATACCTTTGTACCCAGTGCCATTTGTATGACTGGCAGTCAAAGAATCCCCCCAACATACTATCATTTTCTTGTCATCATCGTTAGTACATGATGACAAGAGCAAAAGGAGAATTACCCCCCATAAATCAGATACTTAGATAAATTATTCATAATTATTTTATAATACTATCACTATTATTATTTTATAATACTATCACTATTATTGACTTGATAATAATCTTTTAATTTCCTTATATCAGTCAATAACTTCCAATTCTCTTTAAACCAATCTTCTGTATTATTCCACCATTGAGCTTGTAACAAGAAGCTAATAGTTTCTTCGTCATAACGATAACGAATAATCTTTGCAGGAACACCACCAACAATAGCATAAGGAGGAACATCTTTTGTCACTACAGCACCAGCCAGTACCACTGCTCCATCAGCAATATGTACACCGCCAATAAGCATTACTCGCTCTCCTATCCACACATCGTTTCCGATTTCTACATCCAAATGCTTCTCAGGTACAGCGAACTTCAGTTCTTCAAACATCTGCTCTGTTGCGAAAGTTGAACCAGATTGCGAATGATTAGGATTCAAAGAGAAGAACATCGGGCAAGTTGTAGCAAAAGGTGCTTGATAAGCATGACGGCCAGCAACTGTACACACGTAGGAGGCAATAGAAGTAAATCTACCTATCTTAGCCGAAACTTTAGAATAAGGTCCTATATAGGAACCATATCCAAGACGCCCACAAAATTTTACGTGAGGATGAAGCTGACAACAGCCCTCAAAATATGAATGAAAAGACAAATCACAACCTATACCTATAATTGCTTTTCCACGAAACCTAAATTTCACAAATAAGTCTCGAACCTTTCTTTTAATTGTACTAATCATTAGTATAACAACATTTATTTAGACCCTTTCCAAATGAAAACCTAACGATGCTATTTTGGTTATCACGAATGTATCAATCCACAATTTTTACATATAGATATTATATATGTTCTATTAAAATAAATAGAAATACCAATAATAAGTAGATACAAGCAATAAGACGCTATCCATTCTTCAAAAAAGATAAGGATAAGAAGTCCTATATTGCCTAAAAGAAGAAATGCAAATTGATATAAATATTTATATTTAATGATTCTATTGGCAAAATAGAGTCTATATAAGCCTATAGCGACCTGTGACAACGTAAAACTTATCGAAGCTCCATAAAGTCCTATCCATGGGATGAGTAATATATTAAATACTATTGAGCACATAGCTCCTGCTATACTAGAATACAAAAAGTATTTACTAGTTTTTGTTGCAGAAAATAATGTACCTGCATGACTCGAGAGTCCATTAAACACGACTGCTAAAGAAATAATAGGCAAAAATCTCCAAGCCTCAAAAAATTTGGAATCAACTGTTACTTTTATAATAAAAGGACTAAAAACTGCCATTGAACAAGAGAGCAAAATTAATACGACAAAGAATGTACGACCGATATTATTAAAAAACTCGGAAAAATCCTTTTTGCCATATTCTTGCAGAACCGAAACTTGCCATGACGAAGTAAATATCTGAGTCAAAGAACTAACTGCAGAAGACAACTTATTCGCAACTGCAAACAGTCCAATAGCTTCCAATCCTAAATGAGCATTAATTATCGGTCTGTTGATTGCTGATAAAATCCACCACATAATGGTGTTAGGAATCATTGGAACCGAATATTTCAACATTTCATTTAAACATTGTCTATCAAAGAACTTATAAGAGAAGAAACAATATATTTTCTCTCCAAGAACTATAAACAAGGAAGAACTCAGATTCGCAAAAACATTTGCTAACACAAAACCTACGACTCCCATCTTCGGAATTAACCAAAATGAAAAAGCAGCTGTAGCACCAGTATAAATTATACCAGCAAAACAGAAAGTTCGCATTTTGTTAATTCCCTGGCAAAACATCTGAAGATATGTTTGAATAGCAGTCGCAAAATATAATGCATAAATCAACCACAAATTATCAGTAAAGCTGTTTTCTATACCATAAGTATTAGATATTAGTTTTGTCAAAAAACTAATTATCAATACTATTACGGACATAAACAACACTGTACATATTCCCGATGTAAAATATTTAGCCTGTTGCTCGTTACTCTGCCTTGCAGGAAAAACGAATATAGACTCATTCAAAGATAAAGAGAAAATACTTGTAACTAAAGTTGAGTAAATCGTTAACAAATCCGTTAATCCAAAATCGCTTACGGAAAGCCATCTTGTATATAATGGGAGCATAAGGAAAGAAATAAATTTACTTCCAAATGTTCCTATCATTACATACAATGAGTTTTTACCTAATGTTTTATACTTTCCCATTACTAAAAATGAGTATTTTTACCTTTTCCAAACTTTAGGGCTAATTTGTATAAAAGAGGGAATTGCCAATATAAAATACTACCCAATCTAAATTTATAATACTTAACCAAAAAATCCTTGCGGCATCCCTTCTGCCAATTAATAGTTATAATTTTTCTAGCGATTTCAAGAGCCTTTGAATTTAAATGATTTTTACGGAATATAATATAATCATCTATATTAAATTTTTGAGCTTTGTAGAGTTTCATTATATCTCGTTTTGTAAAGAGCATTTTATCTGCTTCTTTATTCAACTCTTCAAACTTCTCAGGCAAAGAATTGGATAAATCTATAGTCTCTTCTTTGTCATTTATATAATCAAATAATTCTTTTGTTACATATTTTTTTAAACCATGAATGTGTTCCTCTATCACCAATTTATATTGATGATCACGGACACACCAAACACCAGGATACTTTGGATGTGTCATGGACCAACCTGTTAAAGAGTAAGAATACGGAATATTAACTTTTTCGCCTCTTAATAATGGAGTTAATGAAACCCCATCCAATCGTGGATATTCAATCCCTAAAATGTCTAATATGGTAGGCATCATATCAACACTTCTACACATATCATTGATTTTCTGTGGGATTAAATGATTAGGCCAAATTAAATTAAACGAATTACGTGTTGTTGCCTCTGTTAAATAACGACCAGTAACAGACTCTTTAGCATATTTCAAACCTTTAAAATCTTGATTTGTACGCATTCCATGATCAGAAGTTAATATAATAAAGTCATTATCAGTTTTAATTTTCTCATAAAACTCTTTAATGTACTTTACTGTCATTTTTATTCCATCCAAAAAGTCTTGTTTTGTACAATCATAAGATTTTTTACAGCAATAATCATGCAATTCTCCAAAATCCATATAAATAAACTTCGGTCCTTTATGGTCTATATAATGATTAAAATCGAAATTGGCATATCCCATTTCTGCATGATAATAATCAAAACCTTGTGGATTTACATATGTACAAGCATCAGAAGCAGACATATAACATGTATAATATCCATTATACCGTAATATTTCAGGTATAGATAAACACAAAGGATTTAATGTTTTAGTTGGATCTTTTTTCAACCAACCATCCAAATAATTTAAAGAGGGATAGCATCCTGTCATTTTGCTTGCCATCGAAACTATCGTAAAAGGCGCAGTACCATGACAATTTGTAAAAGACACACCTTGTGATATTAAATCATCAACAAAATTTCTCTCAGCTTCTATACATCCAAACTCATTAAGGAATTCATTTCTCAACGAGTCAAACATGAACCAAATAATATTCGGTTTATTTTGATTGTTCATATAATCTTCAAAAAATATTATTTTTTCAACGCCACATTAATAATCTTCTCTATAAGCAACTTAGCTACACTTGGAATTTCATCGAAACGAACTGTTTTTGGTAATTCCACATCGAATGTACGCTTTACCTTCTCTCTCAATTCCTCTGTATAAGACAAACAACCATCCTTCACATCTGCTATGCCATCGCAATAAATAGACAAAGCATTTGCCTTCTCCATTTCTTCCATACTCCAAATTGAAGTATCTACATAAGCAGATGAGGTGGTTCCATCTATAATATATGGATAACCACCGATATGACCTTCAACACCTGGGGTGTGAACCTTTACCTTCTTTCTTTCGCGCAATGCCACCAAAATAGAGTTGATGATATCAAAATTGCTTGAGGCATTCATCATGTTTCTCTTTTGGTCTACAGGCATAGAAATAACACAATGCTTTAGTAGGTCTGTTTGGTCTACATCCAACTTCTCACCATGGTATCTTACATCAATCAACAATTCCAGTCCTTCAGATTGTCCTTCCTTGCTAATTACAACATCATGGAAATGACTAACAGCCATTGTTATATCAATATCATTGAGATTGGCAATGCCATACTTTTCTGATACATAGAATTTCATACGTGGTATCAGATGATTTAAGTTTCCGCTACCAAAATCAAAATATGGTAATCCTGCAGACTTGAGCCATGGAATAACTGCATCAGAATATGATGTATTTATTGAAATTGCATGGCTATCTGCTTTATCATATGCCATCATGATATTTTTGGCATAGGTAATTGACAATGGTGCCCAGATTCCGTATGCACGAAAATTTTGCCAAGAAATGCTACCATATTTCAAACCAGAATATACGCGACTACTATTTACGATAAAATCAGGATTATGAATCTTCAAGCAATTTGTTATTGCCTCTACGTCATTTAAATCACAATTACCATATACAGTAATCTTACTTCTGAGTTGGTGACGGATTGTAGCAGCAGTACGAATGATATTAACATCCATCTGCATCTTTTCTTTGTTTCTACCTACAACTATAATTTCTAATTGTGGATCCGACAAACTTACCAAATAGTCGAGTAGATAACATCCTACACTACCAAGACCTATTATCATGATCTTGACTGTTTCCTTATTGTCTAATTTTGACTTTAACAGTCCTAATTTCTCATTAATTATTTTCATTTTCTATAATCTTTAGAACGTTTCGATAATCAAAGACAGTATTACAATTGAACCAAACGTCAATTGGTAACGCATCTACAACCCCTTCAAAAGCATCAAAATACTTTTGAACAATTACAAGATTTGTTCCCTGTTGTTCTTTGTCATTCAAGTTCTGTACTATACCTTTTAGTAGGCTCGCATTACTAAACTTCCAAATCTGACCAGAATTGTAAATAGCTTTAAAAGGCTCATCTATTTGAAGATACTTATGATTGGTATCATAAATATACTTTGGATGATCGTGTACATCTATATAGAGAGCTACTGCCTTATTCGACAAGATAGCCTCATGATTAGTTGTCAAAACACTCGTTGGAGAATTAACCACAGACAACATACTCTGCTTGTCAAAGAACAAATCACCTTCTGCAAAGACAACTTCATCAATATCATCCTCTACAGCTTTTATGCCAACATAAAGGCTATATCCCGAACCATAATCCTTGAAATGAGGATTATAGACTAGGGTAACTCGATTAGCAAGACTTGCAAGGTTTTCTTCTGCAAAGGATTGTAAATCTCCATACAGATAACCACCAACTATAACATATTGGTCAAAATCACCAGAGTTTTTGATGATTTGGCATAATAGACTATTTTCAGGCTTACCCTCAAAATACAAACATTTGAGGGTTTCCTTATCTAAATCCTTATTGAAACGAGAAGCAGTTCCTGCAACTGTGATAATTAAAGCTTTTTTCATTCCTTATATGCATTAGCACACATTGTAAGCCCCTCATCTAATGTAACAGTAGGCTTCCAATTTGTACGAGTTCTAATCTTGTCTGTATTCAATATTCTTCTTTCTGGGTCAGAAGCGCGATAACCTTCAAATTCAATTATAGGATTATCTATTCCAAGTTTCTTTCCTATAAGTTTTACCAGTTCAACGATTGTTACTTCTTCATCTGTTGCTACATTATAAACGGTACCATCAAGAGCTTCATCATGATTTGCTAATTCTAAAACTGCCTTACAGCTATCTATGTTATGTAGAAATGAACGACGATTTTTCTTTGAGTTTTCTAACAGAACTACTTTGCCATCTTTCAATAAATTATTAAAGATATGAGGAATGATATGTTCTGCGAAACGCTCATGATTGCTATAAACATTTGCAAATCGCAATGAACAACCCTTAATCAATCCCTTATCCACCGCATCTTTCATAAAGAACTCTGTTAGCAACTTTCCAACGGCATAGCTTGTACGCTGGCTATGCTCGGCTGTCGACATGAGAAGATAGTCAGATTCTTTAACGCCACCATTCTCATTCCATGATTGCATAGAATACACCTCAGATGTAGAGCAGTTTACAAAAGAATAAGCCTTGCAACGTATAGCCTGCTCAAGGAACTTCTTCATAGAGACTACATTTGTTTCATAGGTATGTTCTACCTCATAAAAGTGCTTTGTATGAACTACTGCTGCACAATTAATATAGATAACTCTATCGAAATGCTGCTTATTAGCTTTTACAAAACATTCAATATCTTTCATCTCCAAGTCATCGTTCAAATCATATTGTCTGAACAAAAAATTAGGATGATTGATAACATCTTTAACTGAATCCAAAGAACTCGCAAAGAAATTGTCGAAGCCCAACACTGTATGACCAGCCTTTAACAACTGTCGGGTAACCTCATTACCTGTCATACCCGTAACTCCACTAATTACATATAAATTATTCATAATCTTACCAATAAAATGGTTCTAATTTCTTTTTTTTCTTAATTATTAAATTGGGAGATTCCCCAAATACTATGACATTTGATGGAACAACCTCATCCTTTATTATTGTATTTGCGCCCACCATAACATTATCTCCTATAATACTATTACCAATAATGCTTGAACCTGCACACATACAAACATTCTGACCAATGGTTGGCCATTTTCCAAAGTTCTCACCAACTGTACAATTCTGAATAAACGAGAAACCATCTGAATAGGTTGCCCTTCCCAACACAGTACCTACTTGATGATTTAAAGTAAAGAAGTCAGGAAGTACCACATCATAGAATATATCTATTCCGTTCATAATCTTATTCAGATAGAAAATTTTATCCTTCAACTTGCCCCCCCAGATCTCACATGTAACAGATGAGAAAGGTAATAAAGGAATATTGTCCACTGACCAGAATGAAATGGATCAAAGTATGCTTCGCCATTATGCTCAAAAGAATGAAAGTAGCGATTCGGATTTCTACTAAAATTCACTTCACATTTACCAAGAACCTGAGGATAAATATGCCTTAGTTCATATTCTTCCGCATCAGATATAGGGAAATATGCTTTTATCTGTTTAAGCAACATCTGAAAGATGTCTTCTTTAGGTATTTCAAAAATCATACTCCTAATTTTAATCGATTCTTATAGAATATATCAACTCTATCATCATATAGTTTCTGCTCTTTTTCTACGTCATACCAAACACAACGTCGCTCATAAGCACAAGTATTTGTTTCAAGAATTCCATATTGAGCTAATGGATTATGATTTCTCGGTTGACCTACAGAACCTGGATTAATAAATATTGTTCGCTTTTTGTTTCGCAAGCAAGAATTATCATCCTTATAAAAATGCTCCACATAATGGGGTATATGAGAATGACCACTGATTACAAAATCATAGTTCTTGTAAACTTCTGACTGCATCTCATTCAAATCAAGCTTACCCCAATAAGGGTCTGTTTTATTACCATGAACAAACAAGGTAGGATGATACTCAACTAAGGTCTTACAGTAGCCTTTTGTATTCATTTTGGATAACAAAAAAGAACGTGATTCTTCTGTAAGAAGTTCATTTGTATATTTCAAAACGCTCCTTCCTCTATCGGTAGAGAATCTTTCAAGACTACCACCAAATATAGAATATTCATGGTTACCCCAAAGATTTACCGTAATAGGATATGGTAAGTCGCGCACAATATCTATTGTCTCATTGGGGCGAGGTCCATAATTTACCAAATCACCAAGTAAAGCAATAGAATCAAAACTTCCTATATGATTTATATCTTCCAAAACAGCTTGTAAAGCCGTAACATTGGCATGAATATCTGACAAAAGAACTATACGCATATTAATTACTTGCTAAGAAAGTCCATTAAAGCCTCTTTATTCTGTATTGGTGTTGTCGTTGGACGACCAAGGTCTTTACGATTACCTTTCTTTACACAAACTTGTAGAAGTATTGGACCTTCCACATTTTTGATATCATCAAGAATCTTAGTAAGAGACTCTGCAGTATCTACAGAATAAGTAGCTGCATAACCAACAGACTTAGCAACTCCACACAAGTCAATCTTTAAACCGACTGTAGGTTGACCGCCAACTGAATCATGAGCTCCATTATTAAAAACTACATGAACATAATTCTTGCACTTCATGCTGGCAGTAATAGCCATATTACCCATATGCATAATGCTTGCACCATCACCATCAAAGCAATAAACTCGACGATTAGGCTTTTGAAGAGCAATACCAAGTGCAATCTGAGAAGCATGTCCCATTGAGCCAACAGTTAGGAAATCGCGCTCATGACCTTGATTCCATGCAGTACGTGCCTCAAATAGTTCACGAGAAATCATGCCTGTTGTTGATACAATACAAGCATTAGGCTCTATACTTGCAGCAACTTTCTGAATTGCTTCTTCACGAGACATTGTGAGATTATTTACTTCTACATTTTGAAGTTTATATGTGTCAAATGTTTCTTTTTCGATGACAAGAGCATAACACTCATTAGTATTCTTCATATAGTCTGCAGCTATCTTAATTTGTTTAGCTGCACCTTCTTCATCTTTAGGAAGAATAGCATAGTTGATGCCCATGGTATTAAGCAAGCCTGTAGTTACCTTGCCTTGCTTAACATGTTGTGGCTCATCATGTACACCAGGACGACCACGCCAACCTATAACAAGAAGCACAGGGATATTATATACTTCCTTATCTGTTAATGAAGCTAGAGGATTAATAATGTTACCCTCGCCAGAGTTCTGCATATATACAACAGGTATTTTGCCAGTTGCAAGATGATAACCCGCAGCTATACCCATTGCACCGCCCTCGTTAGCTGCAATAATGTTATGATCGGCAGGAAGATTATCTGTGATATAAGCACAGATATTTTTAAGCAAGGAATCAGGAACGCCTGCATAGAAATCTATGCCATTATCCTTCAATGTTTTTACAAAAAACTCAGGTCTAACCATAATTATTATTTTTTCTTTGTTCCAGGAATAAGATTAAGAATCTGTTTAATTGGCATACAATACTGCTCTGAAGCCTCTAACGAACGGCTTGTGCGGAGTATTGTTTCAGCACACTTCACCATAGCAGGATAAGCAGAACGCAACATATGGTTAGCATAAATGACTACATTAATGCCCCATTGTGCCAACTCTTCTTCTGTAAATTGATTATAGGTCGTAGGAACAACAACGATTGGAGTATGTGCATCCTTTTCACGGAATCGTAAACAGAACTCCTTGATATCTTCTCCTGACTTTTCCTTAGAATGAATCATAATACCATCTGCACCAGCATCTACATAAGCATGACAACGCTCAAGTGCATCTTCAATACTCTTACCAGCAATAAGAGACTCACAACGAGATACTATCATGAAGTCACGAGTAATCTGTGCTTCCTTACCAGCACGAATCTTAGCTTGGAATCCTTCTATGGTATCTTGTGTCTGTACAGCATCTGTTCCAAAAAGGGAATTCTGCTTCAAACCAACTTTATCTTCAATGATTACACAAGAAATACCCAAACGTTCAAGTGTACGTACTGTAAATCCGAAATGTTCAACCTTACCTCCTGTATCACCATCAAAAATAACAGGCTTTGTTGTTACTTCCAATGTGTCGTTCAAATCGTGAAGGCGTGTCGTCAAATCGACAGCTTCGATATCTGGCTTACCCTTAGAAGTTGAGTCTGTAAGCGAAGATGCCCACATACCATCAAATTCACGCTCTTGACCATTTACTTCAACCTTAGTATGTTCTGCAATAAGACCTGTTAAGCCATTGTGTGATTCAAGGATACGCACAATAGGTTTTGCAGCTATAAGACGACGAAGAGAAGAAAGGCGCATTTGTGGTGTAACACCAAGTGCATCAATTTCCTGCTTGATACCTGAGGCAGAAATGTTCTGTGTATATGGAATTTCAATTACCTCACCTCCAAGTTTCTCCATTGTTTTATATACCTCATCACGAAGATACTTCTCTGGACCACTCTGCCAATCGTCACCATGAATAATATAGTCAGGCTTGTATTCACAAAGATTAGGAATGTAGCTCCAATCATCCTGTGGTACAACTCTTGAAACATTCTTAATATTCTCAACTACATTCTTTCTCTGCTCCCAAGTAAGGTATGGGAGACGACGATGATTAGCAATCGCTTTGTCTGTAAACAAACCTACCATCACTTCGCCGTATTCAGCGGCTTTATTGATGATGTTAATGTAACCCGGATGCATGATGTCACCAATCATGCCTAAATAAACTGTTTTTGCCATATCAATTTAATTATTTAAAAATCATTAGTAAAGTTACCAACTCAATTATGGGCATAGACCTTTTTAATAGGTTGTTTTTTGCAAGTGCCTATATGTTGAGTAGGTAAATCATTATTCTATATTTATACATTCATACAATTGTTCCTAAACCCTTTCAAAGATAGATAAACCAATAACCACGATTCATTTTTAAGTTCTATTTTACCAAATAAAAGTGACATAAGGTATAATGAGTGCAGCATATATTTAGGGCAAATAGCATTATGTTAATCTGCCGCTCTCACGCAAACGTTTCTTGAAACCTTGCATAACAGTATCAGCCCATTCATGAAGGTTTTCTTTCATCTCAAGCTTTTGCTTTTCATCAAAAGCAGAATAGGCAATCTGTTGCTCCATACATGTCTGAGCCGTTTCCTTAGCTAAGTCCAGTGTATGTTCTGTCACTTTACCATTGGTAAGTTTCTCGCCTAAATGGGCGTAGAAGTAGCCTTCACAAAAGGCTATACAATATTCTTTTGGGGGCATAATACTTATACCTTTTAGATAAAATCTCATTCTTTTAAAATCCATTCATATCCTAAAACACTTACTAAATCAACTTTTCTAGAACGCCACTTTCCATTCCATTGAACACGCAATGTTTTAATTTGTGGTTTAATTCCATCACATACCATTTTAAAAGTTATATCCAATAAGCCAGATTGATGGTCAACGTCCACCTTAAAACTTCTACCAATAAACATAGATAATTGAGGAGGAATTTCTGCCCCATCAGCAGGAGATTTTGAGGTAACCTTCATCATAGAGAGCCACTCTGTTGATAGCTCACCATATTTAGGTAAACAAACGGTATCATTACCCTTGTCTAGCAATATAGTGAAAGGCTCCTTTAGTATATCTTCTGATGTTATACTCTTAGAAGACTCTCTGAAAACGATTCTATCTACATAAACACGTAAATTGTTGGCTGTAGATTTTCCTTCATTAGTCAGTCTTAGCTTGACTCGATAGGAATCAACAATATCCGAATTGCCATCGTGCACCAGATTTTCCGTCAAATCATCATATGATGTTTCAAGTTTCAAAGATGGTGTGTACCAATAAGCCATCCAGTCCTCCTTAAACAAAGCAAGAATAACAACAGCTATAGAACCTACCACCTGCAATACTCGCAAGAACCAATCCCAAAAGCTATGTTGACAAACTTGCAGTAATGGAGTTGGGCAGCTGCATGAAACTAAGCAATATGGAATACAAAGTCCAATAACTGTACCCAAAAGTAGCGATGGCAGGATAAACCACAATATAATTTTCTTCATAACCTACATTAATGAATACGTATTATAAGATGAATTTTGACCATCATATATCATTACGATATTGCCGTTTATATTACCTGTAAAGAAAGAGGATGTTCCATAATCATAACCACTGAATGAACTTCCACTCATATTAACAGTAGTAAATGAATTTGTACCCATATCGTACAAGCTTGACAAAGAGCCTGTAACTACACTGTTACGTTGGGCATCAAACACATAGATATTATCAACGCTACCTGAACTTGTAAACATACAAAGCCTACCAGATCCAAAATCATAAACAGATCGATAGTCCTGATTTACCGCCCTACCTATTATAAAGGCAAGGCATGCTCGCTTATTTGAATCCATAGCTTAATAAGTTTATGGCTCATTACTAAATAACCATTTTTCTCAGGTGATATGAACACCTGAGAAAGTTTAGTTAATTATTATAATAAGCCATATGGTTTACTGTTATATCATTTTCCAACAAATCAACAAAATGCATAATATTGTCTTTATGATCATTTATGGTTTGATGGGTAAGGGTTGGACTAGCATCTTCGTGAATAACATTATTTCTTATTGAGAAGAGAGAATTCATAATCTGCAAAGAATTACGAATTGGCTCAGATGTTATAAATGTCTTCAAGCCATGTCGCTCAAATAAAGCCTCTATCTCTTTTTGACCATGTTTTCCGAACGAAAATTTTGTTGATGGTCGAATACTTGAAAATGTTGATATAGATTCGCCACTATTTGTTAGCAACTTAGATACCATCGATAAATATTGATTCTTTTTGGTGCGATTATTTGTTTCTCTAACCATATCTACAGCTGTATCAATATATTTATTTTTAAGTTCTGTAGAAATAGTGGCATTAGTATGACCTGCTAAAACCATTCGTGAATGTTCATCTATAAATTCTTCAAGGAACACCTCAAATTTAGTAGACAACAACACTACAGAAGCCTTAATAAACATTTGATATTGTTTTATATTTCCTGTATTATTAGAAGCATAATCCAACAGCATGTCAACTTCACCTATATTATTACGGATTTGATCTATGCTATCCATAACTATTTTGTTGCTAAAATTCTATCAACTTCATCACACCATGTCGATAACCTGTATGTAATGACCTTTGTATCTGAAGTTCCAATCTTAATACTATTTTTAAATTCAACGACATTATTTATTAATTCTAGAAATCGTTGATTGATAACTTCTTTCTTTGATAATAAATCGCCATATGAGTGTTGTGTGCAAGAAAGCATTATAACGTCCATGATAGCACGATTAATCGTTTTTTCACTTGTACCATCTAAGCCTCTACGTTTAAACGCATTTTCTCCATAAACACTTACGACTTTATTAACTGTTTCATTAAACAATGAAGTCCAAGACTCTAAGACATCCTTTGAAAGATCTTTATTACCATTCATGAACAAATTTAGGAAAGACTTCATTCGACCTTTATATTCATTAAGAACTTTAGAATTTCTATCCCAATTCTTCCATATTGCCAAGAATCTCAAAATCATCTCACAATCCATCATTCGCTTATGTGGTTCTCTTAGTCCTAATAGCTGTTGCCATGATTCGTTTTTTACCATTTCTTTCAACACCTTATTAAGGCTTCCCCTATATAGGCAATTTCTCAACTCTTGTTCTGTCAAATGTACGCTACCTGTATTCAAACGCATAAATACATCGTATTTTATCTCTTCGTTAGAATCGTGTGTTATCATAATAACACGCAACAAGCCGTTCTTTAACATTCGAAGTGCTTTTAGGTTAAGAGTATTTATATCACATTTATTTAAATCTGACAATATCTCTAATCCACTAAGCTTAAATTTTCCACCAAAGAATCTTTTCAACGAATTAAGTCGTTGAAGTCCATCTATAACGACCCAGGTATCATCTTCTTCTTGAGACACATAAATAACAGGTATCGGCACATTCAGAATGATAGATTCTATAAGCATTGAAGCCTTTTTGTTATCCCAAACGTAATTACGCTGATACTCAGGATTCAGTCTAATCTCTTTATCCTCTATCATCCTCACTATGTCATAAACACTCTTATCGTAAGCTTGGGTTGTTATCTTACGAACTTCTTTCGGTATCTCATAAGGAATTTTTGAATCACCATCATAGTCATCATCAAAGGGGAACTCATTATTTTCCCACAGAGTGTCTTTATATTCATTGTCCATAACGAATGTATTTAAATGTGTTAGTATTATTTTATGTTACTACATTTAGCTATTAGCTTTCATTTAGAAGATTCTACCACTTAATAAGTGAAAAGTGAAGAATCATACTGCACTAATAAAGTGGAAATAAACAGGCTATTATCTGAGATTTGAGATATATCATATTTTTGCATTTCCTCTACTCATAAAATTTAGAATCATCGACATTAATCTCAGTATTTGGGACGTCTACCTCCCATTTACCATTTTCTAATATCAATGAAACATCAAACGACATAGGGAAGGACATACTGAAATCGATATCACCCTCATTGTCCATATGAATCTCCATTTCACAAGTTGCACTACCCTTTAATGTCATCTCGCTCTCATTCATTTCGACCATACTATAGGATATGTCACTGATATCTTCTATCGTATCAGAATGGGCAATATCATCATGAGGATGGTAGGTGTTCATGTATTCACATAACAATTCTGGGAAGAAGTCGATGTCTATCTTGGGTAAAGTATCGGCATAGTTGGATAGTACCAACTGTAATCTTGCACCATGCTCTTTGGCATAATGCTGCAGTCGTTCTATTGATTTTCTAGAAAAACGTCCTTGCTTTATCTCATAAATGATATGTTCGTCGCCTTTGGAAGCATACAAATCAAAGCAAAGTCCATCGACTTTCTTCTCTCGCTCAACACAATAGCCCTTTGATACAAGGTCGTCGGCAAGTTGATCCGTAACGATTTGCTCCCAATACTTTTTGATATAAGTTTCCTTTATTTCCATAGTTCCTCCAAATTAATATGGTAAAATTTATCTGTCATGTGTCCACATTCTATATAGGTAATAGCTGTTTCTTCACCTCGATATTCTTTGCTCATAAAATCTTGAATATTCATTATGACATCTGCATCCAAATCTGTTATATCTATCGGATTGATAGCATTATCGCAGTTTATAGCTTGAGAGAGGCAAAATTTTATGCTTCTATCATCTTTATACATTACCTTAATAAATGCATCGATAGTGTGTTTGAGAATATTGTCGATATCTCTTACTAGTCGTCCCTTATAAAAATATGTCATCAGGAAATAAAAATTCTTTTTAGAAGCAGATTGTCCTTTGAAATCCTGAATTTTATATTTTGAAAGGAATAACGACTTCAGTTCTTTTTGATATTCATCCTTCTTGGCACTATCTGTCTTGTTTACAGAATAAAGCTGTCCTTCAAATATTAATTGATACATATTATTATTGGGTAAAGGAGAAAACGTCTTTGCAGAGTTATGTACACTAGTGTGTAGTGTTTAATGTGTAGTGTTTAATGGAATGCTTGCGATGATAAACAAAAACCAAGATAAACACCATTGTTAAGTGAAGAACGAAGAGTGAAGAGTGAAGAATCAGGCTTCGCTTTGCTTGCGGTGATAAACATAAACCATATAACCCCCTAACGATATTCTTTACTTCGTGTTGCTACTGTTTTATCAGCCTTTACGATAGAACTTCATCTGAATATCCTAAAGTCTCAACTACTTTTAATAAAGAATTGTAAGTAAAAGGCCAATTGTTTTTTATAAAAAGTTGCCATCTATTAAAACTAAAAAGTGCTAGAAGAACTGTCGGCTGTGAAAACAAGAAACTATCTTTATTAGAGTTAATGCCTAATTTAATTGATGCATTGTTATTTTTAATAAAATCAACAATACAAGAATTCATTTCCTTTATCTTTTCTGAATCAAATAGATTAAGAAACAGATAAAGTACATCAAAATCTAATTTATCATTAGTATAAGATATGTTAAGCTTTTTATATTCATTCTTAACTTTATCTATTAATGATAATTTAATATCCTCACCACTCTGTTTCATTTTAAAGATATTATCAAATTTATTATCTGCCTCTTCTATGAAAGCCATAGAAGCTGCGAGTTTTCTCACAGTAGCAGTTGCTGCTTTTTCTTGTTTTTTGTATACAAAAGCATGACTAACCTCAGAATAAGCATGTTGTAAAATGGTTCTTATTTGTATTTCACAAGTTAGATAATTGATATCTTCTGAAGATTTATAACTAGCACATGGCTTTACTATAAAATGATCAGACTGATATGTAAAAACCTCAGGATTTTCATTTCTAATCTTCGATATATCTTGCGATTTTTCCTTTATATTCCAATAAACACCATTCTTTGATTCTATAAAATTAGAGATTCTCTCAACAGCCTCATTACACAACAAGACTAATCTTGTACCGACTTTATCTGTAATGTCCAATAATGGATTTTGGTAATTTTTATCACGATACAGAGCTTTAGAAATAAATGATTCAACGTCTTTTACTCTATTATTTGCAGGGATTTGAACGATTTCTTTTATTTCTGGATATAATTTTGAAGCATAAGCATTAAGTTTTTCATCCACATATTTTCCCCAATTATATAACTCTGGCGTAATAAGACGGAACTGATTACGTAATTTTTCTTCATCATTTTTAATCATTTGTATCAACTGTTATAATCTTAATTCCAGGTCTATCTCTGTCTTCTTCAATTGTAACCTTATTATCAAAAAGCATAGATTTACCTACGAGTTTAAGTCCATCACAAATTTCTACGTTCTTCTTATTTAACACATTTAACAAGCTAGATCTATTTTTGGGAAAAGAATGTGAAAATTCATCATTACAGATTTTATTTAAGAAATTATCCCTTTTTTCTAAAGGTATAATATCATTAATTATATCACGAGGATTTATAGTTGTTCTTTCATCATTCATTCTCGATTGAAGAAGGTCCTCTATACGAGCTTTTTGGTCATAATCAGTTTTAAATTCTTTTTTAATTAACTTAACCACATTCTCATAAAACATTTTTGTGAGAACAAAAGAATTTCCTTCTATTGTAAGTCCTAAAAAGTCAGAATAAAAATACTTTGCCAATGAAGACCCATTCGCAAATTGATCATCAAAAAGCATATACGAGAAATCATCTTTTGTGCTACCAGGCTTATCATTTAGCATCAGAAAAGCCTTGTACAACTTTTGAGAAGGACTTAATATTATATCTTTCAAAGCATGAGCTTGCCAATTTGATATATTCAAAGCTGAATGTGGTTCTGCCTTGATAATTATATAAAGATGTTTATTATCATATATACAATCTAAAACTAACAAAAATCCATTAGGAATACTTCCTCTTTTAGAGTTTTCAGCCAACAAATTTACTATCGACTTACTTCGTTCTATAAACTCTGTATCGTCTGTATCACTTAAATTATACAAATAAGAGAATACACTACCTTCTGCATCATTGTTTAATAACAATTCAAAACTTCGACTTTGTAATCCAAAGGCTGTACGTAATCTATCCATCAATATTTTTCGAACATCAAAATCTATAGGTATCAAGCTATCACTATATTCACATCTAACATTTCCGTCTTGATCCTTACCCAAAATGTGATGCATTATTGCTCTATTAATTGTTGTTAAACCAAAATTGATATTCATATTCGTAATTGTGTATGATAAATTTATTTTTAAATAATAGTACTCAATTTAGGGCATAACCCTTTGTATAGGCACTTTTGTATGTACCAACATATTGAATTGTTTAAAAATCAATGTGATGTAAGCATCCAACCCCTATAGCAGCACTTCTTAACCCAGAGTTTAGTGGGATTAAGAGATTTCCAGCGAGTTGAATAAATTTATCGTGTAAAAAAGCGTGCATAGCGAGTGTCATTGGGTACTTGCATTAACATATCTTTGTATACTATACCATCCGCTGAAACAAAATAAATGTCCTTACAGAAGACATCTTGCCACCATCCGTTTTTCATGTCTTCATAATACTTATCCATAAGATCAGCATCAAAGGCAGGTGTTCTATTTTTATCTACCTTTATTCCGTACATCTTTTCTAACTTACGGCTGATATTTTTTATCGTCTCGTGGCGGGCAGCATTATCTTTGACATTAATTTTGACAGCTTCAAGAGAAACGACAGGATTCTCCTCAAACTGTTTCAAAAAACGCTTCCATTGTTTTTGTAGCATGTCTAAAGGAAAGTAATTTTCTCCATTATTTGATTTTTCAAATATCTGCTGAGAAATAGAAGGATCATGTCTGAAGAACACTTTGTGAACTTGAGAGAACTCGTTGAAGTTTGCTCCTTTCTCCATATTAAGCAAGAAACCATGTTGATTTCCACTTCTCATAAATGGTTGTTTGCCTATAGTTGACAAATGCTGCTGTTTTTGAAATGAAAATGCGCCCGGTTCTGACAATTCATAATAATACATCACTCCAAGACTACTTGTGTCTGTATGAGGTGTGTATTCATCGAAATGATAGTCAGTTACAGCAAAAAACATAGCGGTATCTATGTCTGATGTCAAGTCGAGAAAGCTGGTCTTGTTGTAATAATGCTGAGCCAATCCACCATAGTTTACCTCAAAACGAAATATGTCATGCCACAAATCAATACCTTGTTCAAACAATTGCACAAGTGGATGTGTTGCCAAGACTGCTCGAAGTTCATCATATTGAATGAGTTCCTTTAAAAAATAGCTCTGTTGAGGATTGCGGAAAAGCCCAGGAGTACAGACATCATAATACTTACTTTGTCCACGAAACAGGAATTTACGTCCATAAAGATTTGGCTTTATGGAAAATTTGCCACTCATTAACTGATTTACAATAAAGGCATCAGCAGGCAATTCCGAGTGACAGTAAGAAGCTTTACCATCTGCCCATTTTATATTATAAATATTTATATCAGCACAATAATTAAATTGTCTTTTAGCCAATATATTGCTCATGTAATCATCCTTCTCAAATGCCTTACGCTCTTCTTCTTTGATAAATCGGCATGCTTCCAATACATTGTCAAACGGATGTGTTTCAGAACCTTTCTCGTTGTTGGATATGTTAGGAGATACAATAACCGGTTTTGTTGCTGTATGCAACTTTAATTCTGCTTGACGTGCTTCTTTGATTTTCTTAGCACGATAGATAAATTCGCCCTTGAACTGTCGGTCAGGAGAAGAATGTAAAACACAATTCTCATGAAACTCATTGTTGAGAATGTGAAGAATTCTTGGATGCCAATCATCAACAAACTGATGAGGTATAATCAAGCTCAGCCCATTTAAGAAACTTAGTGCATAAGCAAAAGCATAAAAATCAATTTCATCAGCTTTCTTATCATCCAGAGTTCCTTCTGCTTGATGCTTTCTGCGCAGATATATCATTCTTGCAGTACGATATATATCGATGCGCAAGATTGTATATGTATTCTGCTTCACAACTTTTGCAAGCAAGTTACTATCAATGACGATATCATCTGATTCTTTAAGTAGCGCCACCATCATCATCTGAACTGGCATAGGCTTATAAATAATGCCTATCTGAGAATCATTTATTCCTAAATATCCACATGCTTCATGCAGAAATCCTCGGACTAGTTGTTCTACATTTTCTTCTGTAAGCATAACTCAATTGTATATCACCATTACAGCGTTCCCACTATATTACAAGTAGTTACGCATATCAGTTTTCCGAAAAAGTTATTCTTGTTCCCCATTGCAGTATCGCTCTGCGCTTGTCGTCGCTCGAATGAGGAATATAGTTTTTCTAATGTCCCAAAGACTTCAAAGTCATGCAACAAAGAGTGATATTTCTTCATCAAACGTTTAAACTGACGTTTAAACTCACTACCTGTGCTTATGCTCACTTCCATAGCCTATGCATCCTTCATTTCCCGAATGAAATCATCAACATCCTGAAGCTTTTCACCTTGCAATTTAGCAAGTTTTACCTCTTGCAAGGCCCGTGACAGGCTTTCCTTGACATAAGCCTTCTGCTTCTCTTCTATTGTCAAAGGTGATTCTTTGATTATAGACGCAGAAACAACTCCACGCAACATCTTAATGGCATTGCGAATACTAGCTGACGGCTGTGTATCATCTATTGTAACTAATATCTGTTCCATATCCTATCTTCTATTTAATTAAATAGGGATGCTCGTAAATCAGTCAAAAACAACCTAACGATCTAATTGTCAGTGTTA
>ERZ1026856.629-NODE-629-length-20423-cov-7.486498_pt1 | contig 20423 bp, 15 predicted proteins | sample MGYA00380158_ERZ1026856 | MGnify/ENA primary metagenome ERZ1026856 (study PRJEB33269, sample SAMEA4719794) | human gut metagenome | biome: human-associated habitat; feature: organic feature; material: feces | place: Cameroon | collected 2013-10 ...
AGACTAAATGCAACTTGCGATTAGAGGAGTAGCATTTCGAATTTCAATTTTGGTCATACTCTGCCTGGGGTAAAATGTGCGTTTTTTTGCACTGCTGAGTGCTATAATATTTATATGATTAAGAAAGCAAGTGATTATTAAAATACATAGAGAGACTTTTCGGTTTCGGAATACGATGAAGGATGGTCAGCAATATGGTAGTGATATCGATTGAGAATTATGAACCAGCAGTGCGAGGAATGCTCACAAGATTCATGACAGAATTGAGAGCTTCTGTTTTCGTCGGAGATATTCCGGTCAATACCAGAGAACAGATCTGGAAGTATCTTGAAGCTCAGGCAGACATCGATGCCATCATGATTTATAACTCAAATACGGAGCAGGGATTTTCATTTAAATCGACAGGGAACCCTTCCAGAAAGTTTAAAGACTGGGATGGAATACAATTGCTGACGAGAGTTTCGACATCTGGCGATGCATATCGTTATCTGTGGGCGAAACCGGCGGAACTGAAGAGAAATGTTCCGGAGAAGAAACTGCTCTCGCATATGCTTGAGGTAGGCTGGACAGCAGGCTATTTTATGAAGCACTGCTCCCTCAAAACCTATATGCCGCAGCTATCCGAGATGATGCATATTTCTGAAAGTGAAGTGATTCAGACAGTTTCGTTTATCTGTGCTATGCATGATATCGGTAAGTGTCATCCATGGTTTCAGATGAAAAATGAGAGTGCGGAGTATTATGATTTTTTCTTTAACAGTTCAATCGATAATCATATTTCGCCTGGCAGCAGTGGATTTCGACACGAATTATATGGCGCGGCATATATTAAAGAGCATTTTGGTAAAAATGAATTTGGTGCAGGAGCCGTAAAGGCAATTGCGGATATCGTATCGATGCACCATGTGAAAATCGGTCTTACTGGTGATAACATCAAGCTGGACAGCCTCTGGACGGCGGCGCAGGATAACCTTACCAGAGTAATGAGCGATGAGTTTAAACCGGTAAATTTTGAACTGGCAAAAGAAGATACAGACGCTTTTTGCAGCTTGGTGCTGGGCGTCCTGATGATAGCGGACTGGACAGCTTCGGATGAGATTCTTGAAGAACTGAATGTATATATGTTTGACGATCGATACCACTATAAAGAAGAGGTATGTCGACGTTTAGAGAAGTATGTCACGGAAAATCAGCTGAACTTTGAGCGACATTCTATACTGGATACGATGAAAAAGGTCTTTCCATTCATGAAGGAATGGACCTTGAATCCTTTACAGAAAATAGTGGAAGAGTATATACGCGCAGAAGGTGCAGACTTTGACTGTATGCTGATTGAGGCCGAGATGGGAACTGGTAAAACAGAGTCTGCGATGTATGCGGCGTTGAAGTCGTGTGAAGAAACGCGAAAAGGTGGAATCTACTTTGCATTGCCTACAGGAGCAACTTCGGAGGCGATGCAGCCAAGAATGGATGAGCTTTTGCACGAATCCGGAATCGATGCACATGCTGCATTATATACCGGCACCGCCTGGTTAAAACGTATTCGCCAGGATGATGCGGACAGGGCGCAATGGGCTCTACCGTCCTCTATGAAATTTATGCGCCCATATGCCTGTGGTACTGTAGATCAGCTGATGACCTGCGTAAAAAAAGTGAAGCACGGAATGATTAACTTTACAGGTATCGCTGACAAGGTCATCGTGATTGATGAGTTCCACGCATATGATGCATACATGTTAAATACGATAGAGGTGCTCTTATCCTGGCTGAAAGCTTTTCATACACCGGTGATTTTACTTTCGGCAACGCTGCCGAAACGGACGAAACAGAAAATATTTGAGATCTACAACTGTTCAGAAGAGATAAGTGAAGCATATCCATTGCTGTCCGTTTGTAAAAATGGACATCTGGAACAGCATAGCGTTCAGAATAGTGGGACAGGGAAAAAGTACAAAATCCGTTTTCTGGATATAAAAGACGATCCAGCAGCCATTGCTATGGAAGCAGAAAAGCAGGTTCAGGCAGGTGGATGCATAGATATTATCATGAATACGGTAAACAGCGCGGTAGAGGTGTTCAAGGAAGCGCAGAAAACTGGCATTCCATGCTATCTGTGCCACAGTCGTTTCCCGATTGATGATAAAGAGAAAATCACAGATAAGCTGATTACGCTTTTTGGAAAAGACAGAAGTAAACGACCGGAAAAAGCGATCGTTGTAGCAACGCAGGTACTGGAGCAGTCGATCGATCTCGACTTTGACTTTACGATGACAGCACTTTGTCCGATCGACCTCCTGTTACAGAGAATGGGTCGTGAATGGAGACATTCGAATGTGGGAACCATTCGAGAGAACTGGAAGGAGGCTTATCCAGAAACCCTCATTCTTCGAGGAAGAGATGACAGGATTTATCCGAAGGAACTGCTGGAACGGACGAATTCTTACTTAGAGGACAGGAAGTTTTTAACACTGCCTGAAGATATTCGTCCAGCAGTCGATACGATATATAAAGATGTGGCGGATACGGAAGATGCAGAAGCATGGAAGAGTCATGAAACCAGACTTAGCATCTTTGCAAAGATCGGTACACTGAAAGCACCAGGCACTAAATTTCAGCTGCTGAAGAATCGAGATATTTTATCTGAAGAAAACAACAGTACCCGGTATTCCGAATCCGGTGAGTCGACAGATATCGCGATAATTCCGCATGAACTTTATGAGCGAATTCGGCATAAGCAGTATTCCTTTGAAGATGTTGTCATGATTCGAAATCATATGACGGTTAGTATTCTGGATCGCATTATCGATAAGAAGTGTGGATACGATAAGCATTACTGTAGCGATCGGTTCCTGAACGGAATGATTCTTCTGGATGAAGATGAACAGCTGGCAAAACTGGATCCTGTCTTAGGATTCCAATGGAATATATAAACTATACGAAGGAGGAGTATGGAAGCATTTAATGTCATAACCGATCCCTGGATTCCGGTTATAAAAAAGGATGAAACCAGAGAAGTATATGGTGTCCGTGATGTATTGAAAAATGCGGCGGATATCAAGCGCATTATATCACCGGGAAATCTTCCGAGCGAAGAATATGCAATTTACAGATTTCTTTTCGCGGTGCTTACGGATGCATATGAGATTCGAAGTGATGAGGATATCGAAGAAATCTACAGGAGTGGTGAATTTGATCTTGACGCATTCGATGAGTACGTAGAAAGATGCGGTAATGTCTTTAACGTATTTGACGAAGAGCATCCATTCATGCAATGTGGTGTAAAGAAAGCACTGGAATATGGGGCGAAACCAAACAGTGCGGCAGTACTGAACTGGGCACAGTTAAGTGGTAATACGGAGACTTTTTTCGGCTTAAAGAATTATCCGGAAAGGAAAACGTATGAGGAGGCACAATACCTGTCTGTAGCGGAATATATTGCATTAATTATTAATGTGACATTCATGCAGTCTGCGATTACTTCAGGCTTTCCAACATCAGTCTGCGATAATCAGCCGCCACTATGGTTTATGTTTAATGGCGTAGCCTTATTCGATACACTTTGCCTAAATCTATATCCCACAGAGGACGATGATGAGCCTATGTGGCGCAGAATGGATTTTTTATGGTATCCAGAGGACGAACCGGAAGGATGGCTGTCATTAGCTTTTCTGCCATCAAGAATTGTGGCACCGTGTTCAGAGGGAATTAAAAACGGCAAGGTATATCAAATTTTGTATAACGGCTCATTTTATCGAGGAAATGGCCCTTTGAAAAAATATCCAGAGCCCAAATCATTTTATGATTACTGGAAATCCAGAGAACCGTATATCGTTCTTCGCCACTATGATCCATCAAAGGTTAAAAATGGACAGAGAGCGATAGAAGCCTGGAGGGGGCCAGATGGCATTGCTTGGATGCAAATGGCCGAGTTCTACGGAGTAAAGTTAGATACGGTCACAACGGTTCGTCCTAAGGTTATGCAGATGTATGAGAGTTTTTCTGATAAAGAAAAAGGAATCATCAAAATGCTGCCATATAAGCCGACCCAAAGCTTTTATCATTTCGAGCTTCCTACGCAGCAAACCAAAGCTTCCCAGGAGGTTTTTCGCGATTTCGCTATAACAGAAGACTGGATGTATGAAGAGGATAAGCTAAAGCTGATTAATCGATATACTTCATTTACCCGATTGGCGATGATTGCACTAAGGCAATCGCTCAGTCGTCTATTATATCCATCTGGAGACGAGAAAGAATATGATGCTGTTAAGGAAATCGTGAATGGATGGGCAGACAGATGCGCTCAATATATGTATGCGTCTCTTCTGCCAGGGTTACATGCTTTAAAACGTGAAAATGTGAAGCAGTATTATGAAAATGCTACAATGACCGTGATTGGCTATACAAAGGAAACTATGAACAGTGTCATCGTTCGAGATATTTTTACTAAAATCAATGAGTCAAACAGACTCATCGGTATATTAAGAAATGAATTAAAGAAGGAGGTAGCGAATGAAGAAGGATGATATGAATGCCGTCCTAAATGCAACGATGCAGCTTCCAGACAGTGTACGAATTGCATTAGGGCGGATGGCAGGAGTGAGCCTGCGTTCTGCGATGACTTCTACACGTGGTCGAAACGCAATGCTGTCTTTTATGGCATTGTTTCCGCCAGAAGTGTATGAAAAAACATCGAAGTTCGAACAAACGATACTGTTTTTTTCCTGCTGTTCCATCTGTGCACAGGATCGAAATGAGAACAGTATGCTGGTTGAGAAGTATCTCAGCAGTGTTTATAACGACCCCGATACGACAGATTCAGAAAAAAGCAGAATTCGTGCCATGATTGCAGAGAACATTACGCTGACTGGGAATTTCCTGAAGCATTTATCTGCGTATATCAAGCGAGGTCAGCGTGATGGATTTAAGTTTAATATGTATATATTGACAAGTGATCTTTTGTACTGGAATCATGCGTCGGGCTGGAGTAGAGACAAATGGGCCAGAGCGATTTTACGGGTAACACCAGAAGCAACGAATGCGGTTGAAGAGGAGGACAATCAGATATGATTAACTGGGATTTAGTAACGGATAAGAAGAGCTTTATCGAGCAGGCGAAGGATGTTTTACCGACGATTGAAATTGATTCGCTGACGAATTATGGTGCATCACTCCTCAATCGGGATCGTGATGGATTTGCTAAACGTGTGATGTTTGGTGGTGTAGAGCGTGGACGAATTTCATCGCAGTCCATCAAGTATGCAGTTCGTCAGGCCAAGTATGATAAGGACACATGGTATACCGTGGCATTTGATCGGATGGTTGCTGACGCACTGAAGAAAAAGAATCCAGAGCTTTCAGAGGATTATATCGAGCATGCAAAGTCGCTTACGCTGAGATTACTCTCTTCCAAAAAGGATCATGCGTTTAAGGTGACGATGAATGATGCTGAGTCGGTTGCTGAGGCGATTCTTCAGAACTTTGACCCTGCAAAACCGATTGAGGAAGCAGAGTGGGGAAACGGAGATGCAAAGAAGGCGAAGAATTCAAAGGTAGATACGGTTTTGAAAGCTTTAGAGGCAGAATCGAAAAACAGACTGAACTCTTCTGAAGTTGCCATGTTCGGCAGAATGAGTACATCTGATATTTTACGCTCGGTAGACGGCGCAGTTGCCATGAGCCACGCGTTCACAACGCATGAGTATAATGGCGATGTGGATACATTTACCGCAGTCGATGAGTTAAAGGCATTTGGCTTCGGAGATCAGGAGGCAGATGAGAATTCCAGAGGCGCGGCAGGTATCTGGGATGTGGATCTGAATGCTGGCTGCTTTTATCAGTACTGCAACATCAGCACGATGATTTATGCCTTAAACATGTTAGACGGCATGGATTTTAATGATAAGGAAGCATTAAAGGCCAGACTTGATTCTATGGCAAAGGATGTTTCTGAATTTATTAAGCTGTACCTTCTGACGGCGCCTGTAGCGATGCAGAACAGTAAAGCAAGTTTTCCGGGTCCATCTGTAGTTTATATTCGTGCAGCTGTACGTCCAGCGAACCATTCTTATGAGAATGCATTTGCCAAACCGGTAGTTTCGGATGGTGAAAAGGATGTGGTGGAGCTCTCTGCAAAACGTTTGACGGAGTATATTGATGGTGATGTATTCTTTGACAACGACTATGCGAAGCAGTACTGGTTATCGGATCATCACTATGCCGCTCCGAAGGGCGCACAGGATGATAAAAATCTGAAGAGCGTTTTAGCTGATTTGGAGGAGTATATTCATGAGGCATGTAATTAAATTGTGTCTCTCCGGGATGATGCAGGCATATTCAGAATCTCGCTTTATATATACCAGAGACACAAAATCAGTGCCGACAGATCAGGCAATCATCGGCATCATCGCTGCGGCTGAAGGTATTCTGCGAGAGGATACGGATGCACTGGAAAAACTGAATACGCAATTATGGGTTGAAAAAGTTGAAAGAAATCAAGAGATTTCCTATAAAATGACAGATTTTCAGACAGTCCGACCTATTGAAAACAGCAAATTGAGCCGTTTAGCTGGCGCTGAAAAGGAAAAGCCATTTTTAACTGCAAGTGGTGGAAAGAAATCTATGCTTCCTCTATTTACTAAGCAGTACATCACAAACGGAGATTTTACGGTGCTGGTTGCTGGTGAGGAAACTGCAGTTCTTAAAGCTGCAGAAGCATTGAAACGTCCGGTTTTTCCGTTATATCTCGGAAGAAAATGCTGTCCACCGAATAAACCGATTTTTCAGGAACTGTTAACTGTAAATTAGTTCATACTATCCCACATTTCGTGGGAACGATTAAGAAAAGGAGAAATGTTATGTATTTATCTATCGTACAGCCGGATTTAAGTCGGGTGAATGCGGCAAGAGCCATGACAAATGAGCAGGACATGCATAGAAATATTCAGGCACTATTTGACTCTGATAGACAGTCGATCAACGTTCTCTACAGGGTTATTCCATCGAAAGATGTCCGCAGAACGGTAATCTGTGTTCAGAGCGATGCTATGCCTGTATCCACATCTGATTTAAAAGTGATTTCCTGCACGGATGCTCAGAATCGTATTAGCGGTATAAAGACTGGCATGATGCTGGAATATGATGTTCTGCTCCGACCGGTGAAGCGCCACGAAGGGAAGTCAACATTGATTCGAAGTAAGGATGCGCGAATTGAGTGGGTGAAATCACTTGGCCAGAGATATGGGTTTAGAGTAGAAACGATCGAAGAGTTATCAAGAATCCAGAAAACGATGTATCATTCTGAAACGAAGGCTGGCAGAATTGATGGCTGGCGATATGTTGGCACACTGGTAGTTGAAGATCTGGAACTGTTTACAAAAGCTTATAAAACCGGCATCGGACGAGATAAATCATATGGGTACGGTATGTTGATGCTTAAGATGAAGGGATAAAAATGAATGAGAAAGATATTTCATCAGATGCTAGGATATTTCCTCACTTAGATGACAAGATAAGCTATTTGTATGTGGAGCACTGTCGTATCGAACAGGAAGATTCCTCTATCGTGCTGCTACAGAAGGGCAGCAAAACGCCTATACCGATTGGAACGATTGCCTGCCTCATATGTGGCCCGGGTACGACCGTGACGCATCGGGCCATTCAGGCATGCGGAGCAAATCAGACGCTGCTTGTATGGTCCGGTGAACAGATGAGGACGTTTTATGCCTCTGGTATGTATGAAAATAAATCCTCTCAGAATCTGCTTCGCCAGATCGAGTATTTCAGTGAAAAACATAAACATATGAATGTGGCAAGATACATGTATGCCAGCCGCTTTCCGGATGTTGATATGTCGGGAATGAATATGAATCAGATGCGAGGGGCAGAAGGAACCCGTATGAAAAAACTGTATCAGACGCTGGCCACAGAGTATAATGTGACCTGGAACAGCCGTGATTATAAAGCACAGGACTTCGATGCGCAGGATGATATCAATAAGGCATTAACATACGGGAACCATTTACTATATAATGTTTGTCATGCTGCGATTGTGACGCTCGGCTTTTCTCCTGCGATAGGTTTTATTCATTCAGGAAGCATGCGCTCGTTTGTGTACGATGTGGCAGATATGTATAAAGAAAAGATGACGATTACACCGGCGTTTAAAATTATGTCCGACAAGTATCATATGGATCTCGGCGGTGAAGTCCGACGCGCGGTCAGAGCAGCGATGCAGGAAAATCAGTTATTCAAATCCATTACGAAGGACTTATATGCAATGTTTGAAATCAATCAAGTGCCGGAAACCTTATCGACCGGCATATGGGATAATGTGATTGATTACGAAGAATTCAAGGCAAGGACATATTGGGGGTCCAAAAAATCATAAACAATTCTCCCCATGACATAAAACTACAAGATGCTGTATTGCCTGAACCAAGGTAAAAGCTATTTGTAGGGTTGATCCCACATGCGTGGGAATGATTCGGGAATAGGACAGGCGAACCCCTGAAAGCCGCCGGTTGATCCCACATGCGTGGGAATGATTCGATGTTTCAAATAGAAACAAATATTTACAAAAAGTTGATCCCACATGCGTGGGAATGATTCGATCAAGGAAAATCAGAACTTTGCATTGCTACAGTTGATCCCACATGCGTGGGAATGATTCGATGGCCATGGACGAGCTGGGAATCGACTTGCAGTTGATCCCACATGCGTGGGAATGATTCGGGGCTTGTAGGCGGTGCGGTGGACTATCAGAAGTTGATCCCACATGCGTGGGAATGATTCGAAAGCAGGAAAAGGACTTATTCTGTTTGGTGGGTTGATCCCACATGCGTGGGAATGATTCGGTTGATATCTTTTTTCATATCGGTTAGCCTTCGTTGATCCCACATGCGTGGGAATGATTCGCGTCTAACAACGGACTCCGGTATAAACTCATCGTTGATCCCACATGCGTGGGAATGATTCGATGCTCTGATTCCTATTGAAGCGTTCGCGACCGTTGATCCCACATGCGTGGGAATGATTCATGCAAGAAGACCGTGCTGCCGCATACGAACTTGTTGATCCCACATGCGTGGGAATGATTCGGGAAAAGTAAATTCGCTCGCAAGCGTGAAAACGTTGATCCCACATGCGTGGGAATGATTCGGTCCCGCGCTGAAGCGCTCCCCCAAAAATGAAGTTGATCCCACATGCGTGGGAATGATTCGGTTCGTTTGAATTCAGTTCAGAAGCTCGAAAGGTTGATCCCACATGCGTGGGAATGATTCGGGGCTGGAAGCCTTTAGCAAAACTCGGTGATGGTTGATCCCACATGCGTGGGAATGATTCGGAAGAGACAAAACGCGTATATTTCGACATGGCGTTGATCCCACATGCGTGGGAATGATTCGTATGAGGGGGAGAAGGTCGCAGAGGTTGACGCGTTGATCCCACATGCGTGGGAATGATTCGCACTTACTATAATCAAGATCCCCTTTCAACTTGTTGATCCCACATGCGTGGGAATGATTCGAACGAGGGCGACACGGTCCTAAACCTGTATACGGTTGATCCCACATGCGTGGGAATGATTCGGGAATGGTTTTCACTGTCCTCGGCGGAGCAACGTTGATCCCACATGCGTGGGAATGATTCGTCTCTTTTCGAGGTCTTCCGCCTCTAAGTCCGGTTGATCCCACATGCGTGGGAATGATTCGTCGTCGTTTCAGAACATCCTACATAATGAGAAGTTGATCCCACATGCGTGGGAATGATTCGGAGCGACATTCCAGCGATTCGCGCAGGCATGTGTTGATCCCACATACGTGGGAATGATTCGCAATCAAATTTGCAAGGGAGGATTTCAAAGTAGGCGCTCAAGGTCAGTACAGCTAGTTTGATATTTTGAAAGTACCATAATCATGGGAAACGAGAGTATTTTAGTCTCAGTCTTCCCACTGGCATTCACAGTAGTGGATCATTTCACTACACTGCCGCTCTTCACTACGGGACGATTTTACTCAACTTAAAGAGAGGAAGTCCCATGATGAATAAACGTGCAACTCACCGCTCTGATGAAGAGCGGCATCAGATCATACTCGCAGCCAAAGCATCCGGCTTATGCAATTTTTAATACCGTGGAAATAACGACATTCTGAGCCGCGGCTTTTACAGGGCACTGGACCGATTAAGAAAGCAAGCCTGTGAGCTTCGTGCGGTCGAAAACGCGTGATGCTTTTAATTGCCAGTTTAAACCCATAGTACAATGACAAGTGCGTACTGCCATCGTAGAATTTCGATATATTACGGCATGCATTTTAATGTATGTGCTATGGAGGCCACGAAATGTAAAAAATCGACGAGTACCAGAGGCGCTGTATGGAGCTGCTTCGGAAATGGGCTCGATGTCTGTAGGATTGATAGATAGTATAACGGCCAGATTTATTATATTGAAACTGGTTTTAGTATGACAGAGGAGGTTTTATGATTTTTATTACCGGGGATATCCATGGCGATCCCGCACGATTTTCAGAAGATGAATTTCCTGTGCAGAATGAAATGACACGAGAGGACTATGTGATCATCTGTGGAGATTTCGGAATGCTCTGGTCGCTGAAAGAGAATAAAGAGGAAAACGAGCAGCTTGACTGGTTGAATGATAGGAACTTTACAACCTTATTCATTGATGGAAACCACGAAAATTTCGATCGCTTGAATGCGCTGCCGGTCCGTTCCTGGCATGGGGGAAATGTGCACTTCGTAAGAGAACACATTATCCATCTGATGAGAGGAGAGATTTTCGATCTTAATGGTATTTCAGTGTTCGCATTCGGTGGTGCACGATCACATGATATTGCTGGTCTCGCGAGTGAAGAGGAGTTGGCAAGGGATTACACTGCCGGAATTCTACAGAAGGACGATCCGCACCTTTATGGAAAGTTGAAATTAGTTAGGAATTATTATTCATCCGCGAGAATCGAAAATCAGGACTGGTGGCGGGCGGAGATGCCGACGCAGGACGAAATGGATGCCGGTCTTGAGAACCTTAAGAAGCATAACATGCAGGTGGATTTTATCATATCGCACGATGGACCGATTTCGGATCTCGTCCTGCTGGGAGGCGGAATCACCGCAGACCCTTTAAATAAATATTATGAAGAGCTCCGGCAGACGGTGACGTACCGGGAGTGGTTCTTCGGACACCATCATGAGGATCGGAGAATAAATGACAGGGAGACGGCGATGTATTATTCGATTATGCAGGTGGAGTAACGACGGAAAAGACAAGTGAAAAGAAATATACGAAGAAAAGCCGGATAGTTCTAAAGACGTTATGTATGAAGGGGGATGACATGAACGAGGTTTTAAAGCTACCGATCGGAATCGAGAACTTTGAAGAAATCCGTACGAAAGATTATTACTACATTGATAAGACCAGATTCATAGAGCAGCTTCTGAATGATTCCGGGGAAGTGCGTATTTTCACGCGTCCGCGGAGATTCGGTAAGACGCTGAACATGAGTATGCTGCGGTACTTCTTTGAGATCGGGACGGATGCATCCCTTTTTGATGGGCTGTATATTTCGGGAAATCAGGCGCTGGTTTCGGCGCACCTCGGGAAGTATCCGGTGATCTTTTTATCCCTGAAAAATGTGGAGGGTCTCAGCTTTGAGAGCGCGAGATATCAGCTTGTAGAGCTGATTGCGAAGGAGGCGCGGAGACACCGTGCGCTGGAGAACAGCCCGAAGCTCGATGAGGATGATCAGAAAATTTATGCAGCATTGACGCAGGTGCAGGACGGTATGTATGTCATGGCGGAGGATGTGCTGTATGGTTCGCTGCAGGCGCTTTCGGAGCTGCTGTATAAACATTATCGGCAGAGAGTACTCATCTTAATCGATGAGTACGATGTGCCACTCGATAAGGCATTTCAGCATGGCTACTATCGAGAGATGGTGGCGCTCATGCGCACGTTGTTTGGAAAAGCATTGAAAACGAATGATGCGCTGGATTTCGCGGTGCTGACGGGCTGTCTTCGTGTTTCGAAGGAGAGCATTTTCACCGGATTAAATAATTTTAAGATTCTGTCGATTACGGATACGCGTTTCGATGAGCAGTTTGGTTTTACGGATACGGAAGTGCGGAAGCTGCTTGCGGATTATCATCTGGAATCGAAATATGCGGAGACGAAGGAGTGGTACGACGGCTATCGCTTCGGTAATGTGGATGTGTACTGTCCATGGGATGTGATCAATCATGTGGACCGCGTCCTGGATGACATCGATGCGCGTCCGGAGGCATACTGGATCAATACCAGTGGCAATGATCTCGTAAAACGTTTCGTTGCGAAGGCCAATAAAACCACGCGGGACGAGATCGAGCGTCTGATCGCCAGCAAGGCCATCGAGAAGCAGCTGCGTCTGGATCTGACCTATGATGAGATCGATCGCAGTATCGAGAATCTGTGGAGTGTGCTTTTTACGACCGGATATCTGACGCAGGTGGGCAGGACGGAAGCGGGAAACTATAAGCTCGTGATTCCGAATCATGAGATTCGTGAGGTGTTCCGTTTTCAGATTCAGGAGTGGTTTAAAAACGCGGTGTTCAGCAACACAGAGCAGCTGACGGCATTCTGGAAAGCTATCGAGGGCGGTGATACGAGCGAGATGGAAGCTTACTTGAATCGTCTGCTGAGTAATTCCATCAGTGTATTTGACACGAAGGCGGTGGATGGCGAGAAGGAAAGCGCGTACCACAATCTGCTGGTGGGGATACTTGCCGGGAATGCGGACTGGCTGGTGAAGTCAAATCGGGAGGCCGGTGATGGTTTCGCGGATATCATTGTGGAGACAGAAAATCCGGACGCCGGCATCATCATGGAACTGAAATATGTGAAGGATTTCAGTGCGATTGAGCAGGCGTGCCAGCGCGCACTTGCGCAGATCCGGGACCGTCGGTATCAGGAGTATCTGCTGAATGACGGACGAAGCGACATCACACTTTACGGGATCGCGTTCTGCAGGAAGCGGTGCCGCGTGGTGGCGGAGACATTGGACAGACATTCGTCTGGGTTCTGAAGATGACAGCATGCGGCAAATAGCGCCATTTTTAACGCCAAAATCAACGCCAATTGGCGTTGATTACTCGACTTTCAACCAGAAGTTTAGTGCATTTTCGGTGTATCTGCCTTATATTGGGAGCGATAAAAATCCCCTCCGGTTCGTGCGATGGCACGGCCCGGAGGGGATGCTGCATTTAGTACTGGTTATTTCGTGTGATCCACAGGAAGGTGCCTGTGAAGAGGATGCCCTTCACGATGGAGGTGCTGGTGAGGGCCCACCAGATGCCGTCGAGGCCGAGCGGGCGGCTCAGGAGGATCGCGAGCGGGATGCGGGCGCTGGTGAAGGCGATGCTCAGGATGCTGCACAGGCGTGTCTTTCCGAGGCCGGAGAGGGCACCGACGGTGGTGAGCTCGACGCACATGAAGGCTTCGCTGAAGCCGATGATGACGAGGTAGCTGACCGCGGTGGCGATGGCCTGCGGTTCGTGGAAGAAGACGCTGGCGAGGGGTCCCGGGAAGCAGATGAAGATCGCGGTGACGAGCAGGCCCCAGAGTCCGACGGTGAGGAGGGAGATGAGGTAGCCCTTTCGGATCCGGTCATGCTTCGCAGCGCCATAATTCTGAGCGACGAAGGCATTGAGCGCGGCGGCGAAGCCGTCTGCTGTATTCCAGGAGATGGACTCGATCTGTCCGCCGACACGCTGGGTGGCGACGGCTTCTGCACCGTAGCCGGAGACCATGCGGGTGAGGACCATGGAGATCGCGCAGTAGGCCATGCTCTGGAGGGCGGTCGGGATGCCGATCTGGAAGATGCCCTCGAGGATACTGAGTGGCATGCGGGCGAGGAGGCGGGTGCCCTTCAGGATGTTGTCCTTATGGCCGCGGAGGACGCCGAGGACCATGATCAGCATGACGATGGCCTGGGCGGTGACGGTCGCGATGGCGGCGCCGGTGACGCCGAGGCGAGGGAACGGGCCCGGGCCGAGGATCAGCACCGGATCGAGCACCATGTTGATGACGAGGCCGATGAGGTTCGCGATGAACGGGGTCTTCGAGTCACCCTGGGCGGTGTAGAGGCCGGTGAGGGTCAGGCTCAGGAAGGAGAAGACCACGAGGCCGCAGGCGATGCGGGTGTAGGAGATCGCGGCGGCGTAGGACTCAGCGTCACTCAGCTGGAAGAAGTTCACGAGCGGGTGCACGAAGCTGACGCAGACGAGCGCGTAGAGGAGGCCCATCAGCGTGGACAGCTGAATGGCGGTCTGCGCGTAACGATGCGCGCGGTCATGATCGCCGCGCCCTAAGCATTGAGCCACATGCACCTGACCGCCCATGCGCGCCATGGAGGCGAGGCCCTGGGAGAGCCAGGTGAACATGCCGCCGACACCGACGCCGGCGACCGCCTTCGAGCCGAGCATGCCGATCCAGGCCATATCCGTGATGTTGTACAGGGTGCCGATAAACGACGACGCCATGATCGGAAGCGCGAGCTTCACCAGCGTTTTCATGATCGGGCCCTTCGTTAAATTACCATTCATAGTAAGAATTCCTTTTTGTGTACTTCGTGAAAAAGTTACACTAAACCTGGGTGGCGATACAGGTGTCGCTTTATTCGGCTCGGTGTACTCTGAGCTAGTATACACGAAAATACGAAAAGGTCGAGGGGGATTATTTCCACTTACGCTGCAGTACTTCACTCTTCAGGAACAGACGATATTTCGTGCCTTCTTTTATCGGATGAAGCTTGCCTCTTCGGACGAGATCGTCGATGTTCTGCATCGAGCAGGAGAGTTCTTCGGCGGCTTCTGTTGAATCGATCACGCGTTCTTTCACGAAGGAGCGAAACTCATCGAGCTCCAGCGGTACCTCCCGTCCCGATGCGTAGAGCCGGGCGCAGTCGATGCATAGATTTTCTCCCCAGCAGATGCCATGTCCATCGGTTTCGACATTCACTGTACGAAAGATCTGATCATTATGGAGAACCGGGTAAAAACGCTTATCATCAGAGACTAAATTCGCCACATCGTGCTTCCGCACGCGCCCGTTCCGGAAGAAAACAAGCAGTTGTGTATCCGGCAGGGGGATGACATCTTCCACCTTCTGCTGGTTTCGCGTGATAAACTCCTTCGGAAGGTCTTTCTCAGAAATCGGAACCAGATAGTAGCTGTCCTGTGCACAGCGGCCATCCGTCATCGTCAGGAGCTTATACTCATCATATTCGTCGAGTCCATTGTCTCGTAAAATCATGCCGAGGTTCTGACGATCCGTCGGCACGATGCGCTGCTGCACCCATAGCCTGCTCCAGTAGGCATTGACCGTTTTCTGTCCTCTCTTCAAGAAAGAAGACAGAAGAAGTGGCGTTTCCCACGGGTCTGCATCATCCGGTAATTCGATATAAAAACGCTTTTCTTTTTCGTAGTAAAAAAGATAGGCGACATCCCTCACCGCTGTATTTTCTTCATCTCTGATTGCAAAAATCTTCATAATAGAGCCACCTCTGCCAGATCATACTCCAGAGTTTATCTTGTAAAGATGTCGGTATGATATTCTCTAATCCCGCAAGTAATGTACTGCGGTCACTTTCTTTTAACGGATTTAATGATGGAAGTTCCTCTTTCGGAATCAGGAGCAGGTTTTCCTGTACAGAACGGGAGCCCACGAAACACTGAACCATTCGATCCTTCATCACATCAAATTTTTCGATATCCTCTTCCGTATAGCAGTTGAAAAGGAATGACAGACCATGATCGAAAATGGGTGCCAGTCGAAGTGATTTTTTCTGTGCATTACGAAGCACTTCGATATTTGCTCCGTGGCGATCGCGGTTTAAGATCAGGAAATCTACCACCAGCATTTTATAAATATACGCTGACCATCCGTTGCGAATGCAGAATGCAAGTGGTGTTTCATTATTTGCTCTCTCAGCCTGATAATATGCGTCAAGTGCGATTTTATGTTCCCCGCGCTCTTTAAAGTCTCTGGAGGCACACAGGTACGTATCCATCGCTTTACCATCGACATCGATCTCTGCGTGAACCAGATCATAGTGGAGATGCTCGATGCCTAAAATATTCAGAAGTCGGTCTACGATCAGTTCATTTACACACTCGTGACCGATAATTCCACGCATACCATCATAGTTTGACAATTTATAATACAGCTTCGGCTGCTGAAGATCATCGGTCGCCTTCAGGAATGAACCGGCGGTACCGGAGGATGAGCGAATCAGCGACCAGGATAGATAACGCAGGTCCTGCTTTTCGTGGATAATCGTTGTACTCATTTTTTCTCTCTGCTCCTCTCTATAGAATCAAGTTGGATATCTTTATTTCTTTAATTATATCATTTACTTGATGTACATCAAGTAGATGCTTGCAAGAATAGTCGACTCTTTATAACGAAGATTATGGCGTAAAAACATGAAACTGAAAGTTTTTATTTTATGTGTCAGATATTCGGACACCTGTTCGTATAATAGGTGAAGGCCTTTCAAAGTAATGTAACGAAATGAGGAAAACTCAATGCCGTATATGGATAGTCAGAACGCGGAGCGTCTGGTAGGTACCTATGCCGATATGATTCTTCGCATCAGCTATATCTATCTGAAGAACACAGCGGATGCCGAAGATATCTGTCAGGATGTCTTCCTGAAACTCCTGAAAAATGAAATCGTGTTTGATTCACCTGGGCATGAAAAAGCCTGGATCATCCGGGCAACGATGAATGCCTGCAAGGATCTTCTCCGCACGAACTTCTGGAAACGTGCCGTCGATCTCGACGCATCTGCAGAGCTGGAAGCCCCGGCGGTGACGGAGTCTGCGCTGCTCGACGAAGTGATGAAGCTTCCGAAAAACTACCGCGCCAGCATCTACCTTTATTATTATGAAGGCTACACGGTGAAGGAAATCGCAGCGATGCTTGGAAAATCAGAGAATGCAATCTCGGCGTACCTGTCGCGCGGACGAAAGAAATTAAAACTGCAGCTACTCCCGTCAGGAGTTGAAAGGAGATCAGATTATGTCACAGATGTTTAATTCAGAGTTTCAGAAGTCCATGGATACACTTCATTTTTCCTCAGAAGCGAAAGAGCAGCTGCGTGCACGTCTCGTGCAGCAACTCTCGGAAAGTAAGAAAAGAGAGGTAAAAACGATGCATAAAACATATAGAAAAGGTTTGATTGTGGCGGCTGCCTGCCTGATGATCACTGGAGTGACGGCGGTCGCTTCGACCGTCATCACCTCTTATCGCGGACGATCATCTGCTTTCATCGAGCTGCACACCGTCGATGAGATGAGTGCAGCACAGAAGAAAATGAAGGGCACGCGCACGATATCGATGCCGGCATTCCCGGAAACACTGGGTGGTAGCTACGTACTGAAGGGGGGAAATCTCGTCGACATGAGCGGTGAGGATGCAGACGGCGGTACTGTCGACAGCTGGCAGGAAATCTGTGGTCGCTATCAGGATACTTCAGGGCGTGAAGTCGACCTCACCATGTCCTTCCACCCGATTGATGCCGGAGGTCGCACGGCGAGCGAGCAACGGGTACTTCAAGGCATAGCTGTCGACTACAACGCAGATGAGTACCTTTTCCTGCCACCGTCCGATGAAGATCATCTCGATCCGGATATCGCTGCGAGAAAAGAAAGCGATGCGCACTTCTTCGTCAGCTACGGTAGCAGTCAGGCTGAAACGGTCTTCTATAAGCAGATTACCTTTATGCAGAACGGCATCAGCTATGACCTCATCACAAAAGCTGACCTCGGCGCGGACGAGATGTTCTCGATGGCAGATGAGCTGATTTCGCATGGGAAGTGAAATCGCGGGCCCAGCTGTGAATATGTCCTATGAATTTTTATGATACTCGGCCATGAAGGTTAGCCTTTACTAATTACGCGTTTGTACTTTATCATATACACAAATTTAGTTCAGAAATGCGTTGTAGCAAGGCCAATCGGCCTTCGGTCTACCCGCTCAGAGAGCTGCCGGCTGGTGCGAGGCAGTGCGGTGTGCCGGATGTTTATCTCCTTGCAAGCAGCCGTACCGAAAAGGAACCGATAAGGTGCCGTGAGATAGTAAAGTAGGTGCGGACGGCAGGCTCCGTTATCAGGGCCAGCGGACTGTTGGGTCTGCACGAAGGGGTTGTCTATCAGAGACAGCAAAAAGAGTGGTACCGCGGAAGGTAAATTGTAACAGCTTTCGTCTCTTACAGGGTCTATGGACTTTGTGGGGGCGGAGGCTTTTCTTTTAACTTTCTCCCGGAAGCTGAGGAAGCGCATCCCCCACAGATGCAACACAGGAGAAAGGCAGGCACACACTATGGTGACACTGGATAAAATCTATCATGCAAGTTTCGTTTTAAAGGATGTGGCGCGGAAGACGGACCTCATCGCGGCGCCTCGGCTCGTGTCGGACGCGCAGGTCTATCTGAAGACCGAGAATCTGCAGGTGACCGGCAGCTTCAAGGTGCGCGGCGCTTACTATAAGATCAGCCAGCTCAGCGAGGAGGAGCGCAGTCACGGGATCGTGGCCTGCAGCGCCGGCAACCACGCACAGGGCGTGGCCCTCGCAGCAACGAAGATGGGCATCAAGAGCGTCGTCTGCATGCCGGATGGTGCGCCGATCATGAAGGTCGAGAGCACGAAGCGGCTCGGCGCGGAGGTCTGCCTCGTGAAGGGCACCTATGACGATGCGCATGACAAGGCCGTCGAGCTCCAGGAGGAGACGGGCATGACCTTCATCCATCCGTACGACGACGATGCGGTCATCGCGGGTCAGGGCACGATCGGTCTCGAGATCCTCGACCAGCTCGAGGATGTGGACGCGGTCATCGTGCCGATCGGTGGCGGCGGACTGATTTCCGGTGTCGCCTTCGCGATCAAGAGCCTCCGCCCGCAGTGCAAGGTCTATGGTGTGCAGGCGGCCGGTGCGCCGAGTATGTTCAATGCTTACCGCGATCATCAGTGGGAGTCCCTCGACAGCGTATCGACCTTCGCAGATGGTATCGCCGTGAAGAATCCGGGCGAGACCACCTTCCAGATGGTCGAGAAGTACGTGGATGATGTCGTGACCGTCAGCGAGGACGAAACCGCTGCGGCGATCCTCGCCCTGATCGAGAATCAGAAGCTGATCGCCGAGGGTGCCGGTGCCGTTTCGGTCGCGGCCGCGATGTTCGGAAAGCTGCCGATCCAGGGCAAGAAGGTTGTCTGCCTGATCAGCGGCGGCAACATCGACGTGAACATCCTGTCCCGCGTCATCACCCGTGGCCTCGTCATGAGCGGCCGCAACGCGAACCTGATGATCGCGCTCGAGGACAAGCCGGGCCAGCTCCAGCAGGTGAGCGAGATCGTTTCGAAGTGCGGCGCCAATGTCGTCTCCGTGCATCATGACCGCGGCGACACGAACATGGCGATCTCCAGCTGCTTCCTGAAGCTCGGGCTCGAGACCCGTGACCGGCAGCAGATCGAGGAGATCCGCGCCGCCCTCACGCAGGCCGGCTTTCGCCTCGTCACCGAGCGCGCCTGACTTATAAAACTTAGGGAGTGGAGAAGGATGAATCTACATTATATGTATCAGCGACTAAGCAGTCTCGTGGTGTTCCGCGAGCTGCTGCAGGATCCGGTGATCGCGGCGTTTCGTGAGATGCTGCAGAGCGCGGAGCTGGATGATGGCGATGCCTTCGCCACGGCCTGTGCGGCGTTCGAGCACCGGCTGTTTGAGAAGACGGAGAACTGGACGGAGTACCTCAGCACCGCAGTGCTGGAGAGCGAGAACATCTGCGTGCGGCGGCAGGCCCACGGCGAGCTCAGTGCCGTCCTCGGTGACAGCCTGCAGCGGGAGCTGGCACTGCTGAACGAGCTCTCTGCATTGACCCTGGAAGAGCTGACGGCCGAGATGAGTGACGCGCCGGACTATTTCGTCGCGTGGGTCACCGGGACGGGCGCACTGCCGGCGGAGTATGCGAAGCGCATGCAGGAGGTCAGCACGAGGGGCTACGGCATGTTCGCACGGAACCACGTCTTCGTGGTGGAGGATGGCCGGCTGGTGCCGGTGAAGCATCCGGATCCGCAGCGGCTGTCCGAGCTGCCGGGCTACGAGAAGGAGCGCGAGAAGGTCATCGCGAACACGGAGGCGCTGCTGGATGGACGTCCGGCGAACAACGTGCTGCTCTACGGCGATGCGGGCACCGGCAAGTCGAGTGCCATCAAGGCCATCGCGAACGAGTATGCGGCGCGGGGCCTGCGCCTGGTCGAAGTGAAGAAGAATCAGCTCTACCAGATCCCGGATCTCATGGATCAGCTCGCAGCGAATCCGCTGAAGTTCATCCTGTTTATCGATGACCTCAGCTTCTGTCTCTTATACACATCTCCGAGCC
>ERZ1026856.632-NODE-632-length-20354-cov-6.512833_pt1 | contig 20354 bp, 13 predicted proteins | sample MGYA00380158_ERZ1026856 | MGnify/ENA primary metagenome ERZ1026856 (study PRJEB33269, sample SAMEA4719794) | human gut metagenome | biome: human-associated habitat; feature: organic feature; material: feces | place: Cameroon | collected 2013-10 ...
GCCCCGCTATTCTTGTTGTTAGGCTTGAAATTTAAGAGGTTTTTCAGTGCTCTCTCTTCGGCTGCTGTATATTCTATCTGCATTTATAATTCAATTTATAGCGATTTAGACTTTAGAAATTCTCTAAGATGCAGATGCCTAATACCATCAATATTAGTATCGCCATACATGCGATCTAAAGATACAACATACTTAGGATGGCTATCTTTAATCATTTGCAGATTTCCAAATTCACGGTCAACAGTTTCTTGCGAGGCAAGCATATAGCACACCTGGATATAAAATGTCTGCAACAAAATCAGTTTCATATACTCAACACTTTTGGTAAAGAAAATCAATAATATTGCGAATATTTAACTATTATTGCCTGTAAATATGCTAAAAATCAACCACAAAGCAGACATAAGCAAAGTATTGTCTATAATTGTCAGTATTGTCGTTAATCATCGAGATATCGCAATATATTCCCCATTTTCTTGTTGTTGCGACAAAAAAGCACTATCTTTGTCGCAAATATTGCGTCGTTATTTAAAAGAAATCGTCGCATAACACCTAATATATTAATATGTATATACACGAAAGAGACAATTGGACCGCATTCAGTTGGGATGCTTCAGAACTTACGGCAATACTTGAAAAGGTGAGTCGCAAGCAGGGATTGTTGTATGGCAGACTTGCGTCGCTGGGATTTGATAGTAAACTGAAAGCTATGGCAGAGAACCTAACATACGACGTGGTATATTCATCAGAGATAGAAGGCGTGAGACTTAATGTTGACGAAGTGCGTTCGTCTATTGCAAGAAAACTGGGCATTGAGAATGTCAAACAAACAGCACCATCGCATTATGTGGACTCTGTTGTAGCCGTGATGCTTGATGCTGTAAACCATTACGATCAGCCTTTGACAAAAGAGAAATTATGTGCATGGCAAGCAGCATTCTTTCCTACAGGCTTTAGCGAAGGTTCACAGATTGAGATAGGCAAATATCGCACCAACGAAGAGCATATTGTATCTGGCATGTTTGGTAGAGAGCGAGTTCACTACATTGCGCCTGCTCCTGAACGTATAGACGAAGAAATGGCAAAGTTTCTTGATTGGTTCAATAAGGAAGAGAGCGTTAGTTCTGTTATTCGTTCTGCTATTGCCCACCTATGGTTTGTTAGCATCCACCCTTTCGAAGATGGAAATGGCAGACTGGCCCGTATACTCTCTGATATACAATTGGCTCGTGCCGACAAGAGTGAGTTCCGCTTTTATAATATATCCTCGCAAATTAATAAGGACAAAAAGCACTACTACAACATATTAGAGAAAACTCAACATGGCGATGGTAATATTACAGAATGGATTTCATGGTATGCAGAAACACTATCTATAGCGCTCGATGATGCAGAAACCGTTGTTAGTGGTATATTGAATAAAAGCTACTTTTGGCAACAAGCTTCTTCTTTAGCACTAAGTCAGCGACAGACAGATGTGATTAATATATTTCTTGATGGATACGTGGCTAAAATAACATCCAAAACATGGGCTTCGCTTGCTAATTGTTCTAAAGATACTGCTATTCGTGATATTCAAGACCTTATAGCTAAAGGTATTCTGCGTGAGGATATTCCAGGAGCCAAACGTCCAAGCTACTCTATTATCATGAACCTTGACGACATCACAGAATTCTTCACAAATATTGAAGTCTGCGAAGAAAATGGTATTTACTATTTGTCGGCACTATACAAAGGACAGCAACAAATACACGAACGAATATTGCAATTAGATGCTGAACTATTCAAGAAAGGAGATTTACCAATAGGAAATCTTCTTTCAAAGTATTGCTCGTATATCAGAATGGGTGCTGAATAAATATTCATTACACCTAAGATTTTACAATCACAACTATTACACAGAGTGCAGACATTGATTTTGTATTTTGTTCGCATAAATAGAAGTGCTACATTTGGCTTATAAACCAAACGTAGCACTTTTTATATGGCAACAACCCAAACTTTTATGATTTTTCATACACGCAAGAAATTTTTTATGTATCTTTGCAACACTAAAGTGAATATGGGAGGCTCCGGCACCCACAGGCACTATAAAAAAGATTTTTAACTCCGACTAGTAATAGCCGGAGTTTTTTATTTGTCAGATGATTCGTATTGTCGTTAATATAAAATAGCAGTATTATGAAAAAATAGAATCTTGTAGTCCCAATTACGTCCAAGTATATAAACGAAAAAGTCCGAAAGCTTATCTACATTAGCTTTCGGACGTTATAGTTGCGGAGGCAAGACTCGAACATGCGACCTCCAGGTTATGAGCCTGGCGAGCTACCAACTGCTCCACTCCGCGATATTACCAATTAATCAATTCTTGAGATATCAGCGATTGCTGTATTTCTGAATTGCGGGTGCAAAGATACAACGATTATTTGATATAACCAAATATAATTGCAACTTTTTTGTATTTTAACTGTAAAAAGGCTGAAATACGTAATTTTTCTTGCATAAGTCGTAGAAATAATCTACTTTTGCACATATCAACTCATTGTGCAAACAAAATAGAGGAAAGTAGCATGTCAATCTCTAAAACACGACAGACACTTGTGGATGTGGCACGACAGCTATTCGCTAAGAATGGTGTTGCCAATACTACAATGAACGACATTGCCCAGGCTTCGGGCAAGGGTCGCAGAACACTATATACCTATTTTAATAGGAAGGAAGACGTATATAATGCTGTCATAGAATCTGAATTGGAGCGACTAAGCGACAAGCTCGACGAGGTTGCAGCAAAGAAGATTCGTCCGCAAGACAAGATAATAGAGCTGATATACACCCACTTGAGCATGATTCGCGAGACCGTGGTTAGAAACGGCAACTTGCGAGCAGAGTTCTTCCGCAATATCTGGACTGTAGAAAAGGTGCGCAAGAACTTTGATGAAGACGAGATGGAGATATTCCGCAAGGTTTATGCTGAGGGTGTGGCAGAAGGCGAGTTTGACCTTGAAGACATAGAACTCGTTGCCGACATCACACACTATTGTATCAAGGGCTTGGAGGTGCCATTCATATATGGCAGACTTGGTCATGGGCTGACTGAGGAATCGAGCAAGCCGCTGGTTGCCAAAGTTGTGTATGGCGCTTTGGGCAAGAGAGGAGTGATGAAATAAATATATATATATAATAAGGTATATAAATAGAAAAGTATTAACTATATTTACATAACAAATTTTTAAAATGGGATTACTTACAGGTAAGACAGCACTCATTACAGGTGCCGCACGTGGTATCGGCAAGGCCGTAGCCATGAAGTTTGCTCAGGAAGGTGCTAACATAGCTTTCACCGACCTCGTATTGAACGATGATATGAAAGCTGGTCTCGAGGCTACTCGTCAGGAGATTGAGGCTTTGGGCGTAAAGTGCTTGGCATATGCTGGCAACGCTGCAGACTTTGCAGAGACAGAGGCTGTTGTAAATAAGATTAAGGAAGACTTTGGTTCAATCGACGTATTGGTAAACAACGCTGGTATCACCAAAGACGGTTTGATGCTTCGTATGACAGAGGCTCAGTGGGATGCTGTATTGAGCGTAAACTTGAAGAGTGCGTTTAACTTTATCCACGCTTGTGCTCCTATCATGCTCCGTCAGCGCAGCGGTTCTATCATCAACATGTCGAGCGTTGTAGGTGTTCACGGTAACGCAGGTCAGTGCAACTACTCTGCTTCAAAGGCTGGTATGATTGGTTTGGCAAAGAGTATCGCTCAGGAGCTCGGTCCTAAGGGTGTACGTGCTAACGCTGTTGCTCCTGGTTTCATTGAGACTGCTATGACAGCTCAGTTGCCAGAGGATATTCGCAAAGACTGGATGAAGAAGATTCCTCTTCGTCGTGGTGGTCAGGTTGAGGACATCGCAAATGTTTGCTTGTTCTTGGCTTCTGATATGTCAAGCTATGTATCTGGACAGGTTATCCAGATTGATGGCGGTATGAACATGTAATCATAATACCAACAGAAAAAATATCAGGTATTAAAAGATCATTATGACCGTAGTCTACGAAGACAACCATATCATCATTGTCTATAAAGAGAGTGGTGAGATAGTTCAGGGAGACAAGACTGGCGACAAGCCATTGTCTGAAACGGTGAAGGAATATATTAAGGAGAAGTACCAAAAGCCGGGGAATGTGTTCCTCGGCGTGGTACATCGCCTTGATCGTCCTGTTTCGGGGCTTGTGGTGTTTGCCAAGACATCAAAGGCTTTGTCAAGACTGAACGAGATGTTCCGCAAAGGAGACGTACACAAGACTTACTGGGCTATAACGAAAGAAGCCCCACGCCAGATGGAAGGAGATATGGAAAACTGGCTGGTAAGAAACGAGAAGCAGAACAAAACCTATGTTTACGACCGAGAGGTGCCAAAGTCAAAGAAGGCACGGTTGAGATATAAGCTGATAGCAAGTACGGATAATTATAACTTGCTGGAAGTAGAACTGCTAACAGGAAGACACCACCAGATAAGAAGTCAGTTGGCACACATGGGATGTGCTATAAAGGGCGACTTGAAATATGGAGCTAAACGCTCAAATCCTGATGGTAGCATATCGCTACTGTCGCATCATGTTGAATTTGTTCACCCTGTATCGAAGGAGTTGATATCCTTAGATTCTCCCCTACCCGACGACAATCTGTGGAGGGCTTTGGCTGCAGGTGTGAAGAAATAACGATAACCACAAATAACATCTATGAAGAAAATACTCAGAGGCTGTGGCATAGCAATATCGGTGCCAATAGTGCTGCTTGTTCTATTGTCAGTATTGTTTTACTTTCCCCCCTTTCAGAACTGGGCAGTAAGACAAGTGGCAGAATATGCTTCTGAAGAAACAGGGATGAATATCTCTGTAGACAAGGTGCATCTTGTTTTTCCTTTAGATTTAGGAGTTGAGGGCGTAAGAGTGACACGCCCTATAGAGAACAACCTTTCTGATGTCGACACTATTGCCGACATCAGAAAGGTTGTTGCTGATATACAGCTATTGCCATTATTGCAAAGCCGTGTGGAGATAGACGAGCTATCGTTTAACGATATGAAGCTCAACACCACCGACTTTATAGCCCAGGCAAGGGTGAAAGGAAACATAGGCACACTTAGCTTGAAAGCCCACGGTATAGACCTTGGTGCAGAAACCGTGAACCTTGACGAGGCATTGCTCGACAAGGCTAATGTGGATATTGCCCTGACGGATAGCGTGCCTGAGGATACTACAGAGAGCGAAAACTTCTGGAAGATAAACGTTGGGAAGTTGGCGATAAAGCAAACAAACATTGCTTTGACAACTCCTGGCGACACTATGTCGGTAGGCGTAGGAATAAAGAAAGCGAATATAGAGAAGGGATTCTTCGACCTATATAAAGCCATATATAAAGTGGGCTTGGTGGATTGGCGCGGAGGCTATATTGCCTACGACCAGAACTTTGAGCCAAAGGCTAAGGGACTGGATGTGAACCATATAAGGCTCGACAACATGGCTTTGTCGATAAAGGATATTGCTTATTGCAGTCCAAACCTCGACATGAATATCAGAGCTTGTGCTTTCAAAGAGAAATCGGGTATAGAGGTTTCGAATATCACTGGCGCTATAGGCATGGACTCTACGAAGTTGAAGTTGCCATTGATAACGCTGAAGACTCCATATTCAGAGGCTTCGGCTAAGCTAACTATGGATCTCAATGCCTTCGAGGATAACAATCCAGGCACATTGCATGTGAAACTGCATGGCGCATTGGGCAAGAAGGATTTGATGACCTTTATGGCAGACATGCCTACAGCTTTTAAGCGCCAATGGCCTTGCAATCCACTGGCGATAGATGCCATTGTGCATGGCAACATGAGGAAGATGGAGATTGACAACCTGGCTATGGAACTGCCTTCGGCTATGAAGCTGAAAGCATCGGGACAGGCTTGGAACATCACTGACATGGACCGCCTAAAGGCGCATGCCAACATAGATGCAAAGACATATAACCTGAAATTTGCCACTACCCTACTCGACAAGAGCGTGGCAAAGATGATAAACATACCAAGCGGCATAGCACTGAAGGGAAAGGTGGATATTGACGGAAAGAAGTATGCCACAGCATTCAACATATCTGAGGGTAAGGGAAGCATAGGCGGAAAGGCATCTATAAACCTTGCCAACAACAGCTATAAGGCAAATATAAAAGCAAGAAGCCTACAGCTGCAACATTTCACTCGTGGACTTGGACTATCCCCACTTACTGGCGAGGTGGCAGTTGCCGGCAAGGGCTTCGACATGATGTCGCCAAAGACAAAGCTCGAAGCAGATATCAATCTGTCGCAATTCTCATACCAAGGCTATAACCTTGATGGCATTAAGGGAAATGCATTGGTGAACAATGGTAAGATAGCTGCCGATATCGTGAGCGACAACAAGGTGATAAATGGCAATATTGCATTGAATGCTCTTACCAATGGTAAGGAAATCACAGCGTCGTTGGCATGTCAGCTACATGAGCTCGACTTGTTTAAGATGCAACTTGTGGAGAGTCCGCTAAAGATTTCTATGAGCACTCAGCTCGATGTGAGCTCAAACCTCACTAACGACCATAGAGCGCAAGGAACAATACGCAACATACTGATACAGGATAAAGACGGAGAATACACACCTGAGGATATAGACTTGGATATTCTGGCTCTCCGCGATACCACTCATGCCATTGTGAACACTGGCGACTTCCATCTGAATATGGATGCAAGCGGTGGCTACGAGATGTTGATGGATAAGCTGATGAGTGTGTCGGACGAGGTAATGAAGCAGATGAAGGACAGATATATCGACCAAAGTAGGTTGAGAGAGCGTCTGCCTAATGCAAGAATCAGTTTCTCATCGGGCAAAGAGAATATCTTTGCAAGACTGCTGAAACACTATGGCATGGAATGCAAGAGCATAGACATGGATATGACATCGTCGCCTATTGCCGGACTGAATGGTTATGCTAACGTAAACTCCATAACCGTGGGTGGCATACTCATTGATGCAACGAAGTTTAGCGTGAAGTCGGACGAGACAGACGTGAAATACAGCATCCAGGTGAAGAACAACAAGAACAATCCAGACTATGTGTTCAACGCTATAGTTGATGGTACAATAACGGAACGTGGAACTACCATAGAATCTAAACTCTATGACTGGAAAAACCGATTGGGACTATCAGCAAACATGGCTGCCAACATGGAGGAGAATGGTATAAAGATATCATTCGTCGGCGACGACCCTGTGTTGGGATATAAGAAGTTTGGGGTGAATAATGACAACTACATCTTCCTGGCTGAAGACAACCGTGTGTCGGCAAACTTGAAGATGAAGGCTTCTGACGGTACTGGTCTGCAGATATATTCTAACGACGAAAACGAGGATGCACTACAGGACATAACGCTGAGTGTGAACAAGTTGAACTTGGACGACATCTTTGCATTGCTACCTTTCACTCCTAATATGACAGGTGTGCTGGATGGCGACTTCCATGCTATACAGACTAAAGACGAGCTATCGTTATCATCTACGCTACAGATAGCAAACATGATATACGAGGGATGCAAGATGGGAACTGTAGGTACGGAGTTTACATATATGCCGAAGTATGATGGCTCGCATTATGTTGACGGTGTGCTGATGCACAACGGTGAAGAGGTATGCACACTTACCGGTACATACATATCAGAAGGCGACGGACATTTGGATGCTTCGGTAGGATTAGACCATACACCATTATCATTGGTAAATGGTTTTATTCCTGAGCAACTCTGCGGACTTAAGGGATATGGCGAAGGCGGACTGACAATAAAGGGTTCGCTAACGAAACCTGAGGTTAATGGCGAGGTGTATCTCGACTCGGCATATCTATATAGCCAGCCTTATGGCGTGGAATTGCGTTTCGACAACGACCCTGTGACTATCAGTAACAGCCGACTACTCTTTGAGAACTTCGAGATGTATTCGCATAACGACAAGCCATTGGTGGCAGCAGGATATGTAGACTTCTCTGACCTCGACAATATGTATGCCGACATAAAGATGAAGGCAGAAAACTTCTTGCTCATAGATGCTAAGGAGAACCTTCGCTCGGAAGCTTATGGCAAAGCATACGTAAACTTCTATGCAAGAATGCAGGGAGCGATAGACAACTTGCAGATGCGAGGAAAGTTGGATGTGCTGGGCTCTACAGATATGACATATGTGCTTAAGGATAGCCCTATCACTACAGACAACCAGCTGGAAGACTTGGTGAAGTTTACCAACTTTGCCGATTCTACAACCATGAATGTAGAACGTCCGCCACTGAATGGCTTCAGCATGGACATGAGCATAAGCATCAACGAGAGTGCTCATATTCTATGTGCACTGAATGCTAATAAGTCTAACTATGTAGACCTTATTGGTGGTGGCGACTTGAGGATGAAATACAACACCATCGACGAACTGTCGCTACGTGGTAGATATACTCTCAACAATGGCGAGATGAAATATTCATTGCCTGTGATTCCATTGAAGACATTCGTTATTCAGGATGGTAGCTATGTGGAGTTTACTGGCGACCCTATGAATCCACGACTCAATATCACAGCACTTGAGGATACTAAGGCTACAGTGTCGGATGCCAATGGCAACAACCGCTCGGTAGACTTCAAATGTGGCGTGATAATAACAAAAACGCTGGAGGATATGGGACTTGAATTCGTGATATATGCGCCACAAGACATGTCGCTGAGCAACGAGCTCAACACCATGAGCACCGAAGAACGCGGAAAGATTGCTATCACCATGCTTACCACAGGTATGTATTTGGCAGACGGCAATACCAATAGCTTCTCTATGAACTCGGCATTAAACTCATTCTTACAGAGTCAGATTAATGGTATTGCGGGTAACGCATTGCGCACACTCGACCTAAGTTTCGGACTCGACAACACTACCGATGCAACGGGAAATGTGCGTACCGACTACTCATTCAAGTTTGCTAAACGATTCTGGAACAACAGATTGAAGATTATAGTAGGCGGAAAGCTATCTACAGGCTCGGATGTGGCAAACCAAAACGAGACTTTCTTTAATAATGTGCAGTTTGAATACCGTTTGAACGAAGCTTCAACACAATATCTAAACGTGTTCTACAACCGCGACAGCTACGACTGGCTCGAAGGTAACATTGGTGAATATGGCGGAGGTTTCATCTGGCGAAGAAAACTGCAAAACTTCAAGGATATCTTCAGATTTAAGGATGTGAAGACACCTATCATCATGTCGACAGACTCTACTAAAAGCACACAAAAATGAATAAAATAATAAGATTTCTCTTAACTATAGCCGTTAGCTCAGCGCTCTTTGCTTGTTCGTCGACAAGCGAAGTGCCTGAAGGCGACAGACTGTATACAGGTCTGGAGCCTATAAAATATACCGACTATGAGAGCAACGAACACTTTACTGCCACTCAAGAGGAAATAGAGGCAGCACTCGACTGTCCACCGAATGGAGCAATATTTGGTAGTAGCTATTATCGTTCTCCTTTCCCTTACAGCTTGTGGATATGGAATGCTTTCCATGAGTCGGAATCACCTATAGGCAAATGGGTTACAAAGACTTTTGGTAATCAGCCAGTATTGATGAGCTGGGTGAATCCTGCGCTTAGAGCTTCGGTTGCGCAATCACAGTTGCGCAATCATGGATATTTCCGTGGTACTGTGAACTACGAGGAAAAACCATATTCTAAACATCCTAAAGCAAAGATAGCATATCATGTGGATTGTGGTCATCTGTTTACTATCGACACAGTGACTTATTCCAACTTTCCTTTGAATGCCGACTCGCTGATAGCGGCATCAGCTGACGAAGCAAAGATTAAATCAGGCTCGCCTTTTGATGTGGTATCGCTTGATGCAGAACGCAATCGCTTGAGCAACTTGTTTCGCAACAACGGATATTATTATTATCAACCATCATATGCATCATATCGTGCCGACACGGTGAACAATCCTGGCAAGGTGAAGCTGGATGTGGAGTTGGCTGACAATCTGCCCAAAAAGGCATTGAAGAAATGGTATATTGGTAATATCAGCATTAACCTAAGACGCACCTTTATGGAGGAATTGAAGGATTCCATCCATTACTATTTCTTCCGTGCTTATTTCAATGGTAAAAAGCCACCTGTGAGACCAAGGGTGATAATGAGCGACATGAAACTTAGACATGGTCAGCCATACGACTACTCTAAGCACACAGAATCAAACAACAGAATAGCAAGCAAGGGTATGTTTTCGTCGGTAGACTTCCAGTTTACGCCTCGTGATACCACTGCAGCTTGCGACACTCTCGATTTGTTGCTAAACTGTGTTTTCGACAAGCCATACGACTTCTATGTAGAGACAAACTACAAGGGCAAGACAACCGGACGTATGGGACCTGCCATGACTATTGGTTTCACTAAGAGAAATGCTTTCCGTGGTGGAGAGAAATTGGATATCAACCTCAATGGATCATACGAATGGCAAATGGGACACTCTATGTCGGGTTCGGCAGACGATGCTCACTCATATCAATATGGCGCTGATGCATCGTTGGAATTTCCACGTCTGTTGATACCTTTCTTAAAGCGTCGTAGATATAATGTTACGCCATCTACATTGCTCAAGGCATCATCGAATGTGATAAACAGAGCTGGATTCTTTAAGCGCCATGTGGTATCTGGCGAGCTTACATATACTTTCCAACCATCTGCGACTTCTATGCACGTGTTCTCACCTCTCACTCTGCAGTACGACTATATGTCGAGCCATTCGGCAAAGTTTGATTCGGTGTTGAATACAAGTGCTTATCTTCAGGTATCAATGAAAGACCAGTTTGTGCCTAAGATGAAATACACATATATGTATACCAGTCCGGAGAAATATCGCAATCCTATATTCTGGCAGATGTCTATTAGCGAGGCTGGTAACATACTTTCTACCGGCTATCTTGCTTTCGGTCATAAATGGAACAGCAAGGACAAAAAGATGTTTAAGAATCCTTATGCCCAATTCTTTAAAATTGAGACTGATTGGAGAAAGAAATGGAGCATTAACGACCACGACCAATTTGTGGCTCATGCTGCTGCGGGAATAATATGGAGCTATGGCAACTCGTCGGCAGCACCATATAATGAACAATTGTATGTGGGTGGTGCCAACAGTATTCGTGCCTTTACGATGCGTACAGTGGGTCCTGGTGGATATATGCCAACAGAGGCTACAACATCATATCTTGACCAAACGGGAGATATGAAGTTGCTCTTCAACCTTGAATACCGACCACGATTGTTTGGCAATCTGTATGGAGCAGTATTCCTTGATGCTGGTAACGTGTGGTCGTTGAAGGACAACGACTATAGACCAGAGAGCAAGTTTGAGTTTAAGAACATGTTTAGCCAAATGGCTATGGGCACAGGTGTAGGCTTGCGCTACGACCTCGACTTCTTCGTTATCCGCGTTGACTGGGGTATCGGTCTGCATCTGCCTTATAAGAGTGGATTCTATAATGTGCCAAGCTTTAAGAAGAGCCAGACGCTACATTTGGCTATTGGCTACCCATTCTAAGGCAATTCTGCTACTTATCAACAAAAAAAGGAATACATAACATCAAAAAACTATGCCATTGCTGTCAAAGTAACGAAAAAAGTATTACCTTTGCAGAGTATACAAAGTATGGTCTTATGGTTTTCTTATAAAAGCCATTACAACCTAATAAAAAGGTAGATTTACTTTTCAAACTAACATATTTAACATATAGTATTATGAAACCAACATTATTACTCCTCGCTGCTGGTATGGGCAGCCGTTACGGAGGTTTGAAGCAGTTGGACGGTCTGGGTCCAAACGGTGAAACCATCATGGATTATTCTATTTACGATGCTATTCAGGCAGGCTTCGGTAAGATTGTTTTCGTTATCCGTCGTGATTTCGAAGAGCAGTTCCGTGAGCAGGTATTGTCTAAATACGAAGGTCACATCCCAGCAGAGCTCGTATTCCAGAGCCTTGACGCTCTTCCAGAGGGATTCTCTGTACCAGAGGGTCGTGAGAAGCCATGGGGAACAAACCATGCTGTACTTATGGCAAAGGACGTTATCAAGGAGCCTTTCTGCGTTATCAACTGCGACGACTTCTATAACCGTGATGCTTTCAAGGTTATCGGCAAGTTCCTTTCTGAACTTCCAGAGGGTTCAAAGAACAAGTATGCAATGGTAGGTTTCCGCGTAGGTAACACTCTTAGCGAGAATGGTACCGTAGCTCGTGGTATCTGCTCAAAGGACGACAAGGGCAACCTTACAACTGTTGTTGAGCGTACAGAAATCATGCGCGTAAATGGTCCTGTTTGCTACAAGGACGAGAATGGCGAATGGGTAGCAGTAGAAGACAACACTCCTGTTTCTATGAACATGTGGGGCTTCACTCCTGACTATTTCGAGCATTCTGAGGAATATTTCAAGGAGTTCCTTGCTGATCCAAAGAATATCTCTAACCTCAAGGCAGAATTCTTTATTCCATTGATGGTAAACAAACTCATCAACGAGAAGACTTCTACTGTTCAGGTTCTTGATACTACAAGCAAGTGGTTCGGTGTGACATACGCTGCTGACCGTCAGGATACAGTTGATCGTATTCAGAAACTCATCGACGAGGGCGTTTATCCTTCAAAACTATTCTAATGCTGAAAAATATCTTAACTGATAAAGAAGCCGCTACCCTCAAAGAGAAGATAGCGGCTTCTTCTCGTATAGTGATATGTGCACATAAGTCGCCAGATGGTGATGCCATGGGCTCTACTTTGGCATGGGCAGAATATCTGCACACATGCTTTGGCAAAGAGGCTATAATAGCAATGCCTGATGCTTTCCCTGACTTCCTTGCATGGATGCCAGACAACGAGAAGATACTTCGATACGACAAGCATCAAGAACGCATTTCACAAGCTTTCAAAGAGGCTGACCTTGTGTTCTGCCTTGACCTCAACCAGCCAAGCAGACTGCAGGATATGGAAAAGGAATTAGTGGAATGCAAAGCCGAAAAGGTGCTCATAGACCATCACATGGGACCGGCTATCGATAGCATTGTAACTGTATCACACGAGGAGATGAGCTCAACATGCGAACTAATATTCCATATCGTTTGGCAATTAGGTGGGTTTGATAAACTCGATAAGAAATTCGCAACTAACCTATATTGCGGTATGATGACAGATACTGGCGGGTTTACATATAATTCCAACCGCCCTGAAATATTCTTCATCATCTGCCAACTGCTCACAAAGAATATAGATAAAGACAAGATATATCGAAACGTATTCAACAACTATAGCTCTTGGGCTATCAGACTGCGTGGATATATAATGAGCCAGAAGCTTAACGTATTTGAGGATCTGCATGCCTCATATTACGCTCTATCACGCCAAGACATGAAAGACTACCACTTCATAAAAGGAGACGCAGAGGGACTCGTAAATGAGCCTCTACGCATAAAAGGTATGAAGATGTCTATCTCATTGCGCGAAGACGATAGAAAAGATAATTGCATTTGGGTAAGCTTGCGCTCTGTCGACGACTTCTCGGTAAACGAAGTTGCTCAGAAATTCTTTAATGGTGGCGGACATTTCAATGCCAGCGGAGGTCACCTCGATTGCTCTTTAGCTGAGGCTGAAAAAATTACACGACAAGCAATAATGTATTATGCAGATAAGCTTAAGCTATAATCAATATTGTTAAGCGTAAACAGTAATTAAAAACAAAATAGCCAAGAAACGCAAAAGCTTTTCTTGGCTATTTTTATTTAATGATATTAATCATTAGATTTCAACACACACATCACCTTTTCATAATAACGCTGTGTTCTCTTCTTACTAAAGTTGTTTCCTCCATTCCAAGCCCTAATGGCTTTCTCAACATTATTCTCCTGATTAAACTGCGATTGCATCAGCAGGAACATTTCCTTTGACTTTTGCAAGCTAAATCTATCAGAAAGCTTATAACGCTTTTTTTGATTGCGGCTGCGAAGAATGTTATTACATTCTGCAACCAAGATTGGGGTAATCTGCATTGCGCCGACAGAATTGCCGCTCTTAGCTCTTGTGTCCCCATTGCTTTCTACTTCAATAATAGCATCAATAACAGGCTGCCAATTGAAAGTAGAAGACTCTTTAGCAGATGCAGAAATCTGCGAAGTTAGTACAAAAATAAATAGAATACATAGTCTTACAATCTTTTCCTTAAAATTCATAATTTGAGTTTTATGGAGTTTTCAGAGTTCATCACGAACGCAAGAGACCAAGTACAAAAACACAAGTACTCTAAACTCAAATAGTCTCAACTCCGTTAGATACCTTAGCGAATAACATCTCGTAATTTGAGTATTGAGAATTGCTATCCTTATTCTTATCGTGTGCAAAGGTACGAAAATTTCTTCAATTACACAAAGCGTTTACAGTTTTTAAGACTTTTGTACATTATTCAATAAATTGATAATCAATCAATTGCAGAAATAGCTATTGTTAATTAGCGTATGTTATAGGGAATATAAGTGACTGAAAATTTGGTATTTACCGATAATTGTTGCAATATTGAATGGCTAAATATCATTAGCTATTTAACCAATAGAGGCAGTAGCTTTATGACTACTGCCTCTATTGAAATTACGAATAAATTGACCGATAATATTAAATTATCAGACTCTGTATGCCTATTATTGCCAGTTCTGGATTTCACCTCCAATCTCAATCTTCACCTGATCAGGATTGTCTGAGATTATAAGATTTACGAGATGCTCTATTCCTGGTTTAAATTGGAACTTGCTCTCATAAAGATAGCTCACACCATTCATCACAACTTCGATGAGCGGCATTCTGTTGTCGATGCGCTGTGGAACGATAATGGCAGAATAGCTGGCTTCATCGTCTTGATGGGCTATAATGGTATGTCGAGTTCCCTTTACATATCGAGTAGCCACACCTGCTTGCAAATCGACAGTGGCTGTAGGCACTGTGTTGTGTATATACACATCTGCTGTAGCAGGCATTTCTCCCTCAAAGTCCTCGCCCTTCACCAAACGTATCTTCAGCTTACTCATGATATGCTTGAAAGTAAGGTTTATGGGAGAGGCTGATGCTGAGATGTTCTTGCTGGTAGCAAAGAGCAAATCGCTGGCTTCATATCCACCAAGGGATGTAGCAGTCTTAGCAACTCTTTGGTCAAGAGCTACGCTGAATGGTTGGTCTGTGATGCTGCTTACATTCTCGATGTATGGATAATAAGCATAGGCTGTATATGTGCCTTTGTCCCAATAGAGGGCTCTTGCAGCAGCCCATTTGCTTCCATCGTAGGTAAGAGCCTCATTGTTCACAAGGTTGCCACCTATTTCCAATTGCGCTTTTGCGGCTGCCACGTAGAGTCCAATCTTATCATTCTTCTCAAAGTTGGTCTCTGTGGCACGTGATGCTTGTCCAGGATGGTTCACCAGAAAAGTCATAGGTATAGATTTCGCATCTTGTGGGCGAAGAGCAGTTTCCTGCTCATCGCTACAAGATACCATACCTAATATTACCAACGCTAAACTTGCGATTCTTATTATGCGTTTCTTCATTTTATCTTGTTTAAATTGTCTATAATATCATTAAACATAGAGTTCGCCATTAGCGATGCTTTCTAACCTTTGCCATCTTCAATGGACTGCCCTTGTGGATAACAGGAGCATGCTGATAGGTTCCTGCGTTGCGTTGGTCGCCATTGCCACCGAAAGCACGGCTTTCTACGATTCCTGCATCTCGTTTGTCGTTCTTAACGAAGTCTTCGAAACTGTATGTTTCGCCTGCATACGCCTTGATGCGTTTCACGATACTCTCACGGCTGATGGTGCTGTAGTAAGGAATATCGTTGTTCATACAGGAGTTCGGCTCCGAGCGGAAGACGCCTCTGTTGTGCATGTAGCCTCCTTCATAGATGTCTACGATGTCGCTGTAACGGTCGTCGAAGATCAGATGGCTCCAGCCCACGCTGTGCATCTTGCCGGTAAGTTCAAGGTTGTCGTACCAGCCGAGCGACTTGGCAGCGTTGAATTCGAGAACGTGTCCGCAGCAAGAGCAGCCACAAGCATCTATGAAGGCGTTGTGATAAATGTACTCATCGCCCAGCTTTCCAAATCCGTGTCCACCTGCCTCATGCTGGATTACGCCACGGGTGTTGAGCGGATAACCGTAGGTACTCTTAGGACAGAAGGCAATTGCTGATCCGTCTGGCCACATCTGACAGATGCCACCATAATCGGTAGAATTAGGAACAATGATTATCAGCGTCTGATTAAGATTGCGCTTGTTAACAGTTGGTGCACCTAAAGCATAATCGAATATTTCATCATAATCAGCCTTTAGACCTACGCCACCAGTAAAGGTAGTGTTGAATCGGTTGTAGCGGATGGTATTCACGGTTCCCACGCCCGATTCCGTAGAAAGCGGAATGGCGGTATAGACGTTGAAGTAATCACGATAAGTCTTATATGGTTCAATACCGAAGAAATACTCCACTTCCTGCTTGATATCCTTCAGATATTCGCCGCTGGCAATATCCTTTGCGTTAAAGCCATCGCCGAGCAGCACGATATTGATTCCACCTTTGTTGCCCTTAGTAGCCTTTTGCAGGGTAATCCATTCGTCCTCGCCATATTCATAGCCATACTGTGAAACGCTGCATTCGTGGGTGTAGTCTTTATCTTTCAGACGGAATACCACCTTTCCTTCACGTCTATCAGTAGTCTTGGCCATGCCTTTGATGGTCAATATTACTTCTGTCTTCTTGTTGCCGCTGGCAGGAGAAACCTCGCACCAGTCTGGCTTGCTGGCTACTTCCCATTCGCCTTCGGCGTTAATCACCAATTTCTGCTTATGCAACGTCCTCAAAGCGCAGGCTACAGATGGGCGGCAAACGAGCTCATGGTGAGCTGCGATACGCTTGAAGTCGCACCAGCCTGGTGCTGCCTGATACTGGGAAATGGCAGACTCAGGTACTTCGAGAGTGAAGTTATCCTTGGCTACACCATTGAATGCACCGCTTAATACGTGTGCAGGAACTTCTCCTCTACAAACGATGCTGTAAATGCCAAAATCGTTGGCAAAAGCACCTCCATTATCTCCCCATGTTGGTTCATAACCTATACTAGACAGACTTTCTGGGAAAATAAGTTGTTCTATACTACGGCAATTAGCAAAAGCTCCTGCCCCAATTGATTCAAGACCGTCAGGAAATTCCAAAGTACCCATTAGGCGCCAGTTCCCGGCAAAAGCGTTTCTGCCTATTGATATAAGACCTTTAGGTAATTTTAATTCTCCAGAAAAATCGCATCCATTGAAGGCACTTTCTCCTACAGAAGTGAGAGATTTCGGCAGATTTAATTCTCCCTTCAGAGGAACGCCGCTAAAAGCACCTTGGTTGATGCTTGTCAAACCATCATGGAGTTGGAGTGTACCATTAAAACCTGTACCGCCAAATGCGTTTTGATTAATGGCTTTTACGCCTTGTGGTATTTTAAGACTTCCCGTAAGATTATTGTCATTACAAAAAGCTCCATCACCTATATATTCAAGTTTATCAGGTAAAACTAAATTGCCGTAATAACCAGGATTTGATGCAAATACATTATGTCCAATATATTTTAGATTGTTTGGCAACTTTAACTCACAATTAAAATGACAGCCGTCAAACGCACCTCCAATATCTACTGCACCTCCACCTCCAATATATTCCAAGGTTGTTGGTAGAGAGAGCGAGCCTGTTAAGGAATTACACCAAAGAAATGCACTAGGACCAATGCGAGTTACCCCTTCTGGTATATTGATAGAACCAGTTAGATTTACACAATCTCTGAAGGCTCTTTCACCAATACCTGTAAGACTGTCTGGAAGAACGACACGGACTAATGTGTTCTTTTCATCAAATGCGCGCTCATGAATTACGTACTTTCTCTCTACCCCATCGTGAGAGTTGTCGCCAGAAATCCAAGGTTGATAACCAAATCTTCCATAAACGATAGTTTCTTTCATATTCAGAGATTGAAGATTGCTCATTTCGTCACGCATAAATTCAAAGTCTGTTGGTCCTATCTCGCCGGTAATCTTAAGATTCTTGAGTTTTGTATAGTCTTTGTTTGCTGCAATTATAGCATCTTTCAGATGACCTTTTGTAGAATTGATAACTACATACTCCTTCGCCGTAGCATCATGGCTCACGAGATCATTCTCCCAAGGAGTAATGCTTTCGCTTACCAATGTCAGCTTATAAGTGCCGCTTCCGGTCTGCTTATCTACTTTGATACCGAAGTTCATCATCTTGCCAGCCACATAGGTAAGTGCCTCGTTTTTAGTGAACTTATAAGGCACGCCACCGATTGTGATGCTGAAGAGTGTTCTTCCTGCTGCTACAGTTTGAGGAACCACGATGGTGCGCCACTCGTCATTTGTGCGAGATGGAATGGTCATGTTGTTCTCCACACTACCTGCAGTCTTGATTTCGCCGGTAGAAAGGTTGATGCTTGCCTTGCGAGCAACATTGGCTGTTAAAACAATCTTCTTGGTTTTTGCCCATTCTCCATCAGCAAAACCTGAACCTTGAATCAGGGTAACACGGGCATTAGACATGCGGTGAGCAAGAGGCAAACGGATTATGCTTGTGGTAGGAGCCACATCAGACACCTTTCCCCAAAGGAAATCGCTTGCTTCGTAGCCTCCCATTTCACCATCCTCCGTTGCAGTACTTTGATCCTTCTGCACCTCAAACTGATAATCCTCTATGCTCTCAGGATTGGCATAAGGATAGTAGCCATACACATCAATATGAGTATGCTTGTCTTTCCAGAAAAGGTCATAAGCGGAGTTCCACTTATAGTTAGGCTCATCGAAAGTGTGGCGCACATTGTCTCCACGGTTGCCGCTAACCTTCAGCGTGCCAGGATTGTTGCCTTCGTAATCTACAATATACACACCCATCACGTCACCATTGCAGAAACCATTGTCATTAACACGAGTCACAGCAAGCTGGTCGATGTCGCCAGATAGCTGTATGCGGTTGCTATCATGCTGACTATAGTCACCATTGAATAAATCGTCGCTACATCCTGTCAATACATAGGCAACAACAGCAACCATATATAATAATGTATGCTTTATCTTTATCATAGCGTATTTACTTTGAAAATTATATTATTCAGCTGTGCCACCATAATCGTTACCATCATCCTCCCATTTAGTGATGTTTACATTCACACCATTGCTGGTCTTGCTCAAGGTAACGTTAAAATTATGTTTCTTGCCAGCCTCAAAGCCTGTAAAGTTGCTTGTTTTTTGCAAATTAAAGTCTCTACCATCAACATTTATAGTGATCAAGTTGCCTTCGCCAACAAACTGAGGTACAACGATAGCCTTATAACTATTATTAGCCACCTTATAAGGAATAATATCAGCTTCGTCACCTATGGCAGTAACAGCACCAGTAGCAAGATTAGCCGTAGCTTTAGTCTTAAGTCTATTAACTTTCACACTAATTTTGGCAGCAGTCAAAGTTGCATCAGTAAAACCATTACCTGCAACAAGCTTAATAGTCATTTGACTCATTGCGTGCTTAGCTTCTATCTTAACAGACGATTCTGTAGGAGCTACGTCTGTAGTCTTACCAATCATCAAATCACAAGCCTTGTAATCTGAAAGCTGACTTTGATTAGCCTTTACGCTATATGGCATAGCATCAATACTGGTAATAGTAGATGTATAAGGGTAATACAGATAGAAATCTGCATGAGTAGTATTATCCTTCCAATAAGTCTGTGTGGCAGGAGTCCAAGAGCTGTTGTATGTATACTGCATGTTGTCAACATGGTTGCCAGAAACCTTTAGGGCTGCAGCAGAACCATCAGCATTATGATTAACCACATACAAACCAATCTTGTCTCCAACTTCAAAAGCCAAATCTGTAGCACGACTACTTACAGAAGTGCTAATATTGATAGGTAACTTCTCTGAAGGAGGTGAAGGAGGTGTAGGAGGTATAGTTTCATTAACACTGTCGCTTGAACAGCAAGCAAACAAATAGGTAGACAAAATACCAATCACAAAATAAGATTTCATAATTAGAGTCATATTTGGAATTAAACATTGATGTTGCAAAGATAAGTTAAATAATAATACAAAACAAGTTCATAGCGGTTCACAACCATAAAAAAAGGTAAAAAGGAAAAAAATAAAAGGGTAAAAGAGTAAAAAGGTAAAAGAGTAAAAGGGTAAA